>Ga0210401_10000332_pt1 | contig 58107 bp, 61 predicted proteins | sample IncBWH32MmetaG_FD_150866 | JGI IMG/M metagenome (GOLD analysis project Ga0210401, IMG submission 150866) | Forest soil microbial communities from Barre Woods Harvard Forest LTER site, Petersham, Massachusetts, United States - Inc-BW-H-32-M | ecosystem: Environmental > Terrestrial > Soil >...
GCTGCCGGAAAGCCCAAGCTGGTCGCCTTGATCGCCGTCGCTCGCAAGCTGCTCACAATCCTCAACGCCATGCTCAGGACCAAAACGCCATGGCAACCCGCTTGACAGCCAACACAGTCGCTCACCCGGATCACATCTTCGATGCGACGTAGCCGAAGCTTTGCTTCGGCGTCCCTTAAAGGACGGCCGCCTCAGGCGGCCTATGCCTCTCCCGCGAGGGGAGAGGTGACACCTTCGATGCCGCTTCAGCTCAACCTAACATGCTGTAGCGGCGCTCAGGCCGCCCGGCTCGCGTTCAGGCGATCGAGAACGGGCAACAATTCGGACGGATCCGGACGCTTGGTGTAGTCGGGGTTGACTTCCGCATAGGCGATGATGCCGTCGGTGCCGATCACATAGCGTGCCGGCATCGGCAATACCCAGGACGGATCGTCGTTAACGACGGACAGGTCGTTCCCGAACCCCTTATAGACCTCGACCAGGTAATCCGGCAGCGCGAAGCGGATGCCGAAGGCGTCTGCCACTTCGCTCCTTACGTCGCTCAGGATCGGAAATTCAAGCTTGTTGTCGCGCTGTGATTTGCGGCTGTTGGGCGCCGTTTGCGGCGAAATCGCAACCAGGCTCGCGCCGCGCCCCACGATCTCCGGAAGGACCGACTGCAATGCTTGCAGTTCGAGATTGCAGTACGGGCACCAGACGCCGCGATAGAACGAGACAACGAGCGGTCCTTTTGCGAGCAGGTCGCGCGATGACACCGGATTGCCGTCGGGATCCCTCAGCGTGAATGACGGCGCTTTATCGCCGGCTTTTTTCGCACCCTGCGCCTGAGCGCCGTTGATGAGCTCGGCGGTAGCGCGACGCATCTTTTCGATAACCTCCGCGGTCGGCTTGCGGGCAAGCCGGCCGGCTTCGAAATCGGCTTTGAATGCATCGAGGCGGTCTTGCAGGGCCATTTCTGTCTCCTTCGTTTGATTGGCTTGACCCAACTCTGGTTCATTTGCCTCAAAAGGGGTATACGGCAGTCTCGAACAACATTTATTCGCATTTCAAATGAGCGATCGGCTTCAGGAATTGTCGGTTTTCGTCCGGGCTGCGGAAAGCGGGAGCTTCTCGCGTGCCGGGCGCGAACTCGGGCTGTCGCAGCCGTCGGTATCGCGCATTATCGGAGAGCTTGAAGCGCGGCTCGGCGTCAAGCTGCTCCTGCGCACCACCCGCCGCATCACGATGACGGACGCCGGTGAATTGTTTCTCGACCGCGCGCGCGAAATCCTGGCCGAAATCGAGGACGCCGAGAATGCCGCGCGCGGCGTCGATTCGTTGCGCGGCACGCTGCGTCTGGCGTTGCCGGTCATCTACGGAATGCGCGAGATCATTCCGAGGCTGCCAAAGTTTCTAGCCGCACATCCCATGTTGCGTGTTGAAATGGCGGTTACGGATGCGCGGCAGGATCTCATCGCGGAAGGCGCGGACGTCGCCATTCGCCTGGGCGAACTCACCGATTCGGCATTTGGCGCACGCAAGCTCGACACGCTCGAGCGAATGCTGGTGGCGTCTCCGGCTTACCTCAAGGCGCGAGGCACGCCGAAAACTCCGGCCGATCTCGCCTCCCACGACTGCATCTTCGGCCCGGGCAATTACGGACGCGAGAGCTGGTCGTTCACCGATGAAGGTACGCAAATCTCGGTCGATGTCCGCGGCCAGATCCACACCGATTCAGGTCCCGGGGCTTTTGCAAGCGTGCTGGCCGGACTTGGCATCGCCATGGCATCGACCGTCATGTGCGGGGCTGAAGTGGAGGCAGGTTTGCTGGTGCCGATACTGCGGCGCTACAAGCTGCAACCGGTGGAAGTGCACGCGATTTTTCCCGGCGGTCCGCGCCCGTCGGCAAAAGTCCGCGCGCTGGTGGACTATCTGGCTTGCGAAATCAAACGGAGAAACTGACCGTCGCGATCGCAGCCATCCGCGATGTGGCGACTGCATTCTGTTTTGCGTGTCCAATGCCAGCTTCCACGGCACAACCCGCGCAAAGCCATCAGAGACGCTTGCGGTCTGCATTAAGGTGCGGGTCGGCCGCAAGTGCGGTCTATGCCGGCCACGCGCTCCGATGAGGTTTCATGATACCGAACGATTGTGATTCTGGCAGACAATTAGAGCTTCAAATACATGGCTTCGCACACTAGATCAGGCATGCCGAAGCCCCACCACGCTGCGCTGTCAATAACAGCCGTTCCGTGCCCCGAATGTCGAAACTGATGCGGGCGGGACGCTCTCTACGATTTTGTGAGCACTTTGGCGTTGCGTTGGAGGCTGGTTGGATCTCTGCATAATTGGGAGACAGGATATTAACATCTGTTGTTGTCGCCGTTCCGCGCCGCCTGGATTGGCGAAGCGGTGGGATGAGTCACCGTCGGATTACCCGGAATGACCTGTCGCGGCGGAGTTGGTAACCGCCTTCTGGCAGGATTGCCGCCAGAGGACATTGCGCTGCTGGCGCCTGACCTGGAGACGGTCGCGATCGATCCGGAAACGGTGCTGTCGCACGCGGGTGACCGGATTGAGCATGTCTTCTTCCCTCATAGTGGCGCCATCTCGCTCATGATCGATATGGCCGGCGGACAGACGGTTTCGACTGCCGCAGTCGGGCACGAGGGGGCAGTGGGCATTCTTGCCGTGTTGGGGCCGTCACCTTCGGCGGCTACCGCTATCGTTCGTGCGGCGGGCACCGCGTCGCGGATCCCCGCATACCGATTTCACGTTGCCTTCAACCGGAGCCCCCCGATCCGGCACGCCGTCCAGATTCACGTCAGGGCGATGCTCATGCAGTTTCAGCTCGGCGCGGCCTGCAATGCGCTGCACCCGGTCAGAGCCCGCATGGCGCGCTGGCTGCTTTATCTGCGAGATCATGTCGACGACGACGTCCTTCCGCTCACCCAGGAGGCGCTATCGCAAATGCTTGGCGTGCGACGAACAACGGTGACACTTCTGACACGTGATCTGCGCGCGTCCGGAGCGATCAGATCGGTTCGACGAGGTCAGATCGAAATTGACCGCTCTCAGCTCGCGGCGGCAGCCTGCGAGTGCTACCGCACCATGCGTCACGAGGTCGAGGAGATCTTCTCGACGCATCCGGCCCGCCCCAGCGTTCTGCCCGTGCCCGATGAGGCCTCTCGTTAGCTGAACCGGGCGATGCCGTGCGAGATCATTTCCGCGCGGCCGCCTGGCTAAGTGTAATGCGAGCTCACGCACGGCGTTGCACCAAAATGATGGAGCGCAGAAGCCTTGCGTCAACGCCGATCTGCGGCGGTTCGTCTGCCGTCTCGCTCATTCTCGTAACATGACGATTCTGTGTATTGAAAATCTCAAAAAAGATTCAAAGCGAGAGTCGCAAAGCGAACGGACAGCATCGCTGTCGTGAGACATAGTGGTACCGGGGTTGGACTGAAGGCTCATCGAAATAGCTCGAACATGGAAGCGAGATACCGTCCGCCTCCACGAATTTTCATGACGCAAACAAGCATCCGGGAAACGATGTCGCCTGAAAAGTGAGGATAGTGCCGTGAATGAAAGTGAAGTGAAAGCGGAATGGAACGGAACGAAAGCTTTCGGAATGCCTCTGTTCGGATTCCCGAAGATCGCGCTGCCCGGCGTTTTCGCCGAGCTTGCCGAGCAGGGCGTTGCCCGCGCGCAGGAAGGCTGCGACAAGCTCAAGACCACTTCGGAGGAGATCGCGGAAGCGCTGCGCGAAACATATTCGGATAGCGCCAAAAGCGCGACCAACTATGGGCTCAAGCTTATCGATTTCTCGAACGCCAATACCGTCCTGGCAATTGATTTCTTCGCCCGTTTCATGCGCAGCAAGTCGATGACGGACGTCCTCACCCTGTCGGCTACGCAAGCGCACAAGACCTTTGATACCGCATCCGCCCAGACCAAGGACCTGTGGGAGCTTGCCCAGAAACTCGCCACGGAAACGGCCGAGCCGATCAGGAAGCGCACTGTCAAGGTTTTCCAAAAAGCAGGCTGAGAAAGCGACACTGAATTCAGGTTGAGGATTCCTTCAGGAAGGAATTCGGCCGGTTGGATCAAGCTCCGCGTGTGGCCCAGCATTGCCCCAAGCACCGCACACCGACAAGGCGCGCGATCCAGCCGGCCGGGTTCTTGCTTCGATAACCAACAAGACAAATCCAAGAGAGCCCCACATGGGTATGGTCATGATCAAATGCCCGCAAACCGGGCGCGCGATCCCCACCGGCATCAAGGCCGATCGCGAGAGCTTTCAGCGCAGCCCGGTTTTTTTCGGGCACACCCATTGTCCGATCTGCCGCGCCAATCACGGCTGGTTCGCACGGGACGCCTGGGTCGACGAGCCGGGCACCCGGGCGCGACGTCGCAGCGACCTTAGCGTCAATGCAGGCTAGTGATCTCGCGATGGAGGAAACCTCCATTTGGGCGCTGCAAGCCAAGGCCGTTCTCGACCTTTGCTTTGGGGCTCAAGCTCGCATGCGCCTGTTCCCAAGCCGCCGGCTGCGGCCTGAATTCGGGCCGTTGCCATGCCCTCAAAGGTATCCATATTTCCGGGCCCGCCGTTTCTGATGGAAGCACAGGCACCTTTTGAGGTAGCGATCAGCCCGAAGCGCAGGCTTTGGGAATGGTGCGTGCGTGACCGTTCCGGAAAGGTAATTATGACAGGACGGGAAATATCGCGTGCCCGCGCGAGATACCAAAGCGCGCGCGCCTTATTTTTGCTCTTGCTGACCGTACGCGCGCGAGTGTGAACGGGATTTTTGGGTACGGAGACAGGGCCACCGAAAGCCGGGGAATGCTCAGCAGCGTTTGCGACGTCTCGTCCCAGGTCGGACGGCGTGCGGAGCTGGCGATAGCCGTGCGTTCAGCCGTGATAGGCGAACAGCTCGATCGGGTCGCTGAAGCCTCGCACCGGATATTCGCCGACGTGTTCGAGAGCGAAATCGCTTTGGACGAAGTCGGCGAATGCGCGGGACAGAAGCACCTTTCTACCCAATTGTTTGGTCAGGGTTTCGAGACGCGAAGCCATGTTAACCGCGGGACCGATGACGGTGAAGTCAAGCCGGGTTCGCGACCCGATATTTCCGTACATGACGTCTCCAACGTGGACGCCGATACCGTAATTCAGCGGCACACGACCGGTTTCGCCGTTCCTTTGGTTCAGGGCAACCATGGCCTGGCGGGCTTCGGTCACGGCATGCAGCAAATTTGCGCAGGCCGACGGCCGGTCGAGCGGAAAAATGGCGAGCAGACCGTCGCCGATGAATTTCAGTATTTCCCCGCCATGTCGTGCAATCGGCTCCGACATCGCATCGAAATAGTCGTTCAGAAGCCCGATGACGTCATCGCGCGGCCAGTTGTCGGAGATTCTGGTAAAATCGCGCAGATCGCAGATCATGATGGCGGCACGTACCGTCGTCCCGCTTCCGCGCCTGGTGGCGCCGGCCAGAATGAGTTCGCCGGCATGCGAACCGACATAGGTTTCGAGCAACGTTCGCGCCAGCCGGTTCTTCATGCGGATTTCGCTGACAAGCGCCAGAATCGGCAGCAGCTTTAACAGGCTGGCGATATGCGCGTCGTCGAAACCTCCGGGCCGGTCGGTGGCAAAAGTCACGATGTGCCGCTTGCCGAGCGTATGATACAGCGGCCACGCCACATAGTCGGTCAGGCCTTTCGCCCGCATCTCGTCAAAGACGGCGTGCTTACGGCCCTGCGAGGGATCGCGTTCGAGATTCTCGCGCACCTCGGTGGCGCCGTCATGGATTTCCTTGGCGGGACTGTCGATGTATTCGGATCGCTCCCTGACATCGTAGTCGAATCTCGCAAGCTCAGCCTCGCGCATTCCGTCGGCCCACATGATCCGGGCGCCAAGCCATTGCGGATGGTAGATCAGGAGATGGAGCGAGGCCCGCTTGACGGGAATGCCCGCCCGCTGCAGCCGGACACATAGCTCAGCGAAAATATTGTCGATGAAGCGCTCGTCGCGCGTGTCGTTTGTCAGCCAGTGCATCACGTCGTTGTCAGAATACGCGGTGCCTGGATCGATTTTTGGCGGCAAGTTCATGTCTTGCTTCCTCGGCAGTGACCTGGATCGGGTTCAAGATATGTTATTTCGCCGCTTGAGGGCGTCAACGTGGTCTTAGGCGGCGGCGAACCTGTTTCCCTCACGGAGAAAAGTCGACCGTTTTCTCGCGGCCGCGCTCGCATTTGGCGTTCCGTCGAGCCCTTTTCCGCCAGGAACGGGATTTTGGATACGGAGACCGGCCCGCCAAAATCGCCGCCACGAGTCTCCTATTGAGTCAGGAACGGGATTCTTCAGGCCAGAGACCGCGCGCCGAAATCGGCCTATTTGCCCAAAATTCTGAGGCAGTGACCGCGCTAGTAGGTCAAGCGCAGGTGGTATCGCGGCGGAGCATGAGTCTCCTGTTGGCCCATCGCGTCATCTCGCCGCAATGCAACGTCGCTTCGGAATGAAACGGACATCAACCGGCAGCAGCCGGCGAGGTGAGGTCGCCGGCGGCTTGGATTTTAGGCGGCCCAGGCTTGAGCCTGAAACGGCGCCTCGAGAGGAGGGTTCGTGATGCTGCCGGTGTAGTTCGTGATCGTCGACGCGGCGACCGCGGCAATTACTTCGAGGAGGTGATCTTTGCCGAAACCGGCCGCGAGGAATCGTTCGATGTCCTGATGGTCGAGCCGCCCGCGCTTTTCGATCATCGTTTTCGCCAGAGCCGACAGCGCGGCGAATTTGCCGTCCTTTGGCAGACGACCGTCACGAATGGCCTGCACATCCGCCGGATCGATCCCCTCCTTGAGCGCCAGCGCCGTATGGAACGCGACGGCCCATGTGCAGGCGTTGGTCACCGCGTCGGTGAGGAGAACGACCTGGACCTGCGCTTCCGTGAAGCTGCCGCCGTGTACATTGCCGAACAGTCCGACGAGGCTGTTGATCAGCACCGGAGATGTCGCCATGACTCCGGCGATGTTCGGGATTATGCCGAAAGCCGATTGCAATTGTCGTAGTGCCGGCTTCGAACGTTCGGGGGCGGATTCGATTGTGTGAACCGGAAAGCCTGTCATGCGAGTGATCCTTTGTTCGAGTGAGCTTCTGTCGAGGTTGCTGCCGGATCGTCGCCACGAATGATCCGGTCGCGATGTATCTAGGAGGATGGGCGTTGGCGGATCCGCCAATAAGCCCTCGGTTCTCGCCAAACCGTCTCGTGCCCGCGAGGTCATGCTTCGCCCATAACCGGAACCGCAATGCCGAGTTTGGCGGCGATACGTCGTGCCGTCCTTTCCCGCCGCGCCGTGAGCGCTTGCACGGATTGTCGCGCTTGTTTGAGGATCGCGGGTGGCGCCGTCTCGGGCGTGCCGCTGCTGAACGGCGGTTCCGGCGCGTAGACCATGTCGAGTTGGATCGTCTGGGCGGCCTCGTCGCCGCGCAACTCGGCTGCGAGCCGCAATGCACCGTCGATGCCCGCCGTGACGCCTGCGGCGAAAATCCACGCGCCGTCCACGACCACACGCTCGTTGATGGGGATCGCGCCAAAATATGACAGCAGGTGAAATGAGGCCCAGTGCGTCGTCGCCCGGCGTCCCTTGAGCAGCCCCGCCGCACCACAGAGCAGCGCACCGGTACATACCGAGAAAACGCTACGCGCCCCGGCCGCCTGCTGCCTGATCCAGGCCAGGACTTCAGTGTCCTCCATAAGGGCTTCCTGGCCGAATCCACCGGGTACATGAAGCACGTCGAGTTGTGGTGCATCCGACAGCGCCGCATCCGGCGTCAGTCGCAACCCCTTGAGGTCGCGCACGGGCTCGGCGGTCTTGCCGTAGAGGCGGTACGTTGAGTTCGGAATGCGCGACAGCACTTCGAAGGGCCCTGTCAGGTCGATCTGATCGAGGCCTTCAAACAGTAGGGAACCGATTTGCAAATGCGCGTCATGCGGGATCATGGGAACGCTCCTTCAAGTTGGAATGGACAGGACCAGCCTAAACGGGTAGGTTCTGGCGGAAATGCCAAAGGCCCCTCGTTTCCAGCCAAATCCTGTTCGAGGCAATTCGGCTCGCATTGTCGAAGTGTTGGCCTATCCATCGGTGCAGTTGCTGGATGTCACGGGGCCACTTCAGGTGTTCGCCTCCGCCAATGATCACGTCGCGCAAGCTGGAGGAACGCCGCCTTACGTCCTGCGCGTGGTGGCGAAAGGCGGCCAGGGTGTAATGGCCACGGCCGGACTCGGGATCGCAACCGGCCCGCTGCCGCGCACCGGCATGCCCCCGGACACGCTGATGGTCGCCGGTGGCCCGGGCGTCGACGCGGCTGCCGCCGACACTGTGCTGGTTGATTGGTTGCGGCAGCGCACGAAGAAGGCGCGTCGCGTCGCTTCGGTCTGCACCGGAGCGTTCTTGCTGGGTGCCTCAGGCGCGCTCGATGGACGGCGAGCAGTCACCCATTGGTCATACTGCGCCGAGCTTGCCCGGCGTTTCCCAGCGGTGCGGGTCGAGTCAGACCCGATCTTCGTGCGCGATGGTTCAGTCTGGACTTCGGCAGGCGTGACGGCCGGCATCGACCTCGCGCTGGCGTTGGTCGAAGAGGACTTGGGCCGTACCGTGGCACTAGCGGTTGCGCGTTATCTCGTTGTCTTCCTCAAGCGTCCGGGCGGGCAGGCGCAATTCAGCGAGGCTCTGTCCATGCAATCGGCCGAGGATGAATTCGGCGCGCTGCACGAATGGATCAATAAGCATCTCTCCGACGATCTTTCGCTCGCGATGCTGGCCGATCAGGCCGGGATGAGTGAGCGCAGTTTCAGCCGGCACTATGCCGAGGCTACGGGAGTAACGCCGGCGCGCGCCATCGAGCGATTGCGGGTGGAGGCGGCGCGGCGGCTGTTGTCGGAGTCACGCCTGCCGGTGAAGCGCATCTCGCAGCGTTGCGGCTTCGGCTCGGAAGAAACGATGCGTCGCAGCTTCCTGCGCATACTTTCGGCAACGCCGAATGACTACCGCGCCCGGTTCAGCTCTTAACTGTCGTTTATTGGCACCTTTGAGACATGCGGCCGCACGCTGCGAATGTCTGTTAATCGGGAAAACCGGAAGTGACCGGCCCGCGGTCACAGTGACGTGATTGACCTATAGCTGCCATTTACAATTCAAGACCGATTGGTCTATATATACGATTATGACGCACCAAGCCCCAGTCCAGTTACCCCGCGGCCGCCCCCGAAGTTTCGACGCGGAAGCCGCTGTCGAACGCGCGATGGGTGTGTTCTGGTCGCGCGGCTATCACGCCACGGCCCTCCCGGACCTTCTTCGTGCGACGAAGCTGTCGCGTGGCAGCCTTTACGCCGCTTTCGGTGACAAGCACTCGCTCTTCTTGCGTGCGCTTGATCGCTACATTGCCGATGCCCTGACGCGGATGGATATCGAACTCGACTCCCGCAGAGAGCCGGTCGACGGCCTGCGGGCCTACCTTGCTGGCTACGTTGACCGCACGAGCGGTGCCAATGGTCGGCGCGGATGCCTGCTGGTGGCCACAGCCATGGAACTGGCTGGCCATGATACTGAAGTTGATCGTCGCATCGCGAGCTTTTTCAAAGCCATGGAGGCCAGGGTCGCTGATGCGCTTTCCCGTGCGAAGGCAGCAGGCAGGCTGGCCGATGGTGTCGAGCCTTCAAGTGCCGCCCGAATTCTTGTCTGTTTCGTTGAGGGGCTGCGCGTGGTCGGCAAAACGGCGCCTACACGGAACACGTCGCAAGCCACCGCTGACGCCCTTCTCGGCCGCTTCATCCGGTAAACAACCTATGGACGCCTGCTATTGGCGCGCCGATATCTGGACTGATCAGTCGTGAAAGGAAGAATGCCATGTCTGCCATCCAGATCGCCTGCGCAGTGGCCGTTCCCTTGCTCTGGGGTTATCAGTTCGTGGCCATCAAAGTGGGCGTTACGGAGTTTCCGCCTCTCTTCTTCCTCGCGCTGCGCTTCCTGGCCATCGCGGTGCTGCTTGTTCCGTTCGTCAAAAAACCCACCCCTCAACAGTTCGGCCCAATCGCAGCTATTTCGATTTTCCTTGGTGGACTGAACTTCGGGCTCTTCTATATCGGCCTTGGGCTCGGCTCGGGAAGCATGTCGGCCGTCGCATATCAACTCGCCACGCCCTTCACCGTCCTGTTAGCCTGGCCCCTGCTCGCGGAGAGGCCGTCTCTCACCACGTCCGCCGGAGTGGTGCTTGCATTCGTCGGCGTGGTCGTGCTGGCAGCGGGGCCCGGCCTGTCGGCAAATGCGCTTCCGCTGCTGCTTGTGGTCGGCGCAGCCTTCGCATTCGCGGTGTCCAACGTCTTGACGAAACGCTACGGGCCTTTTGACCCTTTGATGTTGATGGGGTGGTCGTCGCTGCTCACGGTGCCGCAGGTCATGTTGATGTCGTTGCTCCTTGAATACGGACAACTGGCGAGCCTTGTCACGGCGGACGAACGTGGTTGGCTGGCACTCGCCTACACAATTTTCATCGGAGGAATTGTTGCGTTTGGCCTTTGGTTCTGGCTGATCGCCCGTTGCTCCATGGGCCGCGTCGCACCCTTCGGTCTGCTGCTACCGGTGTTTGCCTTGATTTCGAGCGTCTTGTTCCTTGGCGACCGCATGACCCCAAAGTTGATTGTCGGTGGGCTGCTCGCGATCTCCGGCGTCGCCATTACTCAATTAAGACCGAGCGCTCGACCAATTTGAACCTTGAAGTCACGTCGTGGCGAGTTCCTCAGCGGACATCCCGGTGCGCGGTCAACGTCGCCAAGCCCTGGCTCGGGAGCGACAAGCCCGCAGGTTTGCTTAGTCGGACCCGGTCCGCCAGGAACGGGATTTTTCGATGCGGAGACAGGGCCGCCAAAATCGCCGCCAGAGACGACTGACGTCCGCAAAGACCAGGAAAACGTCAAAACCGATAGCCGAAATCCCGGTACCAAGAGGCCTATCTGAACCCGACTGGAAATTACCTGGTTCAGAAAGACTGGATGGTGGGCACGACAGGGATCGAACCTGTGACCCCTACCATGTCAACGCAGTGCGTTGACGGAAATAACACGGAAATCACCGTTTGTCGTCGCGTAAGATTGCCGAAACGTTCACGTTCAGATCACGGCAATTTTGGGCATATCTTGGGCGCTCCACCATTGTTGCCCGACATCCATCCCGACGAGGACGGATCCTATAGCATTGGCCTGAACGGGCCCGCCTTTCCTACCCGCCGGTTCGCCGAGTCCGTCAGGCTTCGCGGCACGCGCAACTTCGACATTTGGTTGCGGCAATGACGGACCAGGTCACGTCCGAAGAGGCCGACAACTACGCAGTGGTCGCTCGGCTCAACGACGGCTGGCGCGTGATCGTGTGCGGTGCCGGTCTCCAATGGATTTTGCAACGCGGATACCGCGCCAAAAACCATGGCGACATACGGTGGCGCGGCCGCAGCTACTGTAGGACCAAGCAAGCGCTGCTCCGCTGTAGCCGTGAACACGCCGGCGCCATTGACGCTTCCGCCGCCGGCATCCTGGCCGTGTTGCCAGAGCGCATCGGCGCGCCGTCACCCAACCCGATCGAAGCAGGAGTTTCACAATGACCGCCACCGTCTATCCGTTCCCGCTGGCGCGCCGTCGCTCTTACATCGTCAAGCAAGCCAACCATGCTGCTCTGATGCATCCGGATGCCGGTGTCCGGTACCTGCAGCACCAGATGGACGTCCAAGCCGAGGCAATGCGGCGTCGAGGGATCGAAGAGGGTCTGATTCAGCGCGAGCTGAGCTGTATGCGTCGGGCCATCCAAGCCGAATTTGCTGGCAATCTGCAGCAGCCGGAGCGGTGAGGCCATGACGGTGATGAGGAAAATCGGAGCGCACAATCGCTCCTCGGGCGCGATCGCCGGCAAACGCATGCGGCAGGCGCTTGGCCTACCGAAGGGTTCGGGATTCTGTGTCCCGATTCCCCTTCACCTATTAGAGAGCCACGCGTGGGCTGCCCAGTCTTCACAGTGCCGAAAGTTCATCGATGTCTTGATGGCCGAACACGCGGCGCACGGGGGCGCCGAAAATGGAAACCTCAAAGCGCCGTATACTCAGTTGAGGGCCCGCGGAATCCGGGGCGAGATAGTCCTTGATGTGGTCATGGAGGCAAAAGCCCTCGGCATCGCTGATCACGTCCGTGGGCAACGGTCTTACGGCTCAAAAAGAGCGCCGTCGGAATATCGGCTGACCTGGCTCGGCACACCCGATGGACTGCCACCAACAAATGAATGGAAGAGTATCAAGTCCCCCGAAGAGGCGATCGCGCGGAAGACGAACGCAAGAGAGGCCCTTGCGCGCGAGCGGGCAATCAAACGCGCCCGGCGCGCCGAGCGCTTGGCCCGACAAGCGCTCGTGACTTCCGACGCATCAACCCCATCGGACCGTCGGTCGGGTGCAGCATGATGGAATTTCCCCAGTTCCGTTTTATCGATTTCCCAGTGCCGGTTTCGGAACCATCTAGTACCGAAACCGGAACTTGGAAAACGAGCAAAACTCAACAAACCCGGGGGTTCACTCCAAATTCCCCCCGTCGGAACTGCTTCTTAGATCTTCCCTATAGTGTCGGTCTTCGAGCATGACGGGTCCCACGCGCAAGGCCACGGTGCGGGTCGGCGCCGAGATTGAGAGGGCGGTCGGCGAGGCCCGAGCCGCCTATGAGTTTGTCCCGAACAGTTTCACGTATTCTTGCCTGCACGCATGCGTCGCCGCGGTTCAGGCGCTGGAGGTTCTGCGTGAGGCTTTGGAGGCGGAGGGCGACAGTTAAACAAAGCCATAAGGGGCGGGCGCTGGAACTTTTTCCTTGTGGGGCGGCCTCGCGCACGCGCCTAGGAATAAAAATCCGGCCCTCGGTTGCCCGCCGCCCGCCCTTGTTTTTCTGCATCCCAACGGCTCGGCCGGCGCGGATCGGCGCAGCTTCGCACCTACAGGGGCGATTTGCCGGGATAGTTAGACTGAGAGCTTACCAGCGCGCCTTGATGCGCAAGCGCCGTGCGTCGGCCAGGGCGGCGAAGGCCGAATAGGTCACGCCGACGCTTAAAGCGCCGTCGCCAACTGTGTAATTTCCGATTATTCTTCGAACAGTCGTCTTTGCCCGGAGGTTGATTATCATGGCAAAATCCCACCTCAAGCTGGTCACGCCAACCACCAAAAAACGAACAGTTACGCCGCTCCGCCTTCCCAATGCCGAGCTGCGGACCCGGGAATATCTGACCGATGCCGAGGTGGGGCGCCTTCAGAAGGCCGCCGGAAATAACCGTTGGGGCCACCGGGATGCGACCATGATCCTGGTGGCGTACCGCCACGGCTTCCGGGTGTCCGAGCTGGTCGACCTTCGCTGGGATCAGATCGACTTCAACCACGGGACCCTGGCCGTTCGCCGGGCCAAGCAGGGCACGCCCAGTACCCATCCGATTAGAGGCGACGAGATGCGGGCGTTGCGCAAGCTTCACCGAGAGCAAGAGCCAAGGTCACCTTTCGTGTTCACCTCGGAACGTGGCTCGCCCTTCACCACGGCGGGCTTTGCGCGGCTTGTAGACCGCGCCGGCGAGGCCGCCAAGCTTGGCTTCAAGGCCCATCCCCATATGCTGCGGCACGCCTGCGGCTTCGCGCTGGCCAATAAGGGGCACGATACTCGGGCGCTTCAGGCCTATCTCGGACACAAGAACATTCAGCACACGGTGCGCTACACCGAGCTGGCGCCGGATCGGTTCAAGGACTTCTGGCGGTAAGATTTCGATGCGCGATTCCCTCCGTTCATGGAGGCACCCGCCCAGTACACATCCGCGTCGTCTGAGCGCCGCCGTCGTTGAGGCAATAGGCGACGTCGTGCAACAGTGGTCCCTTGGCGTGATCGGCTACAATGACGCCGCCAACAACGACGAGAGCAAAGAGAACAGCTAGTAAGTTCGTGCTTCTCTTCTTTCCGTCGTGTCTGGGTTCTCCTTCAGCGGCGGCAAGCCGCGCAGGCCGTGCCTCCGGTGCGTTGTGCCTTAGGTACTGATAGAATGCCGCACAGAAGATGCCCGAAATGAATCCGACGAAATAGCTCAAGACGATGATCAGCTCTTTCGATTCAAGCATGGCGATCTCATCCAACGGTCCCCTGCCGGGTTGCGTGATCAGACGGGGGTGCTTTTTCTTTGCACAGCCGGTGGCCTAGCTGTTTCACGTTGCATTGAAAAACTGTGACAGCCGATCGGGCAAAAAACGTGGCAGGGTTCGCTTCGCGTCGTCCTGCCCGTGCGGATGCCGCGACCCCCGGCCTCGCCGCCACCTGGTTGCCTCCGTTCGTGGTTGGTGGGGCCTTTTTCTATTGATCCTCGAATGACGCGCGACCAGTGGGTGCTGATTTTCGTTTGCGTGTTGGCCGCGACCCTGTTCGCTGCGATCGTGCTATGCCATCCCTCGTAAGTACTCGTCGGCGAGGCGGCGCTTGGCGCCCGCGGCGGGCACGCCGGGCGCCTTTGCCGCGTTGGCATGGCGCCCCACTGTCGCCTTGACAATTACATTTCGTTAATGGTCGAAGTATCGTATTGACGTGGGGTGGATACACGTTTAGTCTCGTTGCGATGTCGCGCTGATTCGGCGTGCACATGACGTCGCCCGGCAAACGCCGCTCCGGGCGGTATGCAGCACCAGGCAAGACCCCGGTGCTGCATAATGACAATCCCCACTGCCGCCACTTATCGCCGCCGTCCCCGCTATGTCGCGGGCATTGAGATGCCCCGCGAGACCGATCTGCGGACGGTCCTCGGGCGCCGACTCTCGCGCCTCATCCGCGCCTATTCCTCGGAGTTGGGCGGCAATCTCAGCGAGCCCGACAAGGCCTTGGTCCGGCAAGTCTGCAGCCTGCAAGTTCGAATCGAGCAACTCGACGGCCGCGAGGCTAACGCCGACGAAGTCATCCGCTTGAGTTCCGAGCACCGGCGCCTGCTGACGGCGCTCAGGTCACGGGCAGCGAAGGCAAAGCCACCGGCGCCGACCATCCATGACCTCGTGGCCGAACTTCAGGCTGAAGAGGACGCCGCCTCGTGACCAAACCGGACAAGACCGCGCCATCGATCGACATCGTGGCAGCGATGGATCATCCACGGCTATTTCAGCCCTGGTTCGCAGGCGAGAGCTGGAACGGATGGCGCGCGGTGTTGAAGGGCGCCTATGGCCTGCCGGTGACGGACCAGGAGATTGAATTCTTCCGCACCGTCGCAGAGCGTGATCCACCCAAGAAACGCGTCCGCGAACTCTGGATCATTGCTGGCCGCCGCGCTGGCAAGGATTCCGTCGCCTCCATGATTGCCGCGCATTCCGCTGCCCTGTTTGACGGGCAGGACCGTTTGAGGCCTGGCGAGCGAGCGCTGGTCGCTTGCATCGCTTTCGACAAGGACCAGGCCAAAATCGTGCTTAACTACGCGAAGGCCTATTTCGGCGAAGTCCCCCTGTTTGCGAACCTGATGCAGAACGATAGTCGCGTCGCCGATTTCGAGCTGAGCAACGGCGTCGATGTCAGCGTTATGGCCAACAACTTCCGGGCAATACGCGGGCGACCGATTTTGTGCGCGATTCTCGACGAGATCGCCATCTGGCGCGACGAAAACTCGGCCGCGCCGATGTTGAAACCTACAACGCCATCAAGCCGGGGCTCGTGACTCTTGCGCCCGCCAGCATGATCGTCGGCATCAGTTCGCCGTACAGGAAAAGCGGCTTGCTCTATGCGAAGTTCAAAAAACACTTCGGGCGGGACGACGACCACACCCTTGTGATCAGGGCGCCGACCCGGTCGCTGAATCCGACTGTTCCGCAGGAGGAGATCGACCGGGATCTTGAAGAAGACCCGGCCAAGGCGCGTGCCGAATGGTTGGCTGAATTTAGAGATGATATCGGTGGCTGGTTGCCCCTCGAGGTCATCGAGCAGGCCGTCGACCGCGGTTTGACGGTGCGGCCACCGTCGACGCAGCGGCGCGTGTATTACAAATCTTTTTGCGACCCGAGCGGCGGCGCCAAGGATAGCTTCACAGCAGCGATTGCCCACGAGGAAGCCGGGATCGCGGTGCTAGACTGCATTCTAGAAATCAAGGCGCCATTCAATCCGACGTCTGCGGCGCAGCAAATCGCCAATCTGCTCAAAAGCTACAACATCACGTCGACCGTCGGCGACCGCTACGGGGCGCAATGGATTGTCGACGGCTTCGCAGCGTTCGGCATTCGGTATCAGCACAGCGAGAGAGATCGGTCTGCGATTTACCTCGACGCCATGCCGCTGTTCACGAGTGGCCGCGTCCGGCTTTTGGATAACAAGCGCCTGACCTCGCAGTTCGCCGGTTTGGAGAGGCGAACGTCATCGATCGGAAAAGACAAGGTGGACCATGGTCCGGGTGGCAGCGATGACGTCGCGAATGCCGCCGCCGGCGCGCTTGTGCGCGCAATCGCCGAGCCGGCGCAAGCATCGCGCAGAGCATTTGTGAATTTCATGGAGCGATAATGACGACATCTAAACTGATTTACCTGATCTCCAGCCTGCACCACCTCGTCGACCACGGCTTCGACGCACCGATCGCAGAGGTCGAGGACCATATCGATGGCGGCAACCTGTTTGCGTGGCTCAGCAGGAGATTTGCCTACCACATCGACCTCAGCATCATCGGCCGCGACTCTGAGCAGGAGAGGCCCAGCCTGAGGGCGACCATGAGGCGACGCGGCTTGGCCGCCCCCATCTGCCTTGATCACGCCTTATGCGGACAAAGGGAGATACTGAACACGCGACAAATAGAGGCCCGGACGGGTGATCCGGGCCTCAAGTCTCTGATACTCTCTCCACGGCTCGCTCATATCATTCATCGTCATCCGCGCCTTGAGCTAGATCAACGCGGTGAGCGTCATGACGGCGCTGTGGCGTTCGCGCAGGCGGTGCAGGATGATCCGAACCGGTTCGCCAGTGGCGAGCAAACGCTGGCCGAGGCGCACGCGAAATCGGGCGAAGGCAAAAGGTAATCGCCGCGCTTAGAGATCAAGCCTCACGAGATTAATGTCTACTCGGACCTCAGTGGCAGCAACCGTGACGTCTGTTCTGCCCCCCGTAAACGGACATCGTCAGCCGGACCAGTCACGTCCGAAAAGTGCCAATACCGGAAATTCAGCTAGTTCATCTGCCGGCAGCGATCTGGAGTGCACTGGCGCGATCTGCGGATTCGTTCATCAGAGAGTCTCACGTAGATTTTCTCGCGAAGATGTGATCGAAAATGACCTCACGACGCGCTGAACCGGCGCGGATTCGCGCGCAAAGCGAATTAGGCCACAATGAAAGCTGTGTTGACCGGCGGGCTTCGCGCTAGCGTCGATCGGCGGTGGTCCCTCTGCTGATCGCGCAAGCGGCCAGTTGCTGATTTATCAGGTCGTTGCGGGAGCCGCGTCATGATCAAGTCTCGGCAAGCCGCGCTGATCGGCGCGCTGACCGCGCTCTGCTACTCCATCGGGTATGACACTGCTCATGGCCGCGACTTCGGCCAGTGGGAGAAGGAGGACCCGGCGATACATCGGTGGTATCAGAACTTGATGCAGCCGGATAATCCGGCCGTCTCTTGCTGCGGCGAGGCCGACGCCTATTGGTGCGACGATCCGCACTCTCGGCGCGACTATCTAGGCAACGTGCATAATTTCTGCACCATCTCGGATGACCGCCCAGATGAGCCCCGCCGCAGAAGGCATATCGATATCGGAACCGAGATCGAGATTCCCGACAAAAAGATGCTCAAGGAAGGACAGGGCAATCCGACCGGCCACGGAGTGGTCTTCATGGGTCCAACCGGCCATCTGGTTTACTGTTACGCTTTCGGTGGAGGTCTTTGAGCGATCAAGGTCATTTCGCGGTATGTGCAGCCTATCCTGGCCCACCTGAAGGTCCTGCTACCGCTGCAACAATGAAGGGACAGTCTTCCTGCCGCATTGAACATCGCGGCTGCTGCAGAAACCCGCCGTACTGAATCCGCCAATTGAAAGATCAGGCCAATGCTGCCATCATAAAATTATCAAAGCAGTCTGTTCAAATCTGCTATTGCTGGGAGGTGATCATGAAATACCAGGCGATCTTTGGCGTCGCGCTATCGGCATTCGCGCTCTTCGGCAGTTGTGGGATTGCTCACGCACAGAGCGATTGCAAGACGTTGGTGAAGCCATCTCCTTTCGGGCCGGAAGATCAAGTTGGGGCAACCAATCGCATTACTCCGGCCGTGACCAAGGCTGCCGCTGCGGAAATCCAATCCGGCGCCGTTATTTCAATGGCTTACGATTTAGTAGACGGTGTGCCACTGTTCGGCACAAGGTTCACCAAGACGATACTGACGACTGCCTCACTTACTCCCGGCGCCGAATACGGCAAGAACAAATTGACTTATATGGAAGACACCTATCTCAGCCAGAGCCACGTCGGCACACATATCGACGGCTTGGGCCACATCGGCGTGCTGGATTGCTACTACAATCAGACGCCCATGGGTAAGTTTGTCACTCAGAACAACCTGAAAAAGCTCGGACTTGAAAATCTGAAGAGTTTCGCAACCCGTGGCGTTATCGTCGACATGGTCAAGGTGTTCCAGGAAGCCGGCAAGCTGAAAACCAATGCGGCTTGCCGCACGCCGTGTCTCGACGGTGGAACAGTGATCACTGAAGCCGACATCCAGGCAGGCCTGAAGATGTACAATGTCACCCTGCGCGACGGGGATGCAGTATTTTTGCATACCGGCTGGGGGGATCTATTCAGGCAGTTCCCGGCTCAGAACGCCGCGTACAACAAAGCGGCGCCAGGCATCAGTAAGGGCGCGGCAGCATGGCTCGCCAGTCAGAAAGTCGTGCTGGTCGGGTCAGATACGTGGGTTGTCGAGGTGATCCCGAGCGAGGATGCGATGGAAGCCTTCCCAGTCCATGCGATCCTCCTCACCGATAACGGCATCCACATTGTTGAGAACGTCCGTACTGATTTGATTGCTGCTGAGGCCAACAGCAGCAAACGCGCGACCTTCTTCCTCTCAATGACCGTTCCAAAAGCGGTCGGTACAACGGGTACTTTCGTCAATATCGAGGCAATTCGGTAGCGTGCGTCCAATAGAGTTGACTGAACAGGGTGCAATGACGGCGTTTCGAATGAAGCGCCGTCATTTCTTGTTGGCTACCCTTGCGACGATTTCGTCGAAGCGGGCTGCCAGCGCAGAGCCGCGGCGCTTTCGAGTAGCTTTTGCCAATTTGAATGAGGAGCCAGGCGCGCGGATCGACGGCTTGGGTTTCACCGGTGCAGACATCCGACGTAGCTTCGAGCTCGCCTCCCGCAGCTTGCCCGTGGACATGATCTACTACGACAATGGCGGCGACGCCGAGAAGGCCCTCAGCAATGCGAAGGATGCGATCTCCAGCAGGGTCGACCTGCTGATCGAATATAATTCCGATTCGCGGGCAAATGCCGAAATCGGACAGCGACTGAAAGCGGCCGGTATCCCCGTGCTCGCTGTGAATTACTCCATTCCTAGTGCGCCGCTCTATGCAGCCGACAATATAACAGCAGGCCGGATTGCCGGCCGGGCCCTGGGAAAATTCGCCGAGGAGAACTGGTCTGATCAGACCGCGGTCGCAGTCATTCTTGGCGATATATCCGATCCAAGCCCATCTATCGCTGCGCGCATGCAAGGCGTCGCGGAAGGGTTGAGACAGGAGCTGCCCGATCTTTCGCCGGTGACACTAGACAGTGCCGGCCATTCAGTTCGCGCCGGAGGCGTACTCTCCAAGTTCCTCACCACCCAAAGCAGGCGCAAGGTACTTGTGGCTGCGCTCGACGATGCCTCAGCCCTTTCCGCCAAATCGGCTATTGAAGCGGCAGGCCGCATCAGCGATTGCGTCATCGTCAGTCAGGGCGCCGACCGCAGTATCCATGGTGGTGCGAGCGAGAAGAAAGAGATCGATCCCGCCAATCGAGGCAGCATCGTTCTGGGGTCGGTCGCTTATTATTTTGACCGCTACGGCTATGAGATCCTGCCAATCGCGTTGCGGATGCTACGGGGCGAAGAGGTGCCGACTCAAACTTTGACCAAACACGTCCTGATTTCCGCGAAGAATGTCTTCGTCGAATATCCGCCATATGACATGAATTGATCTCAACTCCCCGGCGGTCCGTAATAATAGATTCCATTCTGGCCATCTTCTGGATTGGTCATGGTGGCAAACGTCAGCCCGCCATTTGGGCCGGCCGAGGTCACGGAGTTGAGCGCGAGAGCGGGAAGGACACCGCCGTTACTTAGACGATCTCCAACCATGGCAACCCGGCGAATGGCTCCGGCGCTTCCGATGTAGATCCCGAGGGGGCCGGGCCCATCGTCGACCGCGGCCACGAAGGCAACTGTGGCGCTGCGACCGAAATTGGGCCAAGGCCCGAAAGCGGAAAAGCGGCCGCCGCCCGGCGCTGTCTCGCCCGTGACTGCCAACTGCGTCAAACCACTTGCGTCAGCTACCAGCAACGCCTCGGATGCTTTCCCTGAACCCAGATGAGCGACAAAAGCGACATTGTCCTGATCATCGACCGCAGCCCGTTCCGAGAAGCGCACCAGCATCTCGCCTCCGGGGCCTGTTTGACCGGCTCCGGCAACAAGGCGCAATTCGCTGGTACCGAGGGCAAAGATTCCGCCGAGCACGGCCCCATGCTCGATGACCGCTGGGAAAACCACAACACCCTTGTTGTTGATGGCGGGAAGGCCGAAGCGGTCGAAGGTGCCGCCGCGCGGCGCCGGATCGCCGCCCGCCACGAGTTTGCGCAATACGCCGCCACTGTACAGATACAGTGCTTGCAGGGTTTCCCGGCCTTGCCTGACGGTCCCCACAAAGGCGATTTCATCGCGATTGTTAAGCACCGGCGCATCGAATTCGACAAAGGTGCCGTTCCGCACCCCAGGCGCGTCTGCCCCGCTCAGTGCGATGGCTTTGAGGCGACCCTCCGAAGCAAGAAAAATCCCCTCCGTGGCCCGCGCTCCGGCAACATTGGCGCCAAATGCAACCTTGCCCGCATCGTTCAGCGCAGGAAGTGGATGCCGCGCGAATTCCGACAGCACACCGCCTCCTGGCACCGCATCGCCGACCGCCGCGGCTTTCGAAATTCCCGAGGCGGTCGTGAGGAAAATACCTTCCGCCGCCTTCGCCCGCGCGACGCTTGCATAAAACGCGACCTGACCACGACTATTGACAGGCGCAACGATCGGTTGCGAGCTCACGTCAAACCGGTTGAAGCGACCGCCACCAGGGGCGGCCTGTCCGGATGCAACGACCAGCCGCAGCGTATACGCCATCTGGGGAGTCGACGGCGTCGCGGCCTTACGAGCGGGTTCCGACAGACTGGCCCATAACACCAGAACCCAAAGACAAAAGACGGCTGCACCAGCTATCGTCAGGCGAAAAAGCGCGCTCGTCAACAGTGGCCCGACGAACGGTGGCCGTTGCCGAATATCCGTTTCCGTCAATTTTTCACCATGCCGGCTTTGAGCGTTGCTACGTCATGACGAAGCATCTTGAGATATGTGTCAGCTTCCCCGCCCGGCTTTGAAAGCGCGTCGCCATAGAGGGTGCCGCCGATGGAAGCACCGGTTTCCTTCGAAACCTGCTGCATCGCGCGGGGATCGGTAATGCTGTCGAGAAACAGCGCATGTATACCCTCCTGTCGAATTTGTTGGGTCAGCCGCGCCAGCTCCGCCGCCGATGGTTCGTTGTTGTTCGTCCAACCGTTGATCGATAGCAGCGTCAAGCCATAGGCCTTCGCGAGGTATTGCAGCGAATCGTGCGACGCTAGGAATCGCCGCTTTGCTGCCGGCAAAGCCGCAATCTCCGCTTTGGCCCAGGCGTCGAGGGCCTGCAATTCCTTGACGTAGGCGTCCGCTCGCGCGCGATATTCTGAAGCATTGGCTGGATCACTTTTTGCCAGTGCCGCGGCGATATTTCGTACGTAGATGATACCGTTCTTCGGATCGAGCCAGGCATGCTGGTCGATCTCTTCTTCTGCGGATTTGTTGCGCGGCGCGCGCTCCTCAACGGAGGTGTACGTTTTGACGCCTCTGCTCGCGACGATTTTAGCGCCGCCGAACTTGACCTGCTTGAGCAGAGGTTCGAGCCAGGGTTCGAACTCGTCGTTGAGATCGTTCATGAAGACGATCTTGGCTTCAGCGACATTCTTGCCGTCGGCCAGCGACGGTTTGAAAAGCTCGGTATCACCGGCCGGTCCAACGAGGGTGACAAGCTCGACCCGATCCCCGGCGACGTTCGCCACCATGTCCCCGATAACGCTAAACGTCGCCACGACCTTCATCTTCTCGGCTGCATCGGACGCGCTGCCGCCGAACATTATCGCAACACCCGCAATAATCATGCAGAGCCCGGCAAAAACCCAATGGTCGCCCTTCATCGTAGTCCCTCAAGTCCCTTGGCTTTGAGCCGCATCCGGCCCGCCGCAAGCAGCGACATGCCGTAGAGGCCCCCCGCGCCCATAACGATGGCCGGCCCGGAGGGTAGGTTCGCGTAATATGAAGTAAGAAGCCCTGCAATGGCTGCAACCATTCCGATGACCGTCGCAAGGATGATCATCGGCCACACCTTGTTCGTCCAGCAGCGCGCAGCCGCAGCAGGCAGCAGTAACGGCCCTATCGCGAGCAAGGTGCCGAAGGCCTGGAAACTCGCGACTAGATTGAGCGCCACGAGCGCGATGAACATGAAGCGGAATGCTCCGCCGCCGCCCCCGACCGCGCGCAGGAACGCCGGGTCGAAGGACTCGACCGCCAACGGGCGGTAGAACATGGCTACAATGAGCAGGGTCACGCTGCTGATGCTGGCTATCAGCACCAACGCCTTCACATCGACCGCGAGCACCGTACCGAACAGAACGTGCATCAAATCCGCTTGACTGCCGCGCGCGGCGACGACAAGGACACCGAACGAGAGTGATACCAGATAGAAGGCGATCAAAGGTGAGTCCTGGCGCTGCAGCCTTGAACGTGCCGCAAGCGCGGCCAGGCCTGCGACGCCAAGCCCGCTAAGCAGACCCCCGAAAGTCAGGGCGGCCAGCGAATAGCCTGCGTAGAGAAATCCGAGCGCAGCACCCGGGATCACCGCATGCGACAAGACGTTTCCCTGCAGGCTTTCCCGGCGCATCAGCAGAAGCGTGCCGACAGGTCCGTTCGATAAAGCGAGAGCGACGCACGCGACCAGCGCGATTCGCATGAATCCGAACGTCTCGAATGGACCGATCAGATAGCCAATGAATTGTCCAATCACGCGACCCGTCCAATGCGACCGCGCTCCGCTAGGACGAGCGCTTTTTGCGCGCGCGCAAGATTGTCGACGGAAAGCGACAAATCGGTCTCGCCCCAAGCGATCGGCGAGCGCGCCAGCAAAAGCGTCGAAGGGAAATGTCGACGCACGCAGTCGAGATCATGCAGTACGGCAATGACCGTTCGTCCCTCGCCATGCCAGCGTCGTAGGAAATGCAACAGGTCCTCAGTCGTACTCTCGTCCAGAGAGGCGAAAGGCTCGTCAAGCAAGATGACGTCAGCGTCCTGCAGGAGCAGCCGCGCAAACAGAGCACGCTGGAATTGACCGACGGAAAGTTCGGCGATTTGTCGGTCCGTGACTGAAACGAGGCCGACGGCCACGAGCGCCTCGAAGACACTCTCGGTAACGCGTGGCGGCGGTTCGCGGACCGAACCAAAATTCCGCCAACCGCCGAGTGCAACAAGTTCGGCGACCGTAATCGGAAACCCGCGATCGAGTTCGTCTTGCTGCGGCAGATAGGCTAGGCGATGACGCGCAAGAGCGGGGCAAAGGACCTCCCCTGCCGCAGGGCGGACCATTCCCGCAAGCGCCTTCACGAGCGAGCTCTTCCCGGCCCCGTTTGGACCGACAACGGCTGTGAGACTGCCGGGCTGGAACTCGCCGGTCAAGCCTTCAAACGCGTATCTTTCGCCATAGCAAACGGAAAGATTGCGGACCGCGATCCCTTGCTCCCCCCGACGAGTGTGACTGTCGGACGCGCCTGGGTCGTAACCGCTGTCGAGATAGCGATTGAAGGTGGTTTGCGTCTTATTCTCGAGCGTCGAGAGCCAAGAGCCGAGCGACTGCTTAAGGGTTGCGGTGGCGGCCCGAACCAGGCGGACCCCCTCGGAGACAGACCGACCTTGCCGCGTGCGATCAGAAGAGTTGGTCATTACATGTTCGGCTGAATGAACCCTATAATCGTGCGTGCAAATCTAGAGAGCATATTTGGGAGGGTCAATCCGGCGGCCTTTTGTCCCTCGCCGAGCTAAAATAATCCACTATTGCAAATCCCCTGGCTTCAGTTTCGGCCCGTCTCGCTGCGAGCGCAGCTCCCGACAGGGTCCGGTGGTATCCGGAAATCGGCAAAGGCGGTTGGCCCGAAAGTCGTGCGGCAAAAAGGACTGCCCTCCTCGAAAGGCGAAGGGACGTGGGTGAATTGATCACTGGCGTTGCGTCTCTGTAACGATAAGCGCTATCGTCGCAGTCATTCCGGTTCACCTGCAAGAATCCTGATTGTCCTCGCATTTCAATAGCCTACCGATTTTATTCAACATTTGTCCAATGCCCCCTTGCAACTCGGAAAGGATTTGTATGCGAAATTTGATCAACGGTCTGATATTAAGCGTTTTCATTTCTTGTCTACTTTTTACCCCCGCATCAGCATATCGCCCGCATCAGAAAGTCGCTGTGTTTGGGTATGTGTGTGACACAAGGGAGCAAGCGGAATCGCTTCCGAAAGCTCACAAAGAAAGTGGGTACGAAGCTGCGATTGTGCAGTACAAGAAATTACGAGCGACATTTAACAGCATTGGTGAACTAGTATGCGCCTTCTCGAACTGGCAATTCATCGCGGAACTGGTAACTGAAGTCGCTTTCTATCCTGACCTGGAAATTCCTGGGGAGGATGGAGCACTTACTAGAAAAACGTTTTACGTAATCGAAGCGCGATCCGTCGTGAACGGCATGATTGCGTATATTGTCACGGATGAAGGAATATTGCCCCCAGCAGTGGGGGTCGACCTTTGATCAGGGTGTTGCCGCATGGTGAGGGGGTTAAGCGCGGAGCGCTGTGGTGCGTTTTCACGACCGACGGCGACGCGATCATTGAGGGTTCGGAAAGCTGCCGACCCGCTGCCAAGTACAATGCTAACAGGGCGCTATTCCAGCTGCTGCTTTGCGCGCCCTATCGAACGAGTTCGGCCCAGAAATTCCCACGGCGCAAGCCGCTCGGCCGCACTGTTCGGTAAGGCTTGCTCAGGCCTGGAGGCCAAGCGGCTGAAGGATTTTCACTTTACGCTCGAAGAAGGAGCCAAAGGATCGTGGCCGGTCCTTACGCGGGGCGTTCAAATCAAGAAGTAGCAAGGTCAAACGTTCGTGCTGCGGCGAGCGTTAAAGGGTTTGGCGGTTTCACCTTTCACTTAGCTGAGTTGTACTTGTGATACCGAACCCGGCACCGACCTATATCTAGCGCCGCTTTCGCAGCACCTTCATGCTTAAAAAAGAGAGCCACCTGGCTTGCTGCGGCGCGGCCTCGCAAGGCAAAATTCGGGTGTAACCTAAAGAGCACATCGGCAGTCTTCAGACGAATTATCCACGGTCGCTGCGCTTCATCGCTGACAATTTGCAATCTTATTCGTTTAGAAAGCTGATCCCCAATATCGGAGTTTCCTATGCGCCAACAGCGCACGCAAAGAATGAGTACGCCTGCGCCGGTTTCCAAGGCTGTCGTTGGTCTCCCAACGAGTAGATATACCCTGATTGTGGACGGCCAGGCCAAGAAGGAATTTGATGCTCAAGACCGCGCTCTTAAAGTGGCCAGGGAGTTAAAGGGACGTTTCCCAAGCCTCCAAGTTAAAGTCTTCGATGTTGAAAGGAAGCAGAGCGAGTCAATCGAGTTGGCCGCAACTTAACTGACCCAAGCGCATGCGGCTTTTGCGCGTCCCTTCCCCCCAGTCAATAGTTCGAAAACCATCAGCCTTTTCTATCAAGCTCGCTAACGATTTCGCAAATCGCCCCGTGCTCAAATCCGCCCGACCAAAAAGGAAATGGAGGCAGACTATGAGTGGGAAGGCTGTTTCGGAAAACGTGCGCCGGTACTGCACCATAGCTTCGTTGTACCGGCAGACTGCAGCATTCCGTCCTGATACCAAAAATGGTCGCCCCTCGCGCAAGCATATGAGTATGAGCGTCTCGCGAGGACCGAGCTCGAAACGTCGTCCCGCCCACGTAGGGCATTTCGACATCCGTAAGCCGACTTGCTGACTGGCTCGGCCAGTTAAGGGCCATTGAATCGTTGGCTGCCGCAGTCAGGCAATCGTAAGAACTTTTCACTTTCAGGCGAATTCACGTCAGCGAGCTTCAACAACGCGCGCGCCTCGTGGACGGTTGCCGGACGCCGCCCGTACTGACCACAAAGTTCAGCGACGCGTTTGACAAGCGCTGCATTCGACGGCGCCAGCCTCGTACGATCTAATCGTACATTGTCCTCAAGTCCTGTCCGACAGTGGCCGCCGAGCTCAAGCGACCACTCATTGAGCGTTATCTGGTCTTTTCCAATGCCGGCGCCGGTCCAAGTCGCGTCAGGTGCCAGTCTGTTGAGAGTTTTTATGTAGAACTCAAACGTTTCTCGGTCTACAGGCATAGCGTTCTTCACACCCATCACAAATTGCACATGAAGGGGACCATTGATTTTGCCCGCCTTGCGCATGGCGACGGCTTGAAAAATCATCGAGAGATCGAATGCTTCGATTTCAGGTTTCACCCCGTACGTCAGCATCTCAGAGGCCAGCCAGTCGATGAGTTCGGGAGAATTCTCGTAGACTCGGGTCGGAAAATTGCACGAGCCAGTCGATAGGGACGCCATATCGGGCTTGAGTGGCAGCATTCCGCCTCGCTCTCGACCCGTGCCTGACCGACCACCAGTCGAAAGTTGCACGATCATGCCCGGGCAATGCTTCCTGAGACCTTCCAGCAGAAGTCCAAACCGTTCTGGATCCGATGTTGGTTTCCCGGCATCGTCTCGTACATGGCAGTGCACGAGCGTTGCGCCGGCTTCAAAAGCCTCCTGTGTGGATTCGATTTGCTCCTGAATCGTAATCGGCACGGCCGGATTGTCAGCCTTTGTCGGCAGGGATCCAGTGATGGCGACGGTAATGATACAAGGTGCTGTCATCGGCCTTCTTTCGAACTTCGTGGGCGGTCTGCCATAGCTCGTATCTCCGTCAGAATATACCATAAGCAACGCCCCCCATCAGCAGCTTCCAAGGCGCCGGTTCTGATCGATCAATGACAACGCGCGCTTGCCCCGGAACGACAAGCCTGTGCCGCCACAGCCACGGAAGCATCAAGCGAGCAGCATGCTCTTGCCAGCCTGCGCCAGCACGAAGTCGTATTTGACTTCCCAGAATTCGTCGTCAAAGCCAAGTTTTTGCGCCCTTTCCGGATCGTTCACACGCGTGAAGCCGGCAAGCAGGCTCTTCTTCACGCCAAACACCGCGTCCGAGTTGATATAAGGATCGTCTGGATCGAAGATATGCGTGACGAGTGGCTGATACCCGTCTGCCTTCAGAATGAAATGTAGATGCGCCGGGCGATTGGGGTGTCGTCCCAGCTCGCCGAGTAATTGTCCTACCGGCCCATCATGGGGGATCGGGTAGTATTTTGGCTTCACCGCTCGAAACCAGTAGCTCCCATCCGGCCCCGTGCGAAACAGGCCACGGAGGTTGAAGTCGGATTGGATGCCCTTCTGTTGAACGTCATAGAAGCCCTCGTCATTGGCTTGCCAGACATCAAGCGTAGCGCCTGCGATTGGCTTGCCTTCGACGTCTCGGACATGACCGTGAATCACCAAATCCTCCCCCTTCTGGTCGAGGCAGATATTGGCTCCCATCGGCAATTCCGGCGCACCAGCCACGTGGAAGGGCCCCAAAACCGTGCTCTCCGATGCCCCCGACGGCTTGCGGTTATTGATTGCGTCGACCAACATGGAGACGCCGAGCACATCCGAAAGCAAGATGAACTCTTGGCGCCATTCGTCGCACATGTGGCCGACCCGCGTGAGAAACTGAATTGCTTCGAACCACTCCTCCTGCGTCGGCTCGATCTCCTTCACCGCCTCGTGCAGCTTGCGGATGATCACGTCGATCGCGGTCCGCACCCGCTCGTTCTTCGCGTCGATGTTGCGACCGGTCACAACCTCGATCGAATTTTCTTCCGTGAAGAAACCTCTTTCGTGAGCTTGCATGGCCGTCCTCACCTGTCGAGAATAGTCTTGAAGACCCGGCGTAGTTCGGCGACGGGGTCGCCAGCAATCGTCTCCCGCCGCCAGCAGACATGCTGATCCGGTCGCACGAGGACGATGCCGCTGTCGCGCACTTCGCGGGAGCGAGCCCAATCTCCGGTGAAATCCTGCCAGTGCTGCCGCGGCCCAATGGAATAGGCGGCAATGTCGATGCCGAGTTCCCGCCCGATCATACTAGCGGCCTCGATCCAGCCCTGCCCGCCAATACCCGTGAGGAGCGCGAACCGACCGTGGCCGGCAAGATCCAAGGTGGAAACCTTGCCTCCATGGCCATCAAACAACCACGCATGGGGCAACCGAGCGCCAGGCCATGTCGTCGGCTGGTAGTGTAGCTCGGCGTCCTTCTCGAAAGGCGGTTCAGGTTGCCCGTCAGACACGATGGCTTCGGATCGGTAACGCTGATTCATTTCGACACCATGAGCGTCGAACTCGTAGACCTTGAAGGCAATGCTCTCGCGGATCTTCTTGCGCTGCTTCTCCGCCTCCGGCGTGTCGTTGCAGCGGGCATCCATGTTCTGCTGCATCTTCACCGGATCGATGGAATCGAGCAGACCGAGCGACTCGAATATCGGGCCGAATTCATCGATTGACTTGTTCGCGCGCGTCACGATTTGTTTTGCGACCGGCGCACGCTCCTGCGAATAGCTGGCGAGCAGTTTTGGGCTGGCCTTGCCTTTGATGACATGTGCGAGCTTCCATGCGAGGTTGAAGGCATCCTGGATCGACGTGTTGGACCCAAGTCCGTTGGACGGCGGATGCCGGTGAGTGGCGTCACCCATGCAGAAGACGCGACCGTTCGACATCTGCGTCGCATACATATTGTTCACGGTCCATGTGGACACCTGTTCTATTTCGACGTCGATATGGGGGTCGCCGATCAACTCGTGTGCGACCTTGGTTGCGAATGCCGTATCGACCTCGGGTGCCGGTTGGTTGATGTCGTAGCCCCAGACAATCAGCCATTCGTTCCAGGGCCGCACCATCCGCACGAGGCCCATGCCAATGCCGCCCACGTCCGCGCCGGGTTGCACAACCCAGTAGAGCACCGATGGCCGATGGACGACGTACTTGGACAGATCGGCCTTGAACAGGATGTTCATCGAACCGCCGACACCCATCTTGCCGGCAAACGGCAGGCTGGCATGTTCGGCAACCTTGGAGTTGCCACCGTCGGCTCCGATCAGATATTTCGAATGGACGCTGAACTCCTTGCCGGTCATCCGATCGAGGCAGGTTGTTGTCACCCCATCGGCGTCCTGCACATGCGAGAGATACTCCGTGGACATCCGCGCCTGGGTCCCGCGCGAGCACGCCGTCTTGAACAGGAGCGGCTCCATGAACGTCTGCGGCAGGTCATTCATAAACGTCGGTGAGGAAAGCTGATGCTCAGCCCGCGAAAGTGGGTGCTTGCCCCAGCTCTTCATGCGCCCGATCTCCTCGCCGGCCAGTGAGGTGCAGAATACGTTTTCACCCATCAGATCCTGCTCGGCGGCAAACAGATAGCCCTCGTCCTCGACCTCGCGACCGAGGTCGCGCAAGACCTCCATGGTACGCTGATTTGTGATATGCGCGCGCGGCGTATTCGACAGCCAGCGGTAGCGGTTGATCACCATATTGTCGACGCCGTACGTCGAGAGCAGTGCGGCACTCGCCGAACCAGCAGGTCCGGTACCAATGATCAAAACGTCGGTTGTGATGTCAGCCATGCGGTCCTCCCTTGCATTTCATGGAGATCGGGCCGCCGCGCAAGATGCGGCGGACTGGGAAAAACTGAATATCAGAGCGGCTGGCGAACAGCCCCCACAGGCCCTGCGGCGCGAACAGCATCACGATGATGCCGATCAGTCCAAGCACGAGCAGATACCAGGAGCCATAGTCTGCCAGCATATTCTGGAGCAGAAAGAATACGAGCACCCCGATCATCGGACCCTCGATGGTGCCAATTCCGCCGATCACAACGATGAAGATGACGTTAGCCGTCCAATCAACGACCGAGAACGCAGCGTCCGGGGAAATGCGGGCCTTCTGAACATAGATCAACGCGCCGGCCAGACTGGTGAGAAAGGCGGCGGCAAGATAGACGAATGTCTTCAGCCAGCGCGCATCAACGCCGATCGAGCGCGCGGCTTCCTGGTTGTCGCGGACGGCCGCAAGAGCCAGCCCCTGGCGCGAGCGCAGAAGCCGGTAGACGAAGACGATCGTCACCATCGCGAGCGCCAGGGCCAGCCAGTAGCAGACGACGTCCGTCGCCTGCGCGGGCCGTAGGCCGAACAGATGGCCGACAGCGCTCACACCCCACATGTCGCGGGTCACCCCGGTCGGAAGCGAAGTGCCAGTACCTCCGCCCAGCGCTTTCCACTGCGCGAGCAGCAGCCGCACGACCTCCGCGATGACCCAGCTCCCGATGGCAAAGTAGGCCCCTTGTAGGCGGAAAAGAAAGAGGCTGGTGAGAGCCGCGAGCAGAACCCCTGCCAAACCAGCAAGCGCGATCGAAGCGAGCGGATCCAGCTTAAATAAGATGACAAATGCGAACATCACATAAGCGCCGAAGCCGACGAATGCTTGCTGTCCGACCGAGACCAGGCCTGCGAAGCCGGCAAGCATGTTCCAGGATTGCGCTAACACCAGCATGGTGAAAATGAAGAACAGGTTTTGCACTGTGCCCCGGGAAACGAACAACGGAGCCATCACGGCAACGGCGACCGCCAGGCCCAGAATCCCAGAGAACACTGTTGACGCGGTCGTGCGTGTGTGGACGCGCCATGCGGGTGCGGTCGTATCCATTCTGTCCCCCTACTCCGCCGAACGCGGAAATAATCCGCGCGGCTTGAAAAGCAGCACGGCGAGGAACGCGACGTGCCCAGCTAGGATTTGCCATTCCGGATTGACGGCTGCGCCGAATGCCTGCGCCACGCCGATGATGACGCCGCCCGCCAGCGTGCCCCACAGCGATCCAAGTCCACCGATGATGACGGCTTCGAAGGCGTAAATCAGTCGTGCCGGTCCGATTGTCGGATCGAAATTGGCCCGCGTGCCGAGATAGAATGCCGCAATCGTGACCACGATCATGGCGATACCGGTCGCAACGGAAAAAATGCGATCGGGTCGAATCCCCATCAGCCCGGCGGTCACGCGATCGTCGGAGGTCGCCCGAAACGCGCGTCCAAGTGATGTGCGATAGAAGAGCTGGTTTAGGCTGACGATGACAACGACCGACGACAGCAAGGTGAGAAGAGGCATGATGCCGATATTGATCGGACCGAGCGAGAGCGTGGCGGATTCCAGCGGACCGACCGTGATCCGCCGGCTGTCGGCCGAAAAGCCTTCCAGCAGCGCGTTCTGAATGACGATCGACAGGCCGAATGTGACCAGTAGCGGCGGCAAGATGTCGGGGCCGAGCGTGCGGTTGAGGAGCTGCGCCTGGAGGAGCCAGCCGAAGCCAAACATGATGGGTATTGCTACCAGCGCCGCGAGGAATGGGTTTAACCCCAGTGCCGTGACCAGCCCGAGGATCAAAAACGCGGCCAGGACGATGAGGTCGCCATGAGCGAGATTGACCAAACGCATGATGCCGAAGACCAGGCTGAGTCCCGCTGCAAACAGCGCATAGAGTCCACCGAGCATGACGCCCTGGATGACGATGTTGAGCCAGCTCATGATCGCGACGCTCCGAAATAGGCCGCGTGGATGTCCTCGCGGGACAACGCTGCCGGCGGTCCCTCGAGCGTGACGCGACCTTCCATGAGACAATAGATGCGATCGGCGACCCGGAGCGCCTGCCCGATGTCCTGCTCGACGACGACGACCGAGGCACCCGAGGCGAGGATGCGCGGAAAGGCCGCATAGATGTCGCGGATCACGATCGGAGCAAGTCCCAGGCTGATCTCATCGCAGAGCAACACGCGGGGATTGGACATCAGCGCGCGACCGATCGCGACCATCTGTTGTTGGCCGCCTGACAGTGCGGTGCCCGGCGAATTCCGGCGGTCTCTCAGAATCGGGAAAAGGTCGTAGATGGCGTTGAGCGACCATGGCCCTTCGATGGCGCGACCGTATTTACCGATAAGCAGATTCTCCTCAACCGAGAGCGACGGAAAGAGCCTTCGTCCTTCCGGCACCATGGCGATGCCCCGCTCCACGACCTCGGGCGCCGGAAGCGCCCCGATCGGCTCGTTGTCAAACCTGATCTGATCCGAGCCGTTCCGCAGCACCCCGGCAATGGACCGCATCAGCGTGGTCTTGCCCGCGCCGTTGGCGCCGACAACGGCAACTGTTTCGCCGGCGTCGAGCGTCATGTCGATTCCGAAGAGAGCCTGGAAGTCGCCGTAACTCGCCGTCAAAGCCCTGGTTTCAAGAAGCGCCATCAGATTTCGATCCCTAGATAGATTTCACGCACCTCGCGGGACGCCATGATTGCTTGCGGCTCGCCAACACCGATCACCTTGCCGAAATTCAGTACAAGCAAGCGTTCGACCACCGCGTTCAGTGCGTGAAGGACGTGCTCAATCCAGATGATCGACATGCCGCCTCCATGCACACCGCGAATGGTCTCGACGAGAGCATGGCATTCGGCTTCGGTGAGGCCGCCGGCGATCTCATCGAGCAGCAAGATCTTCGGATCGGTCGCAAGCGCCCGGGCGAGTTCGAGACGCTTGCGCTGCAGAAGTCCGAGACTTCCGGCAGGCTGGTTGGCCCGATCCGCGAGACCCGTCTCGACCAGGATGTCCGCACAACGGTCACTGACCTCGGCCTCGCGCTTGCGCGAGCCGAAGGCGGCGGCCACCAGCAGATTCTCGAACACCGTCAGTCTCTCGAAGGGTTGCGGAATCTGGAACGTGCGGCCGATACCCGCCGTGCATCGCGCCATGGGTGGTGTCCGCGTGATGTCGTTGTCTGAAAATCGGACCGTTCCCGTATCGGCGACGAGATTGCCCGCGATCAGGTTGAACATGGTCGATTTGCCGGCGCCGTTCGGTCCGATGATGCCGAGCGCTTCTCCTTCGCTCAGATCGAAGGTCACGGCGTCCGCGACCTTCAGCGCGCCGAAGCTCTTGGATACATCGTTTAGCTGCAGGATCGGCATTTCCAGTTCCCTTGGCCGTGACGGACTCACGTGGCAGGTTTGCGCTCGCGGGTTCGCGGCGGCGGATGAAGGTCAGTGGAGCCGGCGTGAAGTCACCACGCTGGGGCTCACCGTTCAGACTATTGGTTGCATCGTGCTGGCTGCAGGAATGCCAGGCGCCGTCTTGCTGTCGGTAATGACGAGGTCGTAGCCTCCGCCCTCCTTCAACCGCCATTGGCCCCCGACCAGAGGTGTCTTGGCGACATTCTTGGCGGCAAAGGGTGGCAGGTTGTCCCCACCCCACGCGATGCGCCCGACGATCGTGTCGAGCTTTGTCGCGGCGATCGTGTTGGCCAGCGTTTCCGGATCGGTGGGGTCACCAGCGCGTTTGAGAACGTCGACCGCGAGTTCAAAGAGCGCGTGAGCAAAGCCGATCGGCTGCGTCCAGGGTCGGCCGGTTGCCTTGGTGAAGCCGGCGGCGAGCTCCGCCGAACTTTGGCCGGTCAACGACGATTTGAATGGGTGGTTTGGCGTCCACCAAACCTCCGTCGAGAGATTGTGACCGGCCTTGCCGAGGGCATCGAGGGCCTGCGGGAACAGAAGCGCTTTGCCGATCGAAGCCACCTTCGGCGTGAAGCCAAGCTGCTTGGCCTGGCTCCAAAAAGTGGTGAAATCGGGCGGGATCACGACGCCGGTCACGATCTCGCATTGCGCGGATTTGAAGGCGTTGATCTGCGCCGAAAAATCGTCGGAGAGATTTTGATAGCGCCCCGGATCGGAGAGCTTGTAACTCAGCTTTTCAAGTACCGGCGGGAAGCCGACCTTCTTGTCGCCCCAGGCATTGCCATCACCGTCATTGGGAAAGAGTCCGCCCACGCTCTTGTTGGTCTCGATCTGCTGCCACATGTTGGTGTAGACGGCGATCACGTCCTCCAGTCCCCAGAAGAAATGGAAGACGTATTTGAACGGCTTCCAGGATTTTGGATCGGCGGGATTGGCTTGCTGGCCGATGAACCAGGGTTGCCAGGGAGCAACCGTGGAAATGCACGGAGTTTCTTCCGTCTCACAAATGGTCGCCACCGGATTGGTGGTCTCCGGCGTGGACGCGACCAGCATCAGATTGACCTTGTTCTGAACAATGAGTTCCTTCGCGACCTCGGCGGCCCGGTTCGGATTGGACTGGCTGTCCTTGACGATCACCTCGATGTTGAGACCCTGCGCCTTGGCGACCGCCTTGAATCCTTCGAGCACAAAGGTGTCGGCTTCTGCGAATGCGGCGAGCGCGCCGGTCCGCGGGCTGACATAGCCGATCTTCATCGCCGAACCCTTGGCGACGGCTGCGACCGGCAATGCTGAACTGTTGGAGATGAGGCCGCTTGCAGCAACACCCTTCAGAAACGTCCGCCTGGTAACCATGGATTTCCTCCTCAGTGACTATTGTTGGCCGCCTAGTGGGCCGGTCTTCGTCCGTCCCACGCATCCTGCAACACGCTTCGAATGGCGCCCTGGTCGAGCGAGCGCGGATTCCAGTATGGATTGGCCACAGCGATCGAAGCGGCGCGGTCGAGATCGGCCTCGCTCAGCCCAAAGTCCTTCAATCGGGTCGGCGCGCCGAGAGAGACGGCAAAGTCGAACAGCGCGGTACCTGGCGTTGCGCCGAGCGCTGACGATACAGGCCGCAACAACTCGGGCACTTCGACCGCGTTGAAGCCAATCGTATGAGGTAGAAGAATGGCGTGCGTCTCGGAATGGGGTGTATCGAAACTTCCGCCCAGCGTGTGGCAAAGCTTGTGATGCAAAGCCATCGACGCGCCGCCGAGCGCCGCGCCGCAGAGCCACGCGCCGTAGAGCGCCGTCCCGCGCGCGGTCCGATCGCCGCCATCCCGCACGATCGCAGGCAACGCATCCACGAGCGCCCGGATTGCATCGATCGCCAATAGCGTGATGATCGGATTGCGGTCGCGCGCATAGAGCGCTTCGGCCGCATGCGCCATCGCGTTCAGGCCCGAAGTGACGGCGAGCGGTACCGGTAGGGTGAGCGTGAGATCAACATCGTAGATCACGGTCTCCGGCAGGATCGATGGATCGCGCCGCGTCACCTTTTCACCGCGCGCGGTCTCTCCGAGGATGTCTGTCATTTCGGAGCCCGCATACGTCGTCGGAATCACCACCTGGTCGGCTCCAGTGCGTGTTGCAATCGCCTTGCCAAGGCCGATGGTCGAGCCGCCACCGAGGGCAACGACACAGTCGGCGCCGCTTGCCCTGAAGGCAGCGAGAGCCCGTTCCGTTACCTCTGAGGGCGTATGCATGGTCGCTTCGGCGAAGACGCCCACGGCAACGTCCCGCAATCGCGAGGCGAGCGCTTCCGCGTCGGCCCTCTGGTTCGGCGTCGACAGCACCAGCGCGCGCTTTCGCCCCAGCATCGCGATCTCCGCACCGCTCTGCGCCAGGGTGCCGAAACCGAAGACTACCCGTGAGGGCAAGCCGGCAAATTTGAACGGTTCGATCCTCATCATCCCTGTTGCCTCCGGGCCATGACGAAAGTGAACTCAAGCGACCATTGAACACCGCCGTCCTCCGCAAATTCCTTCAGAAACTCACCGATCAGGTCCGCTTTGACGTTGAAGAGCGCGTCCTCTGCGAGCACCGGATCGGCGCCGTCGAATATCTGCGTGGTGATGCTCTCGAAGCCATCAGCGGCAACGATGAATTGCAGATGCGCAGGGCGACGCGGTACATATCCGATGCGGCCGAGCAACTGACCGACAGGCCCATCGTTGGGTACCGCGTAGCCGGCGGGCTTCACCGTCACATAATGGACGTGCCCAGCTTGATCGGCGGAGAAGATGCCGCGAAGATTGCAATCAGGCTGCAGGTCTGGAAACTGGTTTTCATAGAAACCTTGCCCGTTTGCCTGCCAGGTCTCGACCGTGGCACCGGAGATTGGGTGACCATCGAGATCGCGGATCCGCAGCCTCACCGACAAAGGTTCGCCTACACCGTCCAGGGAAATGTTGGCGCCAACAGGGAGCCGCGGCGCGTCGGCGCGGTAGAAAGCGCCGCGCGTGGTACTCGGTGTTACGCCGTGTGGACGCTGCGAATTAATCTCCTCGACCAGCGCCGTGACGCCCAGCAAATCCGACAGCAACACCCACTCCTGCCGCAACTCGTCACTCTCATGACCAACTTCGGTCAGGAAAGCGATGGCATCACACCATTGCGCTGGCGTCGGTTGCGTCTCTCTCACAAGCGCATGAAGCGAAGTCACGAGGCGCGCAATGAAGTCCGGCAGTGGCCCCTTCACCTTCTTCGATAGGCGTCCGACGACAATCTCCGCAGAGGTCGGCGACGGGCCAGACGCATGTGCGATACGGGGCTGCATGGCGTTTCCAAGGGCGTTGTGTTGGAAACACGCTAGCAGCGAAGGCGGCGCTTCTTGATGATTTCTCGGAAGCGTAATATAGCAATTTGCTATGAAGCTGGACGAGCGTCATCTGGCTCAATTGGCGGCCGTGGTGCAGGCCGGCGGCGTGACCGAAGGCGCCGCGCTGGTCGGCATGACCCAGTCGGCATTGTCGCGTACGCTGGCATTGCTGGAAAAGCGGATCGGCGAACCGCTGTTCCTGAAGGGACGCCGTCCGCTGCAGCCGACAGCGCTCGGGCGAGCTCTGGCCGACCATGGGCAGGTCGTGCTGGCGACGTCGCGCAAAGCCTCTGAACTTATCGCCGATTTCCGTCACGGGCGCGCCGGCCTGGTGCGCGTTGGTGGCACGCCGTTCTTCACCGACGCGCTGATCTCCACCATGATCGCCGAATTTCAGAACTCGCACCCGGAAGTGCGGGTAGATCAGAGCTATGGCTACCTGCCCGACCTGCGCGACGCGCTCAATGCCGACCGTATCGACCTTGCGATCTCGCCCATCGGCATTCTCGACGAGGGGTCGAACCTGGAGTATCTGGAACTCTTGCCCGGCCGCAACGTGGTCGCCTGCCGCGCGACACATCCCTTGCTCGGGAAAAGGCGGATGAAGCCGAAGGAGATGCTTGACTACTCGTGGATCATGCCACCGCCGGCCAGCCCGTTACTGGCAGATTTGCGCAGCCTCATGATCTCGCTCGGCGTAACCGAGATCAAAAGCCGCTATTCGGGAGGATCATTGCTCAGCGCCATCAACTACATGAAACACACGGATGCGCTGACCATCCTTCCGCACAGCGCGATCTTCGCCTTTCGCAACGAAAAGACGATCACCGCGCTCCCGGTCGAGGTTCCACATCCCAAGCGCGCGCTCGGGCTTTTCAGGCGCGCGGAGGCGCCACACACGCCAGCTGTCGATGCCTTCGCTGCCCATATCCGAGTCAGTTTCGAAAAACTCCGCCTTTTAATAGCGCGCCATGAGCAAGCCGTGATCTGGCGCGCGTGAAATATGCGGAAGCCTAACCGCGCCGCCAAAGGCAATGGAATTCAGGCGTCTGCCTCGATCGGACTGAATGGCGGTCGTCCTCGAACAACGAGCTCCGACCGAAGTACGACGCGAGCGCGCCCGCCTCGCGCGTGTAGTAGTGACCACGCGGCCACGGCGCCAACCAGCGCTACGAATTCCCGGCGCCTCATGAACCTTCTCCATTGCAAAACTCTTTTTGCGGGATGGGTCTCAAATTCTCCGAGCCGTAGGCGCGACGATTGAATAATGATGTGGGGGGCCACGTCGTCATGCGTCAAACTCACAGGCGATTCTGGTAGCGGGTTTGAGGCCCTATCAATCGGCGATTGTCGCTTGTTTCGTTCTTTGGCCTGAAATTAGCCGGCAGCACAATCGGCCATAACTGGCAGTGGGGAACCGAGACAATCGGCCTCTGCGCCCGACGGAACAGACGTCCGCAGGGTACGCGCGTCTTTTGCCGCCACGCGTTGCCGCGGCAAGGGAAGGCGGACCCTCAAGCCATCCTGTCTCTAGCGGCGATGCTTTTTCGGCTTTAGCGATCCCGCCGGCGCCATCGCCAGGGCGCTGGCATTGCGTGAGCCCTCGGGCGATACCGATGCAGGATTCGTACCCCGTGGCCTGTTCGCGTTCGGCCTCCCGGCGAGGCGAGGCAAAATCGTCCGCACGGCCGGCAGGCGGTGTCAAGGCTTCGCCCTTGACCAGCGTTCTGGCGGCGAGCGTGTCGACCGCGGCTGGCGGCGATCCCGGGCCGCCGAGTAGTTGATCGGTACCGACGGAAGAGTCGACTAGCGGCACGATCGGTCCTGCCATTGGCCGGGGCACAGGCTGGCCTGGGACCGCATTGGCGTCGGGCGTTGGCGGCTCGGTAGGCAGTGGAACCGGTGCGGTGCGCGCGGCTAAAAGCCGTGTGATTTCCCGTTCGACGTAGTGAGCGAGCTTGCGCGCACCGGGTTTTGTAAAATACACACCATCGGAGGAACGCAGCTGGCGGATTTGGGCCGTTGCCGACATCGCTAAGGGCGTCACACACCGCGATCGCTCGAGTTGCACGCATGCTTGCGGTTGCATCGCCAAGGCGGTGTTCGTTGCAAGCGCGCTGCGTGCGACAACGCTGGTGACCTCGAGTTGCGCAGCCTCATTGGCTCGGTGTGGATCGAGCCGAACAGCGCGAGCAAGCGACTGAGACACTGTGCCGGGACCGCCAAGTCCCGGTCCCCCAACGTGATCGATGGCGTCGACCAGCATCGAGAGAGGGCGCCCGGCTTTCCGATCCGGGACCTAAAATGCACGAGCCAGTGATAGGGCAATGATATGTCCTGCCCAAACCGCAAAGAGGCACAGGACAACCGACAGTCCGATATTCGCACCGGCTCTTAACCACTCGCCATCGTTCATTAGGCTTAGCGTCTGAAGGCTGAACGAAGAAAATGTGGTGTATCCGCCACAAATTCCGATCATTACGAATTGGCGAGCCGTCGTACCGACGAACATGCGCCCATCCGGACCCGTGAGGGTACCAAAGAGGCCGATAACTAGCGATCCGAGGATATTGATGATCAGGGTTCCCCAGGGAAACGTCTCGCCCATCAGGCGCGCCACGATTCCTGAACACCAATATCGGCCCATTCCTCCGAGCGCGCTGCCGACCGCGACTTCAATGTAGGCCCCGATCGAATCGGCAAGGCTAATTGCCAAGCTTATCGCCGAGGCGAAAGCAGCGGCACCAAAGGCGAGCTTTCTTCCAAGAAGAGGCCGTCGAGCTGTCTTTCGCAGTTCGGTTGACATTGTGAGGCGAGGCCCGCAAACCGTTCGCAGGGCGCGTGCGCGCGATCTACGGCAGACTCAGCGGGATCCTCTTGGCTTGCAATACGTGATTTCGCGTAAGGACACTCCCGACCGCGCGAGTCCGCAAGTTCCAGAATTCACTCAATGGCTGATCATCCACGGACGAGCGGTCGGAAAACTTTTCGCACCACTCCTGGTTTCCTTCACTGTGCGAGAAGGCTTACCCGAACAGCAGCCGCAACCAGGTGCATGCGAGGCCTTGAATTCACCGAGTGTTTTGGGGGCGTTGGCGTTGCGCTCGTTGGTGGCATAGGCCTTGCGCCTGTCCGAGGGCATGCAGAAGAAGTTCGGCGCCGTCAGCATGGCGCGGGGCGATGGGCTCGCGCATTTCGGGCAACTCTGCGGCGCGTCGCATTCCGCCATCGGCCGCATGTCGGTGAACGGGCCGCAATCGTTGCAGAGATAGTCGTAGACCGGCATTTCATTTCCTTGCGCGTTGAGGATCAAAGTAGCGACGACTGCGGATGCGGGGCGGCGAACCTGAAAGCCGACCCACATCCCATCGCGTGGGGAGGACCTACTTGTCCGGCGACAGCGGCATCTGGATGTCGCCCTTGATGTGTTTGATTGGACCGACTGACGACGGCATGATGTCGAAGTCGAAAATTTCGGTGGGCAACCACAGCGTGGCGCAGGCATTCGGAACGTCGACCACACCGGAGATATGGCCCTGGCAAGGTGCCGTCCCCAGGATCGAATAGGCTTGTGCGCCGGAATAGCCGAATTTTTTCAGGTATTCGATCGCGTTCAGGCAGGCCTGCCGATAGGCAATGTGCACGTCGAGGTAATGCTGCTTGCCTTGTTCATCGACCGAAATGCCCTCGAAGATCAAATAGTCCTTATAATTTGGGGTGATCGGCGACGGCTTGAACACCGGATTCTTGATGCCGTATTTGGCGACGCCGTCCTTGATGAGATCAACCTTCAGATGCAGCCAGCCGGCCATCTCGATCGCGCCGCAGAAGGTGATCTCACCATCGCCCTGGCTGAAATGTAGGTCACCCATCGAGAGCCCGCCACCCGGAACATAGACCGGGAAGTAGACCCTCGAGCCGCGCGACAAGTCCTTGATGTCGCAATTGCCGCCATGCTCGCGCGGCGGCACCGTACGCGCACCTTCGGCGCCGATCTTAGCCTTGACGTCGCCTTTCGCGCGGCCGCCGTGAGCGGTCGCGGCGAAGGGTGGATTTGCGAGGCCCGGCACCCGCGTCGGATTGGTAGCGATCAGCGCGGTCTCGCGCTCGTTCCATTTCGCCAGGAGCTTCGGATCGGGCAGACAGCCGATCAGGCCGGGATGGATAAGGCCCGCGAAACTCACGCCAGGAACGTGGCGCGACGAGGTGTAAAGACCATTGATGTCCCAGATCGACTTCTGTGCCAGAGGGAAATGATCGGTGAGAAAGCCGCCGCCGTTCTTCTTGGAGAAGAAGCCGTTGAAGCCCCAGAGGCTCTCTTTCAGCGGTCCCACGTCGAGCAGATCGACGACCAGCAAGTCACCGGGCTCTGCGCCCTTGACGCCGATCGGACCGGAGAGGAAATGCACGATCGACAGGTCGATATCGCGCACGTCGTCCGCCGAATTGTTGTTCTTGATGAAACCGCCGGTCCAGTCGTAGGTCTCGATGATGAAATCGTCGCCGGGATTGACCCAGGCCACGATCGGGATATCGGGGTGCCAGCGATTGTGGATCTTGTCGTTTTCGTAAGCTGACTTGGAAAGATCGACCTTAATCAGTGTCTCTGGCATCTAAAGCTCCCCTGTTTACAAGCCATAGTTAGGATTCAGACGGATAGATATTTGGAGATCTGCGCGGCATCGATGCCGTCGCGGGAATCGTCGCGCACGATCTCGCCATTCTCGATGACGAGCACGCGGTCGGCGATGTCGAGCGCGAAACTCAGCACCTGCTCGGACACCACGATCGACAGGCCGCGCTCGTCGCGAATGCGTTTGAGCGTGCGCGCCATGTCCTTGATGATCGAGGGCTGGATGCCTTCGGTCGGTTCGTCCAGCAGCAATACTTTCGGCTTGGTGGCGAGCGCACGCGCAATCGCGAGCTGCTGCTGCTGACCGCCGGAGAGATTGCCGCCGCGGCGGTTCTTCATTTCCAGAAGCACCGGGAACAATTCATAGATGCTGCCCGGCACTTCTGACTCGCCCGATACGATAAGGCCGGTTTCGATGTTTTCCTTCACCGTCATGGTGGAGAAGATCATCCGGCCTTGCGGCACATAGGCGAGGCCCTTTGCGACGCGCTCGTAGCTGGGAAGATTGCTGAGTTCGTTACCGTCCATCGTCACCGAACCGCTTTCGGCCGGCAGGATGCCCATCAGCGACTTCATAAGAGTCGTCTTGCCCATGCCATTGCGGCCCATGATCGCCACGATTTCGTTGGGCGCGACGGACACGTTCAGGCCATGCAGCACTTCGCTCTGGCCGTAGGCGACGTGAAGGTTCGAAATAGCCAGCATTAAAATGTTCCTTGCATCCTAGTGCCCGAGATAGACTTCGATGACCCTCGGGTCTTTCTTGACGTGTTCCATCGAGCCTTCCGACAAAATCTGACCCTGGTGCAGAACCGTGACCCTGTGCGCGATATCCTCGACGAATTTCATGTCGTGCTCGATCACCAGCACCGAGCGGTCCTTGATGATGCGATTGAGAAGTTCGGCCGTCTTGGCGCGCTCGCTGACGCTCATGCCGGCGACCGGTTCGTCGAGCATCAGGAGATCCGGGTCCTGGATCAGCAACATGCCGATTTCGAGCCATTGCTTCTGGCCGTGGCTGAGCTGGTCGGCGTAAGTATCGAGCCGATCCTTCAGGAAGATCATCTCGGCGACTTCCTCGACCCGTTCGCGAACCGCCGCGTCGCGCTGGAAGGTGAGCGAACCGAACACCGTGCGGCCCCGCGGATAAGAAATCTCCAGGTTTTCGAACACCGTGAGATCCTCGAACACTGACGGCGTCTGGAACTTGCGCCCCACGCCCGTCTTCACGATCTGGTTTTCCTTCAGCTTCGTCAGCTCTCTGCCGCGGAACTGGATCGAGCCCGACGTAGCCTTGGTCTTTCCGCAGATCAGATCGAGCACCGTGGTCTTGCCGGCGCCGTTGGGGCCGATGATGACCCTGATCTCGTTCTCCTCGACATAGAAGGACAAATTGTTGACGGCCTTGAAGCCATCGAAAGAGACGGTAAGTGCTTCGACCGCAAGCAGGAACTCCTTGGGCTGGTGACCTATGCGCATGATGATCTCCTCACTCCGCCGGCGCGCCGTCGGCGAGGGAATTGTCGCTCCAGCCTGCGCCCGGCTTCTTCACCCGCGCAGCAAGCAGGTGATCAATGCGGGGTTGAACGTAGTCCTGCCAAATACCGGAAAGGCCGTTCGGGAAGGCCAGCACGACGGCAATGAACAATGCGCCGAGGCCGAATAACCAGAGCTGAGGGAAGGATTCAGAGAGCGCCGTCTTGGCGAAGTTCACAACAAGCGAGCCATACACCGCGCCGAAGATCGACATGCGCCCGCCGACCGCCGTGTAGATCACCATTTCGATGGAAGGCACGATTCCGACAAAGGAGGGCGACATGAAACCGACCTCGAGCGTAAACAGCGCGCCGCCGATCGCGGCGAATACCGCGGCTGCGCAGAAGGCAAATATCTTGAAGTTGGCGACGCTATAGCCGGAGAAGCGGACGCGGTCTTCCTGTTCGCGCATCGCCACTAGAATGCGGCCAAGCTTGGTCAGGCGAACAAACTGTGCGGCGATAATGCAGGCAAACAGAAGCACGACCTCGACAAGATACAGGATGAACTTGGCGTGGTCGGTGCGGATATCCCAAGCGTGCAGTGTGCGCAGGTCCGTGATGCCGTTGATGCCGCCGGTATATCCCTGCTGACCGACGATCAGGATGGTCAGAATGGCCGCAATCGCCTGGGTGATGATTGCGAAATACACGCCACCGACCCGGCGCTTGAACATGGCCGCGCCGATGATGAAGGAGAAAAACGTCGGCACCAAAAGGATTGCAAGCAGCGTGAGCGGAAAGCTATGGAACGGCTTCCAGAAGAACGGCAGCTGGGTGAGCTGGTTCCAGTCCATGAAATCGGGAATACCCGGGGTCGACTGGATCTTGGTGTTCTCGACACTCGATGCCTCGAGCTTGAGATACATCGCCATGCAATAACCGCCGAGGCCGAAGAACACGCCCTGTCCCAGACTCAAAATGCCGCCATAGCCCCAACAGAGCACCAGTCCGATCGCGACGAACGCGTAAGTCAGATATTTGGCGACCAGGTTGAGCCGAAACACATCCAGCGACAGCGGTAGAATGAGGAAAAGCAGGATCGCGAGCGTCACGAAGCCGATGAGTTCTGATCGATTGAAGAAGCGCGAGTTGATGATCATAGCCGTGCTTTCTTGTTCTTATTTCCGGACTTTGAGGGCGAAGAGACCCTGCGGCCGCATCATCAGGATGGCGACGATGCCAAGTAGCGTCAGAACCTTAGCCATCGACCCCGACATGAAGAACTCCATGGTCGACTGTGCCTGTGAAATTGTGAAGGCGGATGCAATGGTTCCCGGCAAACTGGCGGCGCCGCCGAACACGACGACCAGGAAGGTATCGACGATGTAGAGCTGACCGGCCGTGGGCCCGGTGGAGCCGATCATGGTGAAGGCGCTGCCCGCTATTCCAGCAATGCCGCAACCAAGACCGAAAGTGTAGCGGTCGACCTTCTCGGTGTTGATGCCGACGGCACCCGCCATCACGCGGTTCTGCACCACGGCGCGCACTTGCCTGCCCCAGCGCGACTTGAACATGACGTAAGCGACCGCGCAGGTGATCAGTACGGTCAGACACATGACGAAGATGCCGTTGATCGGCACTTCGATCGAATCGGTGATTTGCTTGGAGCCCAGCATCCATTGCGGCAGCTCGACACCCACCTCGCGTGCGCCGAAGATCGATCGATAGGCCTGTTGCAGGATGAGACTGAGGCCCCAGGTCGCGAGTAGCGTATCGAGTGGACGTTTGTAGAGGTGACGTATCAGCGCCCATTCGACCAGCATTCCGAGTGAGCCGGACGCCATGAACGCCAATATCATGGCGATGAAGAAATATCCGCCAAATAGGCTTGGCAGATAGGCTTCAACGAAACTTGCGGTCATCCAGGTGACGTAAGCCCCCAAAATCATGAACTCGCCGTGCGCCATGTTGATGACGCCCATCTGCCCGAAGATGATGGCGAGCCCCAACGCCATCAGCACATAGACTGAAAACAGGATCAGCCCCGCAAAACCTTGCATCGCGAGAATGGCGCCGAGATCGCCAATCGAGTAATCGCCGAACATCGAACCGCTCTCCGTCGTCGGGAAGGCTCGCGTCGCGTGAGGTCGCGACGCGAGAAATCTTGGTTGAGAAGGTGCGGCGGTCAGGCGCGCGGCCCTCACTGATATCCTTTGGGGAACGGATCGGGTTCGACGAGATCGGCGGTCTCGTAGATCAGCTCATATTGGCCATCGACCTTGGCCCGGCCGACGCGTGTCTTCGACCAAAGGTGATGGTTTTCATGGATGCGGACATATCCTTCCGGCGCCCCCTTGAACTCCACGCCTGGGGAGGCCGCCGCGACCTTGTCGATGTCGAAGCTTCCGGCCTTTTCCACCGTCGCCTTCCACAGCCATGGGCCGAGGTAAGCGGCCTGGGTCACGTCGCCGATCACGGTCTTTTCGCCCCACATCTTCTTGAACGCCGGCACGAAGGTCTTGTTGTTCGTATTGTCGAGCGACTGGAAGTACTTCATGCAGGCATAGGCGCCCGCAATGTTTTCACCGCCGATGCCGTCGATCTCGTCCTCGGTCACCGAAATTGTCAGAAGCGTCTGCTTCGACAGGTCGATGCCTGCGGCTTTCAATTGCTTGTAGAACGCGACGTTCGATCCGCCGACGATAATGGCGTAGATCACGTCGGGCTTGGTCAACTTGATCTTGTTGATGACCGAGTTGAACTGGGTCGAGCCGAGCGGGAAGTACTCCTCGCCGACCACCTTGGATTCCTTCAGATGCCCCTCGATATGCTTGCGGGCGATCTTGTTGGAGGTACGCGGCCAGATGTAGTCGGACCCGAGCAGATAGAACGTCTTGGCGCCTTTGGTCTTGTTGACCCAGTCGAGACCGGCGATGATCTGTTGGGTCGCTTCCTGACCGGTGTAGATGACGTTCTTGGACTGCTCGAGACCTTCGTAGAAGGTCGGATAATAGAGCATGCCGTTATATTGCTCGAATACCGGCAGCACCGCCTTGCGCGAAGCCGAGGTCCAGCACCCCATGACGGCGGCGCATTTGTCGTTGACCAAGAGCTTCTTTGCTTTCTCTGCGAAGGTAGGCCAGTCGCTGGCACCGTCTTCCTGAATGAACTTGATCTTGCGGCCGAGCACGCCGCCGGCAGCATTGATCTGTTCGATTGCAAGCTTTTCGGCTTCCACCGAACCGGTTTCCGAAATCGCCATCGTGCCGGTCACGGAGTGAAGAATTCCCACCGTCACTTCATTATCGGTGACCGCGAGCCCCGTGGTATTTACCGCGGAGGTTGCGGGAACATCGGCCAGAGTCGGCCGCGGAAGCAGCGACATAGCGGGAATTGCAGCAATTCCCGCTAGCAGTTTGCGCCGTAGTGGCGACTTCAGGCCCCGCTTGATTTCGTCTGACATGAGCACCCCATTCGTGTTCGAGGACGGTTGTTGTCACGAAAGGATTGCCCGGATTGTGCAGCGCACAGATACGCAAGATTGCGTATATTGCACCGCAAAACAACGACGTAGATTTTGGCATCGGAGTTGCAACGAACCGGCTACAGATCGGGAGTGCAGAGTGGCAGGGCGGCAGGGGATTGATCGCGTCAGGCGCCAATATAATCAATGGGTTGCGAACCAGACGCTGGAGGATTACGCGCTCCGCTTCACCGCCAAGAGCGCCCGGCGTTGGTCTGCGGCGCGCGTTGCCAACACCGCGCTTGGCGCCATTTCTTTCCTCGCCTTGGAAGCGATCGGGGGAACCATTACGCTCAACTACGGCGTGACCAACGCCGCCGCCGCCATTATGGTCGTCAGCGTCATTATTTTCTGCTGCGGCCTTCCGATCGCCTACCACGCCGCGAAATGCGGCGTCGACATTGACCTCTTAACGCGCGGCGCCGGCTTCGGGTACATCGGGTCGACAGTCACCTCGCTGATCTATGCATCCTTCACCTTCATCTTCTTTGCAATCGAGGCCGTTATCCTCGCCAGTGCATTGGAGATGTGCTTCGGAATTCCGCGGCCCATCGGATACCTCATCAGCGCCATCGTCATCATCCCGCTGGTGACCTACGGCATCACGCTGATCAGCCGCTTTCAACTCTGGACTCAGCCGCTTTGGATCATTCTGCACGTCATCCCCTTTGCAGCGATCGCCTACGCCAATCCGCATTCCTTTACAGAGTGGACCAAGTTTGTGGGCGAACACGGTAACCCGTCCGGTCAGCTCGATCTGTTGCTGTTCGGTACTGCAGCCTCGGTCGTCTTCTCGCTGGTGGCGCAGATTGGCGAGCAGGTCGACTTCCTGCGCTTTCTTCCACGTGACCGCCGCACTTCGAAGAAATCCTGGTGGATCGCGCTGCTCAGCGCCGGTCCCGGCTGGATCATTCTTGGCGCGTTGAAACTGCTGGCGGGATCGTTCCTTGCCTTCTTCGCTCTCAACCACGGCGTTAACTATGAGCACGCGGCCGAGCCCGCGCATATGTATCTTCAGGCGTTCGGTTACGTGCTATCCGAGCCTGATCTTGCGTTGGCCCTCACCGGCGCTTTCGTGATCATCTCCCAGGTCAAGATCAACGTGACCAACGCTTATGCCGGTTCGATCGCGTGGTCGAATTTCTTCTCCCGATTGACCCATAGCCATCCCGGCCGCGTCGTCTGGCTGGTTTTCAACGTATTGGTCGCGCTCCTGCTGATGGAAATCGGCGTCTACAAGGCGCTGGAACAGACGCTTGCGCTTTACTCGAATGTCGCCATCGCCTGGGTCGGCGCGCTCGTCTCCGATCTCGTCGTCAACAAGCCGTTCGGGCTGCGCCCCCAGCACATGGAGTTCAAACGCGCCCATCTCTACGACATCAATCCAGTCGGCGTCGGTGCGATGTCCATCGCCACAATCGTTTCGATCAGCGCCTTCTATGGCCTGTTCGGACCAACGGCCAAAGCGTTGGCGCCGTTCGTCGCCCTGGCCGTGGCCTTCGTTGCCGCGCCGCTGATAGCTTTTGCGACGGGGGGAAAATACTACATTGCACGCAAACCGAAGCGGAGCTGGCAGAATATCGAGGCGATCCGGTGCTGCATCTGCGAGCACACTTTCGAACCGGAAGACATGGCCGCCTGCCCTGCCTATGCCGGGCCGATCTGCTCGCTATGTTGTTCGCTTGATGCGCGCTGTCACGACCTCTGCAAACCGCACGCCCGCATCCAGGCGCAAGTCGCCGAAAGTCTCGGCAAACTGCTGCCGCAGCCGATTTACGCTCATATCAATTCACAGGTCGGGCATTATCTCGGAGTCTTTGCGGTCTCGGCGGGATTGGTCGGCCTCACGCTTGGCCTGATCTATCTTCAGACATCGGCTACCACCAATGTCGACCACCTTTTGCTCTCCGACGTGCTTTGGAAGGTCTTCTTTGCACTGACGATCATCATCGGCGTCGTTGCATGGCTGTTTGTGCTGGCGCAGCAGAGCCGGCGCGCAGCGGAAGCGGAAACCCGGCGGCAAACCGCACTCCTGATTCAGGAAATCGACGCGCACAAGCGCACCGACGCCGAATTGCAGCGCGCCAAGGAGGTCGCGGAGTCTGCCAATCTCGCAAAAAGCCGTTATGTGGTGGGCTTGAGTCATGAATTGCGTTCGCCGCTGAACGCAATCAGCGGCTACGCGCAATTGCTTGAGCAGGATTCGAGCCTGCAGGCCAAGCCGAGCGACCAGGTGCGCGTGATTCGCCGCAGCGCCGATCACCTGTCAGGCCTGATTGACGGCATTCTCGATATTTCCAAGATCGAGGCTGGCCGGCTCTATCTGTCGCGGGACGAAGTTCGGCTGAGCGAATTTCTCGATCAGCTCGTCGGCATGTTCCGCCTGCAGGCCGCCGCCAAGGGCATCGATTTCATCTTCAAACGGCCAGCGGTGCTGCCGGTCGTCGTCTATGCCGACGAGAAGCGGCTGCGCCAGGTCTTGATCAACCTGCTGTCGAACGCGATCAAGTTCACGCAAGCCGGCAGGGTGAACTTCGTGGTGCACTACCGCAGTCCGGTCGCAGAGTTTGAAGTGACCGATACCGGCCCTGGCATTCAAACATCCGACCTTGAGCGGATCTTTGCGCCATTCGAACGCGGCGCAATCGGCGTCGCGCAGCCGCGAACCGGTACCGGCCTCGGCCTGACCATCAGCCGGTTGCTCGCGGGCGTGATGGGCGGTGACATCCAGGTTTCCAGCACTGTCGGCATCGGTAGCACGTTTCGGCTGAAAATCTTGCTGTCGGAAGTGACAAAGCCGACGCGCGTAGCGCCTGTCAAAGCACCGATCCTGGGTTATCATGGCCCACGCAGGACGATCCTGATCACCGACGACGATCCCGTTCAGCGCGACCTCTTGCGCGAAGTTTTGGCGCCATTGGGATTCATCATTCTGAGCGCGCCCGACGGCCCCGGTTGCCTCGCGCTTGCGCAGCATTGCCGGCCCGACCTTTTCTTGCTGGATATTTCGATGGCGGGCATGGACGGCTGGACCGTAGCCGAGACGCTGCGTTCAAGTGGGCATCATCAGGCCCGTATCCTGATGGTTTCGGCAAGCGCCTTGGAAGCACATGGTGCGCCGTTGGCGCAGCCCTTTCACGATGGTTATCTAATGAAGCCGATCGATATTCCGAGGCTATTGGAACTGATCCGCCAGCTTCTCAAGATCGAATGGCAACACTCCAACGAGCAGGTTGTACCCCCGCGCTGGCATCCAGGCAGCGGCCCTCGACCGTCCACGGAACACATCGAGGAACTCATCGGTCTCGGGAAGCTGGGTTACATTCGAGCGATCCAGGTCAAACTAGATGAAATCGGTGCCGATTTTCCCGAACACACCGCCTTTGTCTCGCAAATGCGCTCCCTGATCGACTGCTTCGATCTTGATCAGTATATGGCAACCCTGAAGACGCTGCACAGCCATGATCACTGAATCAAAAAAGCGCGATGTGGCCCTCGTCGTCGATGACTCGCCTGAAACGTTGCGCCTGCTCACCGATGCACTCGACAACGTCGGCATGACCGTGATGGTTGCCCTTGACGGCACGGCCGCCATGCGAATCGTCGACCAGATCACGCCCGATATCATTCTGCTCGACGCAGTTATGCCCGGCATGGATGGCTTTGAGACTTGCCGTCGTCTCAAGCGTGAAACAGGCCTGAGCAATGTGCCGGTGATCTTCATGACCGGTCTGGCCGAGACCGAGCACATCGTAAGCGGACTAGAAGCCGGGGGCGTCGATTATGTCACCAAGCCGATCGCCATTGAGGAAATGCTGGCGCGGATTCGTGTCCATCTGGCCAATGCGCGGCTGACCCAGAGCGCGCGGGCGGCGCTCGATGTGTCTGGCCGGTTTTTGCTCGCTATCAGCAAGCAGGGCAAGTTGGTCTGGGCGACACCGCAAGCCCAGAGGTTATTGTCGGAAAGTCTCGCTTCCGGGACAGGCGACGAATTCGTGCTGCCCGAACCCATGATGCAATGGCTTGAGCAGGCGCAGAAGGGCAAGGCCAAAGCAAAAACCCAGGCCTTATCCTTCCCCGAGAATGAGCAGCTTCGGCTGCAATACATGGGAAAACTCGGGCCGAATGAATTTCTGCTGCGCCTGGCAAAAGACACGAGTGCTGACATGCCCGCGGAATTTTCCAGTGAACTCGGGTTGACGACACGCGAGGGCGAGGTGTTGTCTTGGTTGAGCAAGGGAAAGACCAACCGCGACATCGCCCAGATCCTGGGCTTAAGCCCCAGAACGGTGGATAAACATCTCGAACAAATCTACGCCAAGCTTGGCGTCGAAAATCGCACCGCTGCTGCTGCAATCGCGACGAACACGAACCGGCGCAATTCATAGTCGCTAATCTTCGACCGTGGCAATCCCCGAGCCTTGCCATAGGTACAAGAATTCGCATCCGCTTGATGTCGGCTTTGGGTCCACGCGTCACTTTGAGCGCGCGCCGCTCACTTCCGGTCTTGCACCGGCGCGACGCCTTTGACCCAAATAGCCGGCGGATCATGCATCGCACCCAGGTCAAGGGCGACGCGAGGCCGGTCTGATGCGCAAATTCGGCATCTCCAACCCGGTCCTGCTAATCATCTGTCTGAAGGCGCACCTCTTCATCGCGCTCATTTGATGATTGCAGTGGAATCATCAAATGGGCAGCAGATTTGTCAAAGATTGCGCGATCCTTTTGCCAAAAGTTCTGAAGCTGTCGGAATCCGGCTGTCGTGACAGCGACGGACCGGATGGAAACCGCCCAGTTGCTAAGTGTGACACCGGAGCCCAAATGCGACGCACGCTTTTCGCTGCTTTCCTATGCCTTGCTCTCGCTGATTCGACCGCTGCCCTGCAACAGCAGCCGACCGCCGTTCCGGTCGGCGTCGTCAGAGCGGCACATAAGCTGATCGCTCGCAGGACTGACTTCGTTGGCCGGGTCGAGGCGATCAGTCGGGTTGAAATTCGCGCGCGGATCACCGGTTTTCTGGACGAGCTGCTGTTCAAAGAAGGCGACCTGATCAAGGCGGGAGCGCCGCATTACCGTATCGAGAAGGGATTGCTCAAGGCCCAGATCGAGCAAGCGGAAGGCGCCCTGGAGCGGAGCAAAGCCGCGAAAATGGCATGAAGTAGCAGTGGCCCTGTTCAGGAATTGATTGTGACGCGCAATCTCACGGTGCTTGTTCTCGTCGCTCTGGCGTTCATGCTCGCAGCCTGCGCCGGACGTCCCGCGCAAGGCGTCCTCATTTCAACCGCCGGAATTGCCGGAACCTCGCTCGTTCCGATTTACGCCGTCACCAATCGCGAGCGCTCGACCACCGATCCCGGCGAGATGTTCAGCGGTGAACGCGCTGCGGAGACATCCTACGCCGCGATCGCCGTCTCGATCCCACCCGACACAGCGCGGAAAGTCGGAGAGGTCCAGTGGCCAGCGTCGCTGCCGGGAAATCCGGCAACGGATTTCATGACCGTGTCGGCCGACTACATCGACAAGCCGCGCTTCGCAGCCTCCATCGCCGCCGCGGCAAAACAGAGCGGTCGCAGCAAGGTTTTGGTATTCGTCCATGGCTTCAACAACCGCTTCGACGACGCGGTATATCGTCTTGCCCAGATCGTTCACGATTCCAGGGCCCCAGTCATTCCGGCGCTGTTTACCTGGCCTTCGCGGGGCGAACTGCGGCTGCGCGCCTATACCTATGATCGCGAAAGCGCGAACTACTCCCGCGACGCGCTTGAAAGCCTGCTGGATATGCTGACCAGCTACTCATCCGTTGGCGAGGTCACGGTGCTTGCCCACTCGATGGGAAACTGGGTCACGCTGGAGGCGCTGCGCGGGCGCGCGATACGCAACCGCCTTGCGGGCACGAAAAACGACAAGCTCAAGGACGTGATGCTGGTGGCGCCCGACGTGGATGTTGATGTGTTCCGGACCCAGCTCCAGAGGATGGGAGTCGCACGCCCACGGATGTCCCTGTTCGTATCCCAGGACGATGATGCGCTCGCTCTGTCGAGGACGATCTGGGGAGATGTCCCCAGGCTCGGCGATGTCAATCCGCAGCTGGAACCGTACCGGACCGAGCTCGCCGACGACAGGATCACCGTCTATGACCTGACCCACCTTGCGAAGCCTGGGGATGACGCCCACGATCGCGCGTTCGAAGACGTCACGTCTGTCGTCGCGATGATCCGGCAGCGCATGGCCCAGGGACAGACGATGAGAGAGCATCGTGCCATCGACAATCCGCTCACCCAACTCGGCGATAGGGTGACCACGCTGGGGCGATAGAGTGCTGCCTAGTAGGCTCAATAGCTCAATTCCTTCCTACAGGCGTCCGTAAATTCTTTCAGTTCGTCGTAGTACTCACGGCGCTCCTGCACGCGCTGCCTCAACTCATCAAATGTCCTGTTGGGCTCTGTATAGGCTGCGATGACCCCGCCTCGGCGCATTTAACGCGGTGCCTTCCAACGTAAAACACCTGGCGGTCGCCGCGCCGATGCCCGAACCTCCGCCGGTGACGAAGACGGGATTGCCAGAAAAACGCTGCGTGATCATGGACTCCTCCCCTGTCCGGGTCCAGAGCCTCGGCTGCGATTGACCCACTATTCGTCGAGCGCTCGACGCCATGCCCCCGGGCTTACGCCGACCATGCGAGTGAAGACCCTGGTGAGGTGACTTTGATCTGCAAAGCCGCAGTCCAGGGCCACATCGAGCAGCGACAGTCGGCCGTCGCGCAGTTTCTCCTTGGCAGCGTCGACGCGGCGCGTCAAAAGCCAGTTATGCGGCGCGGCTCCCACGGAGCGGCGAAACGAACGCGAGAAATGACTCACCGACAGACCACACTCCCGAGCTACCTCCTTGAGCGGTACACGACCATCGAGGTTGTTGGCGAGAATCTCCTTGGCGCGCCTTATTTGCCGTGCCGTGAGCCCACCCCGAATCGGCGGTGACAGCGCTCGCATGCCACCGTAGGTCCGGGCAACATGTATCCCGAGCGCGAAGAGGACGTAGTCAACGAACAACTGGTTCGCTTGGTCGGGATGGCTGAGCGCCGGCAACACTGCCATCCCGAGACTAGCGATTGTGGTGTCGTCCATAGCCACGGGCTCGTGGTTCAGATCGCCAATTCGCGGCGCTTCGGTGTCCTCTGCGATCGCGTCAAACGTTCTGCGCGGCAAATAAAAAAACAGGTCGTGATACGGTTTGTCGAGCAAAGCGACCGGATCACATCTCAGGTCATGGAAATCAACCTGTCCGGGCCGCAAGTCACACACCGGCATTTGCCGCCCGTTCTCCCAATATTGGCGATTGGGAAAATCGCGAAGCGTCAAAGCCACGAGATAAGCGTCTTCCCGCTGGATCGAGCCGGTCATTCCCGGAGCCGGGTCATCGCACCGAGTTTCTGTGACGGCCATTTCAGCCGTGCGCAATATGCGCGTAACGATCGCATGCGCCTGTTCGGCTCGCAGCCGCTCGGCAAGCCCTTGCCCGTAACCTTCACTTGTCGCCATGATTGAACTCCCAAGAGGTCACCTCTCGGTACGTCTGAGAGCGCGACGTAATTACCGCTCCGCGCCCAACAAAATTACCGCGCTGCACACCATTTGCTAAGAGGACGAGGGCGGAATGAGGGCGATCGGTCTAGGGCATTCGTGCCGGTCTCCTAGTGAAGGCGGCGCAGGCGGGCGCTTGGCGCCACGATTTGCGGCCGAATCATAAAATAAGCAGCATTTTTAGGAAAGATTGCGAAGCTTCGTGCCCATAGCCTTTGCCGGCTGAGAAACGATACCGGCTCAAACACGTTGAGCGACGGCTGACGCAGTGGATTTGTTCGGGCGCAGAACAAGGCGATCACGTCCCCGACTTCATGGCCTGATGCCCATGGCCGAGCAGCAAATCCCAATGCTCGGCGTCGGCAGCGAAAGGGGATCGTCGTCAGCCCCAAAATGTCTCGCTCACAGGCGTCGTCAGATTTCGTTCTGACCGCAAATCGTAGCTGAGGAGAGGCGCGATGAAGACAATCACGATGCACTACATCGACGGCGCGTTTGTTGAGTCCCATGGCCGCGAGGTCATGGACATCATCAGCCCGACAAGCGGCAAAGCGATCGGCCGCGTCACGCTGGCCGACGAGGAGGATACGCGGCGCGCGATCGCCGCGGCCAGGCGTGCATTCGCGACTTACGGCCGGTCGACGAAAGAAGAGCGCGTGGAGATTTTGCGCCGCCTACATGCGGCCGCGTCGGCGCGCGTCGATGATCTGACGGCCGCCATGGTGGAAGAATATGGCGGTGTCGTGCAGTTCGCCGGACTGATTGTGCAGTCGGGCGTTACGGCGTTCCAGGCAACCGAACAGGCGCTTCGGGAGATGCCTTTGACCTGCACCTGGGGGAAGACGACCGTCACCTTGGAGCCGGTCGGCGTGGCCGGCCTGATTACCGCGTGGAATGCGAACACGCTGTTCATCTGCCTCAAACTGGCCTCGGCCGTTGCAGCAGGCTGTACCGTAGTCATCAAGCCGAGCGAGCTGAGCGCGTTGCAGACGCAGGTGCTGATCGAGGCACTGCATGAGGCCGAGCTGCCGAAGGGCCTTCTCAACGTCGTCACGGGCCGAGGGGATGCCGTAGGCGCCGAGCTCGTGCGTAATCCGAACGTGGACAAGATCTCGTTCACGGGCTCGGTTGCCGTCGGCGAATCCATCATGCGCGATGGCGCCGCGACGATGAAGCGTGTCACGCTTGAGCTGGGCGGCAAGTCGCCCACAATCCTGCTCGATGACGCCGACGTCGGCCGGGCAATCCCAGCGGCGCTTATCCTTGCCTTCATGAACAGTGGTCAAGCATGTGCCGCAGGGACACGACTGCTTGTGCCAAGGACGCGACTAGACGCCGCCAAGCGCGCCATCGCGGATGCCATGCGCACCTTCACGGTCGGCAACCCGTCGGATCCCAAGATCGCTATCGGACCGATGGTGTCGCAGAAGCAGTACGATCGTGTGCAAGCCTACATCCGCAAGGGCATTCAAGAAGGCGCCGAGGTGCTGGTTGGTGGCGAGGGCCGTCCGGCAGATCTCGAAGCGGGTTACTTCGTGAAGCCCACGGTGTTCATCAACGTGACGAACGACATGACGATCGCCCGGGAGGAGATTTTCGGCCCCGTGCTCAGTGTCATCGCCTACGACTCGGAAGATGAAGCGATCCGAATCGCCAACGACTCCAAATATGGTCTTCACGCCGCCGTCATCGGGACCGACCCCCAACGTGCGCGCCGCGTGGCCTCTGAGTTGCGGGCCGGCCGGGTCGTCATCAACGGGATGACGGACGATCCACAGGCGCCCTGGGGTGGGTTCAAGTATTCCGGTGTCGGCCGCGAATATGGCCGCTACGGCATCGAAGCGTTTCTCGAAACCCGCGCCATCCTGGAGGCTTGATGAGCAAAAAAATCGCTATCTCTCCCGAGGAAGCCGCGGATCGTCTTGCCATTCGCGAACTCATCGAGGCCTATGCCCGCCGCGATGCGAAAGGCCAGATGGCCCTGTTCACCGCGGACACTCATTTCGTCGTGCACATGAACGCCAAGGACCCGACGCCCTCGCAGGAGCTTCATTCCCGCGAGGCGCTCGCCCCGGTGTTCGCCGACCTGAACCAGTACGCAGCCACCATGCATTTTGTCGGGCAGAGTACGATCTCTACCCTGAGCGGAGATCGCGCACGAGGCGAGGCCTACTGCATCGCGCATCACCTCACCATAGACGGCGAAAAGCGGCGCGTGATGGTCGCCTTTCTCCGTTACCTCGACAGCTTCGCAAAGATTGATGGCGCTTGGCTGTTTGCCGAGCGACTGCTCTGTGTCGACTGGGTCGAGCAGCGTGGCCTCTCATAATGATAACGAACGAACGCGATACTCCCTTGTCAGCCTTTAGATGAGCAGGAGCAAATTGCCAAGTTCTTGGATGGCGAACTACCGTTGCACGTTGCTAGGCGCGAACTCATTGGTTCGGCTTGCTCGATGTCCGCTATTACCCCGATAGCGACCAAACTCTGCATTGCACCGAAATGTCGCGGTGGGCCAATAGCTGCCGTGAGCAGGTGCAACAAAATCTGCCGCCGAAGGCCAGATTTATCCGATCACCTCGTCGGCGATGGTCCGGCTGTTTAGCGAGCAAGCCTTCAAGAATTTGGCGAGACCTTGGGGGCAACTACGCGGCTGTAATTGTCGAAGGCGCATAACCACCCGCGGCGGCCACCCTAATTCCGGAATGGATTGGCCCGGGATCATGCACGATCTATTCCTCAGTATGATAACCTACTTTCCGTAGGAGGATCGGATGGATCGGCTCGAAGGCATTAAGATATTCGTGCGCGTCGTCGAAAGTGGGAGCTTTTCGGCGGTCGCCCGCGAGCTTGGGACAGGGCAGCCGGCGATCAGCAAACAGGTTGCGGCGCTCGAAGAGCATCTCGGCGCGCAGCTTCTTATGCGCACTTCCCGCAGCCTGAGTCTGACCGAGGCCGGGCGCGATTTCTACGAGTCCGCAGTACCGCTGATCAGCGATCTCGAGGCAGCCGAATCCCGCATTGGCTCGGGCCAGGCCTCGCCGTCTGGCGTGGTGCGCGTCACCACCGCGCCCGGCTTCGCTCGCCGCTATGTCGTGCCGAAACTACCTTCGTTCCGCGCGCGCTATCCCAAGGTCGTGGTCGAGATGCTGGTCTCCGAGCGGACGAGCAATCTCGTCGAAGAAGGCATCGACCTCGCCATTCGTAATGGCGCCCTTTCGGACTCTAGCCTTGTCGCGCGCAAGATCGGCGAGTCCGCCGTCGTTGCCGTCGCATCCGCAGAGTATCTGGAACGCAGAGGAGAGCCGACGCGCCCCGGCGATCTCGACCGCCACGACGGCGTGATTTTCGTCTCACAGGATGGACCGCGACCCTGGACCTTCGCAAGCCGCGCCGGGGTGATATCCTATCAGGCGGCGGCATCGTTTCGCAGCAATGATGGCGAACAGCTCCGCGCCGCGGTCCTTGCCGGCCTCGGTATCACCCAGGCCCCTTACTGGCTTTTTGCGGCCGACATACGCGCCGGAACCGTGCGGCGAATCCTGCGCGAACGTGAGCCGGCCAGAATTCCGATCAGCGCCGTGCGACCCGCGTCCCGCCGTCAGCCCAGCAAAGTCGCCGTGTTTGTTGACTTTCTGGCTGAGCTGCTCGCCGAAACGGACGACTGATCTATTCCCCAATGGGATCGATACTATCCGATCTGACCGTCTAACGCCTCCTCCGAGGAACCGATAGGTTTGTTTTAGCGGAAAACAAACATCGGGAGCCAGCGGTGCCCACGGAAATAACCAACGATCTGCCGCCAGCCATCGCTCGCCACCTCGCTGCCTGCAACAGCCACGATATCGATGCCTGGATGGCGACTTTCGACCCGGATGCTTTGGTCAATGATGTCCAGCGAGAATTCGCCGGAGCCGAGGCGATCCGCGCTTTCGCGGCGAAAGAGATCTTCGGCGACCGCGTCACCTTCACGCCCTTGCGGGCCGTAGATCGCC
>Ga0210401_10000333_pt1 | contig 58102 bp, 45 predicted proteins | sample IncBWH32MmetaG_FD_150866 | JGI IMG/M metagenome (GOLD analysis project Ga0210401, IMG submission 150866) | Forest soil microbial communities from Barre Woods Harvard Forest LTER site, Petersham, Massachusetts, United States - Inc-BW-H-32-M | ecosystem: Environmental > Terrestrial > Soil >...
CATCTCCAGATCGAAGACTTCGTAGCGCGCCTTGCCCAGGGCTTTGGCTCGGTACATGGCCGTGTCGGCGTCCCGCAGCATGTCCTCGGCTTTGTCGTATCCAATGCTGCTCAACGCGATTCCTATGCTCACGGACGTGAACACCTTTTTCCCGCTCAGGGCGAAAGGCGCTTCCATCGCCTTCATCAGCCGCTCCGCCACCAGCGCGGCGTCATTCGAATCGTTAACCTGATCGAGCAGGATGGTGAACTCATCCCCGCCCAGACGGGCCAGCGTGAAGAGTTTTTCGATCCGGGTGACCGTATCGCTGACCCTCAGCGACTTTTCCAGCCGCTTGGCCACTTCGACCAGGAGTTGGTCTCCGATTACGTGCCCGAGACTATCGTTGACCATCTTGAAGCCGTCGAGATCCAGGAACAAAACCGCAAACAGATAGTCTTTGTGACGTTTCGCGTGTTCGATCAGCCGGACCAGCCGATCCAGAAACAGCAGGCGGTTCGGCAAGCCGGTCAAAGCGTCGGCGACTTTGCTTTCCGTGATGTCCGTCTGCGACCCTGCCATCCGCGACGCCTCCCCCGAAGCATCACGCACCGCCAAACCTCTGCTCAACATCCACCGAAAGCTGCCGTCCTTGTGTTGCACGCGGTTTTCGCTTTCGAAGTGAGGGGTTCGCCCTTGGCGGTGTGCGTCGATCTCATTTTTGACCCGTTCACGATCCGCGAGATGGATTCGGTCCAGCCACTCCTCGGGGCGATTGCCGATCTCTTCCTCCTGACAGCCCAGCATGGATTTCCACCGGGGCGAGTAGTAAATGAGATTGTCCACTAGATTCCAATCCCACAGACCGTCGTTGGCGCCCCGCGCCGCCAGGGCGTAGCGTTCCTCGCTCTCGCGCAACGCCTCCTCGGCATGCTTGTGCGACAACTGCGTTTGGATGCGCGCCAGTGCGACGGGGAAGTCGATCGGCTTGGTCAGGTAGTCGTTGGCGCCAAGGGCCAGCGCGGCCACGATGTCCTCGCTGCGATCCTTCGCCGTTACCATGATGACCGGCAACTCGATCGGAGCGAAACGCTCGCGCAACGTCTTCAGCGCATCCAACCCGCTGATTCCCGGCATCTCCACGTCCAATAGAACCAGGTCCACCGGTTCTTCCTGGATGGTCTCCAACAAGCAATGCGCGCTCTCCGCCTCGCGGATGGCATATCCTTTCCGTTCCAACCGCCGTGAAAGCATGTCCCGGTTCATTTCGTTGTCGTCCACAATCAGGACCCGGCGCGGCCGAGGGTTCATAGCGGCTTTTTCTCCACGAGCAACGCCTCGATCTTTTCCGTCAGGCGGCTAAAGTCCACCGGCTTGGTGTCGTAATCGTCGCAACCCACTTCAAACGCCTTGGCCTGATCGCTTACGAGCGCGCGGGCCGTAAGCGCGATGATCGGGATATGCCGCGTGTTCTCGTCCGCCTTCAATCGGCAGGCGGCTTCCCACCCGTCCATCTCGGGGAGGGATATATCCATCAGGATGAGGTCGGGCAGCTCCAGGCTCGCGAGGGAGAGGCCTTGCTCGCCGCTCTCGGCGGTGAGGATGTGATAGCCCTTGCGCTGAAGGCGCCTCGAGAGCATGTCGCGGTTCATTTCGTTGTCTTCGACCAACAAGATTTTAGGCATGTGTTCGTCCCAGGGAAAAAGCCTCGGAATCTGATTTACGCCGCCTCGATCTGCTGTTATGGGAGATGCTTCAACTGTGAACCAATAGCTCGGGAAGGGCTTTGTTCCCCTTCGATGGCGGCCGCGACGTACATCGCTCAACCAGAACGGCCAGACGATCACGGTCCACGGGTTTGACGAGGTAGCCCGAAGCGCCTAGACCGATGCCCATCGGCTCGTTATCGACAATGGTAATCATGATCACGGGTGTCTCGGCTGTTGCGGGATCGGCTTTCAGCTGCTTCAGGACGCTCCAACCATCGACCTCAGGCATCATGACGTCCAGAGTAATCAATAACGGGTGGACCTTCTTCGCGAGCTCCAGCGCCTCCGCGCCGGTCTTCCCGGTCACCACCCGAAATCCCAGCTTCGCGAGGGACCGAGACATCAGATCGCGAACCACGGGGTCATCGTCTATAACAAGAACCGTTCCGCGATCCTGCTGGGTGGCTTGAGACGCGACTGGAAAATCGGCTGGCGGCTGGATGCGGTGTGGATCGTCGCTCTCAACCGCAAGCTCCGCGGGGAGATGAATTGTAAACGTGGAACCCTGTCCGGGCTTGCTTTCCACGGAGACCGTTCCGCGCATGAGTTGAATAAAGCGGTGAGTGATGGCCAAGCCGAGGCCGGTCCCGCCGTATTTGCGGGAGATGGAAGTATCGGCCTGGGAGAACTCCCGGAAGAGATTCTCCCTGTGCTCTGGCGTGATGCCGATTCCCGTGTCGATGACCTGAAATTGCATCCAATCCTGTGTGGCGACCGTTCTCCGATCCACTTTCAGCGAGATGACCCCGTGGTCGGTAAACTTGCAGGCGTTGCTCAAAAGGTTCAGAAGAATTTGCCGAACCTTGGTGAGATCGGCGCACATCTTTCCCGCGTTCTTTGCGACTTCCACCTGAATCGTATTCCCGTTCTTTGCGACCGCAGGCTGCACCGTGGTGACGATTTCTTCGATCATTTGCGGGACGTCGAACGTCTCCACGTGCAACCCCATCTTTCCGGCCTCAATCTTCGAGAGGTCGAGAATGTCGTTGATCAGCGAAAGCAGGTGCTTGCCGGCCGATTGAATCTTTTGGAGATCGCGAACAGCGCTCAATTCCCCTGACTCCTTCGTTTCCTCTTCCAGCATTTCGCTGTATCCGATGATCGCGTTGAGGGGGGTCCGCAACTCATGGCTCATGTTCGCGAGAAAGGCGCTCTTAGCCCGGTTCGCGTCCTCGGCGGCCTGCTTGGCGTTGAGCAGCTCTTCCTGGGCCCGTTTGTGCTCCGTGATGTCGCGGATGAAACTGCTGAAGATCCATTGCCCGCCGAACTTGATCGGCGATGTCGCCACCTCGACTGGAAATTCATGTCCGTCACGGTGCAGCGCCGTAATTTCCGTCCGTTGGCGCAGTTTCCGGCCGTCTCCCGTTTTCAGGAAATGCTCCAGGCCGCGGTCATATTCTTCGCGATGCTGCCGCGGCACGATGGTCTCGGAGAGCCGACGCCCCAAGGCCTCCTGAGAACTCCAACCGAAGGTCCGCGCGGCTTCGGAATTCCAGTTTGTGATCAGGCCTTCCGCGTTCATGGTCACGACGGCGTCCAGGGCCGTATTGAAGATTAGGCGGAGCCGCTCCTCGCTGGATTCCAGGATGGAAAACCGGCGGTCAACCACCGAGGTCATCACCGCCAGCCCGAGCACCATAAACGTCACGATCGTAATTCCGGTAACTCCGAGCGACGATACGCTTACAGCGTGAGCCAGGTTCGGCGCCTCATTCGTAGGTGCGAACCCGGCCGCGGCCATGCCCGTGTAGTGCATGACAGGAATCGCGGCCCCCATCAGCGTGGCGCTCGCTATTTTCGGCAGCCACTTTCCCTTCACATCATTGCGGAGGCGAAACGCGAGCCAAAGAGCCACCAGGGAGATTACGATCGCCAGAACCACGGAGAGCGCAACCAGACCGGGCGAGTACTGGCACATCGCTGGCAGCCTCATCGCGGCCATTCCGGTGTAATGCATAGTGGCTATGCCCGCACCCATAATGACGCTGCCCACCATCGCTGCCAGCATTCCCATTCGTTGCCGGCTCACAACGAATAGCGCAATGGCGGAAGCGAAAATGGCCGCCAGCAGCGATAGCAGGACGGTCGGCCAATCGTAGAAAACGGAAACCGGCAGGCTGAAGGCCAGCATTCCAATGTAGTGCATGGACCAGATCCCAGTCCCCATGGCGGCGGCACCACCCGATAGCCAGGCGAACCTAACCCTGCCCTGCGCAGCGGTTACCCGAGCGGCCAGATCGAGCGCTGCATAAGACGCCATCACCGCGATCAATACCGACAGGGCTACCAGGCGATAGTCGTATGAGCCGTGCATTGCCATTCCAGCGCCAGACATTTGCCCCTCCGCAGCGGTGTCCAGAACCGCCCAAAATCAGTCGTCGATAGACGCTTTGAATCGGAGAATTTGCCCGTAGGGCGATGGAAACCTCGTCTCCTTCGCCTCCGCACAAATCCAATTGCCAGGAAGCCAAAATCTCGGACCACTCAATGATTGTTTCAAAAGCGAACAGAGGCAATGGTACGAGTCCCCAATGAGTAACCCAAGATTTTGCGTCCGGGAGTGGGCTGTTTAGAGAACCTGGAGGGGGCCAGTCCGGCGGGGACTCGATGAGGTGATAACTGGTGAAGAATGAGTGGTGAACCGGGTAGGACTCGAACCTACAACCCGCTGATTAAGAGTCAGCTGCTCTACCATTGAGCTACCGGTCCACGAAGTTTTTATTTTAGCACGAGTGAACAATTTTTCAGGCTGCGCCCCATGGTACCGGCAGCGCTCAAGACCGTCTTCAATCTTGCCCGAGCGTCAACCTAGTCCCGCAGCTTTTCCGCGATTTCCCCGGCGACTTGTTTCGCGCGCTCGACGTCGTTCGGATCGAGCGAAATCGCCGCGACTCGCGCGTGGCCTCCGCCGCCGTATTTTTCGGCGAGGCTTGCGAGATTGTCCTCGGCGGCGTCGGGGTTCCAGGGATTGGAGCCGATCGAAATTTTAGCGCGCGTCGGTGAGGACATGACGCTTACCGTGTAACGCGCGGCCGGATACAGCATGTACGGAATAAATTTATTGTAGCCTTCGATTTTCAGGTCGCTGAGGTCGAAGTAGATCACTCCGCCTTTTACTTCAATGCGCTGGCGCAGCAAATCAATCGACTGGCGGTGCCGCTCGAGGAGCGGACCCAGATGCTTGGCGACGATCGGCAGGCGAATCATTTCGGCGAGCGGCCGCTCAGCGAGGTCCGGAATGATTTTCGCGACGAGTCCCTCTTCCGGCGCGGATTCAATGACGAGGGCCAATTGCGTGGCGGGCTCGGCAAGGGCCACGGCGGATTCGGGCGTGGGATACTGCGCCCCGTCAATGATGTCGCCCCAGTGAATCAGCTCGGCCAGCGGCCTCGTATCAAAACCGAATTGGGAGCTGGTCACATCGGCCAGCAGCTTCGTGCAGGACTTGTAATCCGGGTTGTAGAACTTGTGGCCGCCGCGGTCCTGTCGGAAATGCTCGGCGTCGGCAGGAGTAAGAAAGGCGCTCTGGTGATGGTCAAACCACCAGGTGACGCGCGGCGAACTCGAGTATTTGAAGTCGACGATGGCGTTCTCGTCGCCGTCGAACAGCGCGTCCGAGAAGGGATGGCGCGCCTGGTGCGTCATTCCGCTGAAATGAAACTCGGCGCCGGGACGGATGCGATCGCGGAAAAAGCGGTAGAAGACGGCCGAAGACGCCGCGCCGTCAAAGCATCGGTCGTGAAAGCACAGTCGAACTTGAACCGGATCCGCCACTCCCCGTCCTTACCCCTCTCAAGCAAATCAAAGACACACCGAAAACCATAGAAGATGGACGGGACCGGCGAGAATGTCAAGATGAAAGGTGAGGCAGCCAAAGAGCGAGAAAAGCCGGATTCTTAGTTCCCGGCCAAACTTTTTGCGATTCCAGCTGCGATCGGCACTTCGTACTTCTCGTGCTGATAGGCCTTGATCATGAGCAGGATCCACAGGATAAACGTCACGAGGCTAACCAAGCTGTAGAGAGCGCTCCCCAGACCGAAAGCGCCGAATCCCCCCATCATCCACATCCCCGCGCCGAAAATCATCGCAATGGCGAAGTGGAGGATGTGCAATCCTCCAAAAACCACGATCGACTGGGCGGCGTGGAACCGCACGAATGGCCGCTTGTCGATGAGCAGGAAAATGATGCCGGTAACCCACCCGAACACGTAGGCCAGCAGCGCAGCCACATTCTCGGACATCCCCGACTGGGCGCTGGTCCCCGCCGGAACCACAGCGCCTCCCGCCGACGCTTCTCCGCATTTCGGGCAGAATCCCGCGCCCGCCGGCACTTCGTTGCCGCACTTGCCGCAGAAAGCCATCGCGCGTCTCCCCCGTTCCAGGGCGCTGAAACGCCGCCCGTTCGTCGCGCGCAGGCTATCACCGCCCTCCCGGGCGCACAAGGACACCTGTGTAAATTCTCGAAAACCACGCCAGTCTGAGTGATTGCCCGCGAAAGTGGCGAGGTGTAAACTACGACCGGAGCGACACCCTTTCCTTCGGCGCGTCCGCCATGGACGCCGCCGAGGCTGGTCGCGCACCCGAGATGATACTGGAAACGACCCTCAATCTGATCTGGCTGGCGGTCACGCTGGTCGCCCTCTGGCTTTGGCGATTCCGCTGGACCGGCGGGCGCCGGGCGCCGGGTCATAACGTCCGCCTCGAAGCGGTCGCCATGGTTTGCATCCTGGCGCTGCTGTTTCCCGTCATTTCGCTGACCGACGACTTGCACCCGGAAGTGATCCCTGTCGACGCGACGTCGAGCAAGCGCGCGCTTTGCCTGCTTGCAGCGCAAAACGCCCACGGCGGCCACGCCCGTATTTCTTCCAGTCATCCATTTGTGTTTGCCGTTTTCCGTGACCCGCTCGCGCAAGCTGAATTGGGCTTCGCGGGTTACGTTTCGCACTCGCCTCTGTTTGATCCGCTTCCCAGTCGTTCCGTTACCTCCGAACGCGCGCCGCCTGCCCTCGCCTAAGGTCTGGCCGACCATACGCACGGTTAAGCCGGTCCGGCCAGCGGATCCACTCTTCTTCCGAATAACCTGATTTTGAATGCGCCAACTGTCCGGCGCGCGTCGACAAGTTTCAGCGCGCTCGCCCTTTGACATTGGCGCTGCCCTGGTCCGAGCCGACACACGGAAATATGGGCAAGCGAGAGGTTTTCACCATGAGATACACCCGATGGAGACTCATTGCCGTGCCCGCGCTGACGACGCTGGTTTGCGCCGGATGCGGCGGCGCCAAGCCCGATCCGCAAGCCGAAGCGCCGCCTCCCGCGCAAGTGGAACGCGAGCAGGACGGCGGGGTGGTCCAAGTCGATCATCCCGAGCAGTTCCCCCTGGCCGTGGCTGCAGCGCATACATCGACGTCTCAGCTTTCCGTCACCGGAGTCGTGGCCGCAGACATTTCCCGCAACGTGCCCGTTGTTTCGCTAGCCTCCGGTCGAGTCGTGGCGATCCACGCGCGCCTCGGCGACACGGTCCAAAAGGGCCAGCCGCTCCTGTCGATTCGCAGCAGCGACGTCGCCGGCGCGTTCTCCGATTACCGCAAGGCGGTCGCCGACGAGACCCTGGCGCAAACGCAGCTCACGCGGTCTCAAGACCTCTTCGCTCACGGCGCCATTTCGCAGAACGATCTTCAGGTCGCCGAAGATACGGAAGCAAAAGCCAAGGTCGACGTGGAAACCGCGCTGGAGCATCTGCACCTCCTCGGAAACGACCCCGACAAGCCCAACGGCACCGTCGAAATCGCTGCCCCAATCTCCGGAGTCATCACGGATCAGGAGGTGACGGACGCCGCCTCGGTGCAGGCCTTCGGGCCGAATCCGTTCACGATTTCCGATCTCACGAGCGTCTGGGTCGTGTGCGACGTGTACGAGAACGATCTGCCGGCCATCCGCCAGGGAGACGGCGCCGAGATTCGGATCAATGCCTATCCCGGCGAGGTTCTGAAAGGACGGATCGGCAACATCGGCGCGATCCTCGATCCCAACCTTCGCTCCGCAAAAGTTCGCATCGAAGTCCACAACCCGGGAATTCTGCGCCTCGGAATGTTCGCGACGGCGACGTTCCACGGCCAGAAAGTGGAAACACGCACCGTGGTCCCGGCCGCCGCGATCCTGCATTTGCGCGATCGCGACTGGGTTTACGCGCCCGCCGGCGCCGACAAATTTCAACGCGTCGAGGTCGTGAGCGGAAACACTCTCCCCGGCAACATGCAGGAAATCGTTTCCGGCCTGCAGCCCGGGGCGCAGGTCATCGCCAATGCGCTCGTCCTCGAAAATACGGTGGAGCAATAGGATGGTTCAGAAGGTTGTCGATTTCGCGCTGGAAAATCGCCTGCTGGTGATCGGGCTGGCGCTGATGCTGTTTGTCTGGGGCGGGATTTCTTTTCACTACCTGCCGGTGGAAGCCTATCCCGACGTGGCCGACAACTACGTGGAGATCATCACCCAGTGGCCCGGAATCTCCGCCGAGCAAATCGAGCAGCAGGTCACGATTCCCCTCGAAATCGTGATGAACGGCATCCCGCACGTCGTTCACCTACGTTCTTTCTCGCTCTTCGGCCTCTCCGACCTGAAACTGGTCTTTGACGACGTCGAGGAAAATTCCTGGAACCGCGAGCGCGTGCTCGAACGGCTGGCGCAAGTGACGCTGCCGGCCGGCGTCGTGCCGCAGATGGGGACCGACTGGAGCCCGGTGGGCCAGATTTATTTCTTCACGCTGCGCAGCACGAATCCCCGCTACGACGTGATGGAGCTGAAGGCCCTCGAAGATTGGGTGGTCGAGAAAAATTTCAAGGCCGTGCCGGATATCGTCGATGTGGCGAGTTTCGGCGGGCCGACGCGCGAGTACCAGGTGCGCCTCGATCCGAACAAGCTCGTCTCGTACGGCCTGAGCATCGCGCAAGTCGAGCAGCAGCTCTCAAACAACAACACGAATGCAGGAGGCAGCTTCATCGAATCCGGCCTCCAGCAGATCAACATTCAGGAAGTGGGCCTGGTGCGGACGGTCCACGATGTGGAAAACACCGTCATCACCGGCAAGAACGGCACGCCGCTACGCGTGAAAGATATCGCCGTCGTCCAGCAAGGGCCGAAAATTCGGCTGGGCCAGTTCGCGCGCGGCATTCATCGCGAAGACGGAAAAATCATCGACAACGACGACGTGGTCTCCGGAATCGTGCTCCTGCGTAAAGGCGCGAACGCGGACGATGCCCTCCGGGGAGTGGAAGCGAAAGTCCGCGAACTGAACGATCGCATTTTACCGCCCGGCGTCAAGGTCGTTCCATTCATCGATCGCAGCGACCTCGTTCATTTCACCACCCACACCGTGCTCCACAATCTCACCGAAGGCATCGTGCTGGTCGTGGTTGTCCTGTTCTTGTTTCTGGGAAATGTTCGCGGCGCGCTGATCGTCGCGCTGACGATTCCCTTTTCCCTGCTCTTTGCCGCCACCTGCCTCAACCTCAAAGACATTCCGGCCAATCTGCTTTCGCTCGGCGCGCTGGATTTCGGCATGGTCGTGGACGGCGCCGTCGTGATGGTGGAAAACATCGTGCGCCACCTGAATCGCTCGCGCAACGGAACCGCGCCGAGGAACATGGCCGAAGCGATTCGCATCGCGGCGCACGAAGTGCAGCGGCCCGTGTTCTACGCCATCGCCATCATCATTACGGCATATCTGCCGATCTTCACGCTGCAGCGCGTCGAGGGACGGCTCTTTCGTCCCATGGCCTGGACCGTCGCCTTCGCGCTCCTGGGCGCGCTTATTTTTTCAATGGTCATCGCGCCGGTCTTGGCCACCATCGTGTTCCGCAAGCACGCCCGCGAATGGCACAACCCGGTCATGGCGTTCTTGACCGAACGTTACCGCCACGCGCTGCGCTCGGCGATCGAGCATCGCTACGTCACCGTGGGAATCGGAATGCTTGGAGTCGCTCTCGCCGTTTTTCTCGCGGTGAGCGGCGCGATCGGTTCGGAGTTCCTGCCCCACCTCGACGAAGGCGCGCTCTGGGTGCGCGGCACGCTCGCACCGAGCACGGGACCCACCGAAGGCACGCGCGTTGCCAATCAAGCTAGGGTCGTGCTCTGCTCGTTTCCCGAGGTTCCTCAATGCACGAGCCAGGTTGGACGCCCCGACGACGGGACCGACACGACGGGATTCTTCAATACCGAATATTTCGTGGACCTGAAGCCGAAAGAGGAGTGGCGGCCCGTTTTCCATCAGGATAAGGACGCGCTCATCGCCGCGATGAATCGCGAACTCGACAAAATCCCCGGCGTGGTTTGGGGCTTCTCCCAGCCGATCGAAGACAACATGGAGGAAGCCGTCAGTGGCGTGAAAGGCGAACTTGCCACGAAAGTTTACGGCGACGATCTAAAAACGCTGGAGGAGAAAGCCGATCAAATCGTTGACATCATGCGCCGCATCAAGGGCATCGAGGATTTGGGCGTGATCCGCTCGCTCGGCCAGCCGAATATCAATTTCGAAGTGGACCGCGAGCAGGCCGCGCGCTATCAGATCAACGTCGCGGACGTGCAGGACGCCATTCAAACGGCGGTGGGCGGAAACGCGCTCACGCAGGTGCTGCAAGGCGAAGCCCGATATGACCTGGTGCTGCGCTACCTTCCGCAGTTTCGCTCCACAAGGGAGGCTCTGGAAAATATTCGTCTGCTGTCGCCCACCGGCGCGCGCGTTTCGCTCTCGCAGCTTTGCAAGGTCCAGGAGCGGGACGGCGGCTCCGAAATTTATCGCGAGGGCAACCGCCGCTACGTCGCCATCAAGTACAGCGTGCGCGGCCGCGACCTGGGCAGCGCCGTCGAGGAAGCCATCGCCAAAGTGACGGCGCAGATCCAACTACCGCGCGGCTATAGCATCGACTGGGAAGGCGAATACGAAAGCCAAAAGCGCGCCCAGGCCCGGCTGTTCTTCATCGTGCCGCTGACGATCCTGCTGATCTTCGTCACGCTCTACAGCATGTTTCGTTCTTACAAGTGGGCCTTGCTCATTCTCGCCAACGTGGCCATGGCGCCGCTCGGCGGGATGCTCGCTCTTCTCGTCACCGGCACGAATTTCAGCGTCTCCTCGGGCGTCGGCTTTCTCGCGCTCTCTGGAGTGGCCGTGCAAACCGGCGTGATCATGCTCGAATACATCAATCAGCTTCGCGCACTGGGGCGCTCGGCGGAAGACGCCGCGGTCGAAGGAGCGGTGTTGCGCCTTCGTCCCATCATGATGACGATGCTCGTCGCCACGCTCGGGCTTTTGCCCGCGGCCACGTCCCACGCCATCGGCTCCGATTCGCAGCGTCCCTTTGCGATCGTCATCGTGGGTGGATTGCTTGCCGCCCTGGCCATGAGCGTCTTTTTGCTGCCGACGCTCTACGTCTGGGTCGCCAGGCCGGACGACGAACTCCCGCCGCCGGACGACTCGTTCGAGACGTGAGGAGCGGAGGCCCGAGGAGCCGAAGCTTGAGGAGCGATGCTCCACGCCATCCTCGGTTATACTGTCACCAACGCGGAAGTGGCGGAATTGGCAGACGCGCCAGCCTTAGGAGCTGGTGGCCGAAAGGCCGTAGGGGTTCGAGTCCCTTCTTCCGCATTACTCATAGCATACAAAGCACTACCGTCGTTGACTCATCCTTTCAGCGGACTTACGATCAGCAAAAGTACTACGAAGTTGAGAGGTCATTGGAGGTGATGTGATGCGCCTAACCTTCTTGTCGGTTTCTCTAGCCGCTGCATTGCTTCTGACGATTCGAGTCTCTGCAAAGCAACAGACACTTGCGCCGATTCCCGGGAAGGTCATCCAAGCCAAGACGGTCTATGTCGAAAATCAAAGCGGCTATGATCGCGCACGCGACGAATTCGCAGACGAACTTGGAAAGTGGAACCGCCTCCATATCGTCTATGACAAGGCGGGTGCTGACTTGGTGGTGATTTTGACAGCTCTGAACTCGCAGCGAACTACACGGATCGCTTTTGTCGATCCAATGACGGGTGACACGATCTGGACTAACTCGATGGCGTGGAGCGACCGCGGAGCCGTCCGGGATTTGCTAGGTGATTTGAAACAGAGAATCGAACAGCAAGAACACCAACGCAAATAGCATCCACATAGCCCTAAAAAGCAAAAGGGCCAAAACCTTTCGGCCCGGCCCTGACGCACCCTTGAAAACGTTGTGGTGATCCCCTACACAAAAAATACTTCCGGAGAAACATGGAACCGCTTGCTCAGTTTCTGGATGTGGGTTTTGCTGAGTTCGCGCGCACCACTCAGAACCATCGAAACCATGCTCTCAGAACCAAAAAGAGGCGCCAGGTCTTTTTGCCTGAGATTGTTCGCCGTCATGAGTTCCTCGATGATCTTAATGGGTGAAGTGGCCGACGTTCCAATTTGTAGAGCACATCGGTGTAGTGGTCGAGTTGCGCATCGGAAGTGATGGGTGTCGGTGCATCAACCCCCTTGATGGAGTATCGTTCAGCGGTCGCAATCATAAATTTGTTCCTAGTCGTCATCTTTTTTCTCCCAAGTGACAACTACCCCCGGCTTGGTAAAGGGAGGGACGAAGTCGGTAGACCAAGTCGTGCCGCCGTCATGAGAAACGATTGGCATCCCATACTGGTTCTTAGCCGTATGCGTCCAGGTATTGCCATTGTCATAAGAAATGCTCTGCCCGCCCCACGCATTGGAGTTATCAACTTTAATGACGCTCACTTGCGTGTTGTAATGGCAATCCTTGTCGCCCATGGGCGCGTGGAAGAAATTACAATCTGGGGGCTTCTTGTCTAAGGTCACTTGGTCATAGCCGATGCCGTACCACATAGAATATCGGAGTTTGCTGTGCCAAAGGTCGGGAAGCCAAGAAAATAGAACAAGCCAGACGGCTATTAGCCACAAGATTCCACTCAGGTCAGTGTGATTGGCTCTTACGGCTGCCTCAATGTCGTCCAGTCTCGCGCAAACATCGTCAAGGCTATAGCCGTGGTTGTAAGCGCGGTAATCGTCGTCGGACACGGGCGACCTCCGTGCGGCGGATTCTATCTCATCGGCCTATGCCGAAGTATTTGTCAACAAGACTGTCAAATTCTTCCTCGGTCTTACAGGTTATTTCCTCCTGCTTACGCGGCTTTACACTGCAAGTTGTCGGCTTCACTTCCCAGAATTTCTTTCCTTCGAGGTTCATCCACACATAATTGGCGTAAACTCTCCCTTCAAAAGCATCCTCTATAGTGTCCGCAAAACTGCCCCCTTGCTTATCTACCTTGGCCCACCGAATCCAGACATAACAGATGTTTGTGGTTGGGTCAAAATGGCTGGTATACCCATTCATACCCGTCGAATCTTCAGTGTGGTGCCCATCCAATTCCCGGCCCTGGTGATACACCTTACTCGCTTGGGCGTCACATTTCTTTTGTTCATCAAGGCTCGCGTTCTTTTGCGCACGGGCGAGGCTGGGAACCGCAAGCATTAACACCAACATAATCTTCATTCTCATCGGCTTCTCCCATCATTTCGCGGATTTCTTCGGGATGATAAAGGCGTGTTCCTTCGTCCACCGTTCCGAATTTTTTAGAATGAAGATGTCTTCCTCTGTCTTTTCAGCACCAAAAAACTTACACGCTTCCTTCTTCTTGTCATCAAGCTGTTTTGCAGAATAAGTTGAGGAAATGCGCTGCTCGGCGAAAGAAATTTGCACCGCAATTGTCATACAGATTCGGCTGGGGTCCGATGCGATAATTCCATCGTTATCCCACCTAAGCACCTGGAAGTAGTTAAGCGTGACATGAGGATGGTCTGAATAAAACTCTGCGGTAGCCTCCACGCAAGACAAATCATTTTTGAAGCAATCTATTTCAGTTTCACTGTGGACCGATGAGATTGTTTTCGTTGTGTCCGCCGGAACCCAGCTGCCAGTAGCGGTGAAGCTGTCCTTGTCGTAGGAAAAGTAAAGCGGCGATGCCGACTGAGGCCGCGTGCCTGGCGCGCAAGTGAGTAAGAGGAGCACCACGGTTGTGACGGCTGTTTTGGACACTGTTCCGTTACCTCCGTTTATTTGCTTCAACGTTTTGCTACTTTGAACGGAACTCATGCATGATCACTCCGTGCGGCAGCCCTAAAAGCCTCCATGTATTCAGTGGTCTTCTGCATGACATTATCTGCAAGGCGCTCATGCTCTGCTATTCCCTCTGGCGTAAATCTATCTGATCGCGAAATATAATTCATGAGTTCTCGTTGAGCCGAATACATTGCTTGCTCGGCGAGTCTAAGGTTTTCGATAGCAGCGGCGGTTGGCACTAGCCCTCCTCAACATGAGAATCTAATACGTCTGAAGACCTCTCTGGAATCTCCGATTGGCGGTGCATGATCCAAACTCCAACAAAGCGGGGGAACAAAACCCGGGGCAATGGCAAACAGCAGGTCGGGAAGAGTTGACCGCAATCCGCGTATCATTGTTCCGATGACCGCCAGGGGGAAGACCCCCATGCCAAAGAGTAAAACTCCGACGATCAACCAAAAGCCGCCTAAAGTGCGGTATGTAACGATGAACGAGAATACCCAATAGGCAAAGCCTGTAGGTAGGACATATTTACCAGGATCATGCCAACCCATCCCCGAAGCCTTTTGAAGAAAAACATTATCGGCAAGATGGGCAAGCCAAACCCAGAGACGCCAGGGAACAGCGATCTCCAACCAGTGAAATTGCGAATTCTGCATCCATGTCACAAAGCCGTTCATGCGGCGGATTCTATCATGGCAACTGGTCCACTATTATATCGTTGTACTTATATGTCCTAACGGTAGACTGCGGGCAGCCGAGGCTCTCCTAGGTATACTCTGCGTAAAGGAACAAGAATTAAAGGCAAATTTGAAAGATGCGGTTACTGAGGTAGATGTAGATAAGGACGAGGAAAAGCTCAAACAACCTACGATCTAGTCGGCGATCCAAATGTGTGCGACGCTACCGCCGCGTGCAACCATCAATGCGGGAAACAGTTAAGTGGTGTCGCACCACGCGAACCACTTCAAACGCTCATCAATTCGTTTTCAACACGGCCAGGACTAGCTTTGTCGATCGCCTCGTTGCGCATCCAGGGGACCATTTTTGCGAGGGCATATGCGGCTGGAATGAACGTCGCCCAGAAGATCGGATAGCGGTAGCGAGCTTCAAATTGCACGATGTAATGGATCAGCGGATACACCGCGAGGGTCGCCCCAAAAAGCAAGGCCGCAGTGCGGTGCTCGCGATACATCCAGAAAAGCCCTAAGAGAGAAAGCACCGTGAGCACGCCCATCGGTATCGCATAGCGAAAACCCCCGAGGTAAGGAAACCAAAAGCGCGCGAACCGCCGCGCCGTGAGCGCGGCGAACGCGCGCGGGTTCGACGCGATCCACGCGAGCGCGCGATGCAGCATCTCCCGATTGAACGGAACTTCCCCCTTTTGGATCACTTCGACGTCGAGATCGGCGTTGGCATTGGGATGCGTCGCGGCGTGGCAGCCGGAAACGACGTTTTCCAATGTGGTCGCCCGCGCGCACGGATTGTTCGATGCGTAGAGCTCGATTCCAAGATTGTCGCGCACAAAAAATACGGAGTGAAACTGCTGATAGTTCCGGATGAACCACGGCAGGCAGGCAATCGCCGCGCCCGCGACGACCCACACCATGGCGCGGCGCGCCCGCGACAGCATTTCCCGCGAATTCCCGATCACGGCGATGTGCGACCAGGCAAACATCAGCAAGACGGACTCGGGATTGGCCAGAATGGCGACTCCCCACAGAAGTCCGAACGCGAGAGAACGCCGCCAGTCGCCGGGCATTTTGAAATAGCGCAGCGTCATCACACACAGGGCGATCAGCAAAGCCCCGGTGAAGAGCGACTCCCACTCCGGAAGCACGCGATACGGCTGCACGATCGCGCCCAGCGCTGCCGCGACGATCCCCGGCGCCACGCCGAGTCCCAACCGCTCGGACAAGACCGGCATCAGCGCCAGCTGCAAGGCAAGGAAACCGACATTCAAGGCCCAAAGCACCCGCGAGCCCATCCATCCGATCCCAAACATCTTGGCGACAAGCGCGTACAGCAGAACGTAGACCGGCGCGGCGTGCGCCGTGTAACCCGTGGGCAGCGGAAAAAACGGATTGGCGAAGCTTCCATCGCGCGCCACGCTCAGCGCCACGCGCGAGATCTCCGCGCCTTTCTCCAGATCGGAAAATCGCGGCCGGCCCTGCGGAGACACCGCATAGATCGCGAAGCTCGCCACAAAAACCAGCAGCGCCAGCCGCCCGGCCGTCAATCGCCTGCCGATCTTCTCGGCTACCAACATAGGCTGATTCACGCCTGACCCCGCACAGGGGCGGCAATGCGATATGGAGTCACCCGGACGCGCAATTTTTCACCTGTTTTCAGTCTAGAAGACGCCCAGGAGGGTGGCAACCGATCCCGCCGCAAGGCAAACGTATCGGTACAGGCCGATTCAGAAGGCCGCCGGCGGGCGAGGCGAGTTCAGCTTCGCCGCTCAACTTCACTTTTCTTTGGGCGCGCGAGTTGACGCAGCGGATTCGTTCCCCTATACTTTGCTTTCGTTCCACCCCGCGCAGAATTCTTTCCCGTTTCCATATACTCGGACCCGAGAAGCGGCAAAGAGTAGACGTACGAATGTTGGGGTGGATTGCGAACGCAGTTGGATCCGCGATGCATCCTTGGAGCAAGCCTGAAGGCAAGACATGACCGAAGCGACCTGCCGGCGCGAATTGGAACTCGAGATTCCCGCGGAAATCGTTCAGAAAACCGTCGAGAAAGTCGCCCGCGAGTTCGCCAAGGTCGCGCGCGTCCCGGGATTTCGCCCGGGCAAAGCCCCCGTGACGCTGATCCGCCGGCGTTTTGCCGAGGACATCAAGAGCGAGGTGCTGCAGTCGCTCGTGCCGGAGCAAATCGAGCGAGCCGTGACGGAAAGCAAGCTCGTTCCCGTGACGCAGCCCCACGTCGATAAGGTCGATTTCACGGAATCCGGCCCGGTGAAGTTCCGCGCCTCCTTCGAAGTGCTCCCTGAATTTGACCTAGGTCAATATAAGGATCTGGAAGTCGAGGTAGATGATCTAAAGATAGACGACTCGGACGTCGAGAAAGCCATCGAGGAGCTGCGAGACCGGGCGGCAAGTTTCGTGCCTGTCGAGGGCCGGGCGATCGCCGACGGCGATTACGCCCAGCTTAAGTTGAAAGGCACCCCGGCGGGCGGCGGCGAGTCGCTCGACGCCGAGAGCGTTCTGTGCCACGTGGGCAGCGAAGAGACCATGGAGCCGTTCAACCAGAATCTCCGGGGAGCGAGCGTCGGCGACCACAAGAACTTTGACGTTGCCTATCCGGCGGACTACCCGGATCCCAAGCTGCACGGGAAGACGTACACGTATTCGGTCGAAGTTCTGGGCATCAAGGAGAAGAAGCGGCCCGAATTGACCGACGAATTCGCCAAGGACGTGAGCGACGCGCAGACGCTCGACGAGCTGCGCAAGAAGGTGCGCGAAAACCTCGAAGGCGCGCGGGCCCAGCGCCAAAAAGACCAGATGCGTGACAAGCTCCTGGCGCAGATCGTGAAGACGCACGAGTTTCCGGTTCCCGATACGCTCGTCGAGCATCAGATGGACTCGCGCCTTGAGCGTACGGTTCGCTCGCTCGCCCAGCAAGGCGTCGATCCGCGCGCCGTGAATGTGGACTGGGTGGCGCTCCGGGCTCGGCAAAAGGACCACTCCATCGAGGACGTGAAGGCGGAATTGCTCCTGGACCGGATTGCGACGGCGGAACATATCGAAGTGAGTGAAGAGGAAGTCGAAAAGGACATCGCGGCGATCGCGCAGCGCAGTGGCGAATCCGCCACAGCAGTGCGCGCTAACTTGACAAGGCAAGGTGCGCTGGATAGGATGAAATCCAGGATCCGAAGTGAGAAAACTTTGGATTGGCTCTGCAGCAATTCCCGGACTCGGATGATAACCAAGGAGAAGTGAAGTGGTTCCGGTCTGGGGTCCTCCGCGCAACCTAAAATCAAAATGAATCATACCGACGATATGACTCCGTACGCTACCACCCTTGTACCCATGGTCGTGGAACAGACCAACCGGGGCGAGCGAGCCTACGACATCTATTCCCGGCTGCTCAAGGACAACATCATCTTCATCGGCACGCCGATTGACGATCACGTCGCCAATCTGGTGACTGCGCAGCTCCTGTTTTTGGAAGCGGAAGACCCGGAGAAGGACATTTCGCTGTACATCAATTCGCCCGGCGGCTCGATTACCGCGGGAATGGCGATTTACGATACGATTCAGTTCGTGCGGCCGAACGTGGTCACGATTTGCGTCGGCCAGGCCGCTTCCATCGCCGCGCTGCTGCTCACCGCGGGCGCGCCGAAGAAGCGCTTTTCGCTGCCCAACTCGCGCATCCTGATTCACCAGCCCTGGATGTCGGGTTTGTCCGGCCAGGCCACGGACATCGATATTCACGCGAAGGAAATTTTGCGCATGCGCACCGTGATCAATGGCCTGCTGGCGCAACACAGCGGCCAGTCCGTCGAAAAGATTGAGAAAGACGTCGAACGGGATTTCATCATGTCCTCGACGCAAGCCAAGGACTATGGACTCATCGACGAAATTATTACCAAGCACCGCTAGCGCGTTCCAAAAGGTTAGTAACAAAATTCAACGCGGCGGTGTACGGATCGCACAAAGGGGCCTAGAATATTCCGCAGGACGGGGGAGACTGGACTCGTCGCGCGGAGGGCGGACACACCGTTGAGAAAACTCAGCACTGACGAGCCGTTGCGCTGTTCCTTCTGCCACAAGACTCAGGAACAGGTCGAGAAGCTGATCAGTTCTCCGTCTGACTACCCGCGCGCCTACATCTGCAACGAGTGCGTCACCGTCTGCGAGCAGATTCTCGAGGAAGAAAAGCGCGAGCAAGCCAATCCTGTCAATAAGCGCCTGCCGCGGCCGCCCGAGATCAAGGCCTTCCTCGACGGCTACGTGATCGGCCAGGACAAAACCAAGAAGAAGCTCGCCGTCGCGGTCTACAACCACTACAAGCGCATTTTCCTGAACCGCCAGCCGGGCGACGTCGAGCTGACGAAATCGAATATCCTCCTGATCGGCCCCACGGGAACGGGCAAGACTTTGCTCGCGCAAACCCTCTCCCGCATGCTGGACGTTCCCTTCGCCATCGTGGACGCCACGACGCTCACGGAAGCCGGGTACGTCGGCGAGGACGTCGAGAACATCATCCTCAAGCTGCTGCAGGCGGCCGACGGCGACGTCACCAAAGCCCAGCAAGGCATCATTTATATCGACGAGATCGACAAGATTTCCAAGAAGGACGAAAACCCGTCCATCACGCGCGACGTTTCGGGCGAGGGCGTGCAGCAGGCGCTCTTGAAAATCCTCGAGGGCACGATTGCCAACGTTCCCCCGCAAGGCGGGCGCAAGCATCCGCACCAGGAATTCACGCCCGTCGATACGACCAATATCCTGTTCATCTGCGGCGGCGCATTTGTGGGCCTCGAGAAAACAATCGAGCGGCGCATTGGCCAGAAATCGCTCGGCTTCCATACCGACGCGCAGCCGACCACGGCGCAGCGGCGCAACATCGAGCTGCTGAGCCAGGCCCAGCCGACGGACCTGATCCGCTACGGCCTGATTCCCGAATTCGTGGGCCGCTTGCCGGTCGTCGGCGTTCTCGGCGACCTCGACAAGGCCGCGCTGATGCAGATTCTGACCGAGCCGAAGAACGCGCTGATCCGGCAGTACCAGCGCCTCTTCGAATTCGAAAACGTGCGCCTGCGGTTTTCCGATGACGCTCTCGAAACGGTCGCCGAGCTCGCCCTGCAGCGTAAGGTCGGCGCGCGCGGTTTGCGCATGATCCTCGAAGACCTCATGCTCGAACTCATGTACCACCTCCCGGCCCAGCGCAAGCTCCGCGAATTCATGGTGACCGGCGAAATGGTTCGCAGCCGGGAGATCAACTGGTCGCTGCTCGAAAAAGCGGGATGACGCCGGTGGGGGCTTTGCACTTCGGCAGCAGGAATCGCCGCCTCGAAGAAAAAATCGCTCAAGGAGCTATACAATAGCTACGGAACCCATGTTCAGCCGAGAAAAATCCGAGTTGAAGCGCGTGCCTATGATGCCGGTGCGCGATCTGGTCATCTTCCCGCAGATGATGAATCCGTTCATCGTCGGGCGCGAGAGTTCGCTGCGTGCCCTGGAAGAGGCCCTGGCCACCGACAAGAAAATTTTCCTTGCCACGCAGCACGACGCCTCCGTCGACGATCCGAAACCCGACGAGATTTATTCCGTCGGCACGCTGGCCAACATCGTGCAAAGCGTGCGCCTGCCCGACGGGAACCTCCGCGTCCTCGTCGAAGGCGTGGAGCGCGCGAAGGCCGTGCAGATTTCCACTGACGAAGGGTTTTTCCGGGCGACGCTGAAAGTCGTCCCGAACAAGGCCGAGCCTTCGCCCCAAGTCGAGCAGGCCGTCACCAAGGTCACCGGCCTCTTCGAGCAGTACGTGAAGCTTTCGCAGAGCCTGAACTATGACACCATGATCGCCGCGACGCGCGTCGACGACCCGGCCAAGCTTTCCGACACGATCGCGTCCAACCTGCAGATTCCCGTCGAGGAAAAGCAGGAGCTGCTCGAGAACTTCGATCCGCTCGACCGCCTCACCCTCGTCGGCGAGATCCTCGAAAGCGAAATCGAAAAGCTCAACGTCGACCGCAACATCAACACCCGCGTGAAGCGGCAGATGGAGCGCGCCCAGAAAGAGTACTACCTCAACGAAAAATTGAAGGCCATCCACAAAGAACTGGGCCGCGGTGAAAAGAACGAGCTCGAGGAGCTGAAAAAGAAGATCGAGACCTCGGGCATGCCCAAGGACGCTCTCGAAAAGGCCACCCAGGAACTGAAGCGCCTCGAAATGATGCCGCCGATGTCGGCGGAATCGACCGTCAGCCGCAACTATCTCGACTGGCTGCTCGCGGTGCCGTGGAAGAAGCGATCCAAGGAAATTCGCGACATCGCCCTCGCCGAAAAGATTCTCGAGGAAGAGCATTATGGGCTGGACAAGGTCAAGGAACGCATCCTCGAATTCCTGGCCGTCCGGCAGCTGGTGAAGAATCCGCGCGGCTCGATTCTCTGCTTTGTCGGGCCTCCGGGCGTTGGCAAAACCTCTCTCGCGATGTCCATCGGCCGCGCCACCGGACGCAAGTTCATTCGCGTTTCCCTCGGCGGCGTGCGCGATGAAGCCGAGATTCGCGGCCATCGCCGCACCTACATCGGCGCGCTTCCCGGACAGATCATCCAGATGATGAAGAAGGCCGGCACGGTCAATCCGATCTTCGTTCTCGACGAAGTGGACAAGATGTCCACCGACTTCCGCGGCGACCCTTCGGCGGCGCTCATGGAAGTTCTGGATCCCGAGCTCAATAGCGCCTTCACCGATCACTACCTCGACGTCGAGTATGACCTCTCCAAAGTGATGTTCGTCTGCACCGCCAACGTGCTGCACACGATTCCGCAGCCTTTGCAGGACCGCATGGAAATCCTGCGCATTCCGGGCTACACCGAGGCCGAAAAGGCGCAGATTGCCAAGCGCTTCCTTGTGCGCAAGGCGCGCGAATCGGCCGGGCTCACGGAAGCGAACGTCACCTTCACGGACGAAGCCATCTCGCACATCATCCGGCATTACACGCACGAAGCCGGAGTGCGCAGCCTGGAGCGCGAAATCTCCAGCATCTGCCGCAAAGTCGCTCGTCGCGTCGTAAAAGAAGGCAAGCAATACTCTATCAATGTCGCGCCGGAAGGCGTCGGCGAATTCCTGGGCGTGATCAAGTACCGCGAAGTCTGGGCCGAAAAGAAAAACGAAGTCGGCCTCACCACCGGCCTGGCCTGGACCGAAGTGGGCGGTTCGGTGCTCTCCACCGAAGCCACCATCATGCAGGGCAAGGGTCGCCTCACGCTCACCGGCAAGCTCGGCGACGTCATGCAGGAATCAGCGCAAGCGGCCATGAGTTACGTGCGCTCCCGCACCTCCACGTTCGGCCTGCCGCGCGATTTCTACCGCCACCTGGACATTCACATGCACGTCCCCGAAGGCGCCATTCCCAAGGACGGCCCCTCGGCGGGAATCACCATCGCCACATCGATCGTCAGCGCCCTTACCCGCATTCCGGTGCGCTGTGACGTGGCCATGACCGGCGAAATCACCCTGCGCGGCAAGGTGCTCCCGATCGGCGGCATGAAGGAAAAAATGCTGGCGGCGCACCGCGTCGGAATCCGCACGGTGATCCTGCCCAAGGACAATGAGAAGGATCTGGCGGACATTCCCCCGGAGATTCAGGCAGACCTGACCATTCGGTTTGTCGAGAACATGGATGAAGTTTTGGAAATCGCCTTGGAACGGCCTCTGACACCCGCAACACACGACGCAGTCCCGGAAGTGGCGGCTAAGTTTGAAACGGAAACCGAGAGCGATCAAGAATTGACCAATTGAGGGAAACCTCAGCTCCTCCGTCCCGATGAAGCGCTGCGAATCCAGGCAGCGGGGTGTATCGGGATCGGGGACGCGGCAGTCGTTCGAATCACCCGTGCTTTGAATTTCCAGTTTTTTTGGCTAATCCGGTCGGAAATTGAATAGCCCTTGCCCGGAGTCCGCCGACAACGACCGTACCCGGCCTGAGCTTCAGGCTTATCTCTAAGAGAATTAAGGAAATGAAAACGATGAGTATTAGTCTTGCGGAATTAAAGGAAAAAAATATCACCGATCTGGCCAAGATCGCCAAGGATTTGGCGATTCCCGGATCGAGCGGCATGCGCAAGCAGGAGTTGATCTTCCAGATCCTCCGCGCCCAGACCGAGAAAAACGGCCTGATCTTCTCCGAAGGCGTCCTCGAATGCCTCCCCGACGGATTCGGCTTCCTGCGCGCCCCGGAGTACAACTATCTCCCCGGCCCGGACGACATCTACGTTTCGCCGTCGCAAATCCGCAAATTCGATTTGCGCACCGGCGATACCGTCTCCGGGCAGGTTCGCCCGCCCAAGGACGGCGAGCGCTACTTCGCGCTGATCAAAGTCGAGGCCGTCAATTTCGAGGACCCCGAAGTCGCCCGCAACAAAATTTTCTTCGACAACCTGACGCCGCTCTATCCCCAGGGCCGCCTGAAAATGGAAACCACGCGCGAAAACCTGACCGGGCGCGTGCTCGACCTGCTCTGCCCGGTCGGCAAAGGCCAGCGCGGATTGATCGTCGCGCCGCCGCGCACCGGCAAAACCATGATGCTGCAGGCGTTCGCCAATTCCGTCACCGCGAATCACCCGGAAGTCGCGCTGATCGTTCTCCTCATCGACGAGCGCCCGGAAGAAGTCACGGACATGCAGCGCACGGTGAAGGGCGAAGTGATCAGCTCGACGTTCGACGAGCCGCCGCAGCGCCACATCCAGGTCGCGGAAATGGTGCTCGAGAAGGCCAAGCGCCTCGTCGAGCACAAGCGCGACGTGGTGATCCTTTTGGACTCGGTCACGCGTCTCGCCCGCGCCTACAACGCCGTCACACCGCCCTCCGGCAAGGTTCTCTCAGGCGGTATTGACGCCAACGCTTTGCAGCGCCCGCGGCGTTTCTTCGCCGCCGCGCGAAACGTCGAGGAAGGCGGCTCGCTCACCATCATCGCCACGGCCCTGATCGACACCGGCAGCCGCATGGACGACGTGATCTTCGAAGAGTTCAAGGGCACCGGCAACATGGAAATCAACCTCGACCGGCGCCTCGTCGACAAGCGCATCTTCCCCGCCATCGACATCAACCGCTCGGGCACTCGCAAGGAAGAACTGCTCATGCCGCCCGACGAACTGAATCGTGTGTGGGTGCTGCGCAAGGTGCTGAACCCCCTCTCGCCGGTGGAGGCGATGGAATTGCTCTTGGGCCGCCTCTCCAAATCGAAGTCCAACGCAGAATTTCTGGCCTCTATGTCGAGTCCGACCTAGACCCGGGACAGGCCCGAGCTACAGAAGAAAAAGTTCGCGCGTTTTCATCCCCCTTCCAGATTGCTCCGCGCCGCTCGCGCTGCGTCATCCGCCGCGCCCGCGGGATCGTTTTGCCAAGGGGGACGCCCTCGATGAAATTTCTTGCTCGCCAGCCAATCCTGAATCGCGCGCGTGAATTGTTCGGCTACGAATTGCTCTTTCGCGACGGCCTCCAGAACTGCTGCGAGGATCTGAACCTTGAATTCGCCTCGACTTCCCTGCTCGATACCTCCTTCCTGATTGGATTTGAAAAACTCACGGCGGGGCGGCCCATGTTCATCAACTGCCCGCGCGATTTCCTGATGCGCGATTACATCTCCCTTTTTCCGCCGCGCTCCGTGGTGGTGGAAATTCTGGAGTCCGTGAAGCCGGACCAGGAAATCATCGACGCGTGCCTCCGCCTGAAGCAGTGGGGATTCTTGATCGCGCTCGACGATTTTGTCGACGCCCCCGGCTGGGCGCCTCTCGTCGTGCTGGCGGACATCATCAAGGTCGACTTTCGAGCGACGGACCGGAGAGAGCAGGGCGCACTCGTCGCCCGGCACTCCGGCAAAAAAATGCGAATGCTGGCGGAAAAAGTGGAGACCCAGGAGGAGTACCGCGCGGCCATGAAAATGGGATATTCCCTTTTTCAGGGCTACTTTTTTTGCCGCCCCGAAATGTTGCGGCACGGAGAATTGCCGGCTTCCAAACTCGCGTATCTCGAGCTGTTGCGCGCCGCGACCGCGACCGAATTCGACATCGAGAAGCTAGCCCTCAAGATCAAGCATGAAGCCTCGCTGACCTTCCGGCTCCTTCGTTACCTCAATTCCGCCGCCTTCGGCCTCCGCGCCGAGGTCCACTCCGTGACGCACGCGCTCTCGCTCCTCGGCGAGCGCGAATTGCGCAAGTGGATTGCCGTGATCTCGGTGGGCGTCCTGGCCGACGGCAAGCCCGACGAGTTGATGACGGTGCCGCTCGTCCGCGGCAGATTCTGCGAACTTCTGGCGCCGCTCGCGGGGCTGGCGGGCCACGCCAACGATCTCTTTCTGATGGGCCTGGTCTCCGTAATGGACGCGATCCTCGATCAGCCGCTCGAAACCGTGCTCGCCGAACTGCCGGTACGCCGCGAGATCAAGGACGCTTTGCTCTCTCAGAAAGGCATGTATTGGAAGCTGCTCGAAATCGCTGTCGCCCACGAGCGCGCCGACTGGGAGAAAGTCAGTTCCCTCGCGCAAGAAACGCGAATCAGCGAAGAGCGAATTTCCGCGACGTACGTGGAAGCGGTCGACTGGTCCACCGCGCTGGGCCGCACGGTACAGGCGCCGGTGGCGAAGTGAGGAGAAGTGGCGAGTGGCTAGCAACCACAGCGCTGCGTATCGCACGGGTTGCTAGCCACTAGCCACCTTCCCGCGATTCTCCCGCGCCAACAAGACGATCACCCGCGCCGTCTCCTCCGCATCCATCGCCGTGTTGTCCACCACCACGGCGTCGGCGGCGCGCACGAGCGGCGACATCTCGCGCTCGCGATCGCGCCGGTCGCGCGCGAGAACTTCGGCGAGCACTTTCTCGAATTCCATCGGCTCGCCTTTCTCCTCATACTCGCGCTGGCGGCGCGCCGCGCGCACCTCGGGCAACGCGTCGAGAAAAATCTTCGGGTCCGCGTCCGGGAAAACGACCGAGCCGATGTCGCGCCCCTCCATCACCACGCCGCCTCGCGCGCCCGCGCGGCGTTGCTCGTCCACCATTGGATGCCGCACGCCCGGAACGGCCGCCGCCACAGATGCCGCGTGCGCCACCTCATGCGTGCGGATGGCCTCCGTCACGTCCTCGCCGTCGAGCAGCACGCGCAGCTTGCCGTCCTGCGGCACCAGATCGATCCGCGCCGCCTCCGCGATTTCCGCGAGGCGCTCGGCCGAATCGAGCGACACGCCCTCGCGCAGCGCCTTCAGCCCGACGGCGCGATACATCGCGCCGCTATCGAGGTGCGTGTAGCCCAGCATCGCCGCCACGCGCAGCGCGACCGTGCTCTTCCCCGATCCGACGGGGCCGTCTATCGCGATGATGAGTTTCTTGTCAGAAGGCATTTTGAGCAGATATATAGGCGATCACTTCCCATGCCTGTGATTTCGTCGCGAAGCGCGATCGAGCTCCTTCTGTTCCCTCGGCGAGACTTCGTCCCAACCAGGAGAGAAGAGCCCGAACAGAATGATGAGCAGGCCGAGAAGGGCAAACCACACCGTCGGCCCAGTTACCACTCGGCCCAATCTCTGATTCACCTTCGTATACCAATACGAACCGTGAATCCAAGCGTAGAGCCCGGGCGCGCCCACGAGCACTCCGAGGGACACAATGCCAAGTCGGATGTAGAACTGCCGCTTGAATCGTGGAAGGCGCATGTATTCGGGATCAAATCCGCTTGAACGCGCGTTCGATCTCACGCACCGAATACCGCAGCACAATCGGCCGGCCGTGAGGGCAGCTCATTGGCGTCTCCGTCTTCGCCAGTTCGCCGAGGAGCCACTCCATTTTTTTCTGGTCGAGCGGCATGTTCACCTTGATCGCCGCGTGGCACGATGTCGAAGCCGCGATCTTCGCCTGCAGCGAATCCATCGAAATGGCCGAGTTCTCGCGCTCGGTGCCGTCGAGAATTTCCATCAGCAGGCGCTCCGCGTCCGCGGCGGCGATCCCGGCGGGCGCCGCGTGAATCGCCACGCTGCGCGGGCCCATTTGCGCCACTTCGAAGCCGTTCGCCGCCAGCTCTTCGGCGATGCGCTCGAAAATCACGAGTTGCCGCGGCGCAAGCTCGACCATCATCGGCGTGAGCATGCGCTGCCCGCTGAGCAGCCCCTCGCGCCGCGCGCGCAGGTGCTGCTCGAACAGCACGCGCTCGTGCGCTACATGCTGGTCGATGATCCACAAACCCTCGCCGTTCACTGCCACGATGAAGCTCGAGCTGATCTGGCCAAGCGGCTTCAATTCGACGAGGCTCCCCGCGCTCGCCAGCGGCTCCGCGCCGATGAAGCTCCCCGCGCTTCCGGAAAATGATTCGTCGGAAATCGAGCCGAAGCCGCCCTCGAAGCGAAAGCGCTGCGGCTCGGGACGCAGAGGCGCGGCACTCAGTTCAAAATCGCCCGCAATCGCCGCGCCCGCCGAGCCTCCCGCGTTCATCGGAGACGTGTTCGCGACAGGCCCGTCCCACGGAGGAATCACGGCGCGCGGCAACCCCGTGCTCGATGCGCTTGCACCCGCAGCGGCGCTTGCCGCCGCCGCGTCGTTTCCCTGCTCGCGCGCTTCCATTGATGCGGACGCCGCCGCTGCGCCGGCAAAGCTCGGGATCGGCCGCGCTTTCGAAAGCGCCTGGCGGATCGAATCGCGCGTGAAATCGTGCACGAACTGCGGATGCCGGAAGCGCACCTCGATTTTCGCGGGGTGAACGTTCACGTCCACTTCCTCAGCGGGCAAATCGAGAAACAGCAACACCGCGGGAAACACGGAGGGCGGAAGCACGTTGCGGTACGACTCATGAATCGCGTGTAGGATCAAGCGGTCGCGCACGAGGCGGCGATTCACGAAGACGTAAATCCCGTTGCGATTCGAGCGCTGCACCTCGGGCCGCGAAGCGAATCCGCGCACGACAAGTTCGGCGGCGCGCTCCTCGCTCGTCAGATCCGCCTCGGTGATCGCGGCACGCATAGGGGAAGAAGCCGGCGGCAGCTCGAAAAGTTCATCGAGCGCCTGCCGCCCGAAAAGCTGATACACGCGATCGGCCATCGACTCGACGGGCGTCGCGTGAATGATCTCCTGCGTCGGCGTCTTGAGCACTAATTGCTTGTCGGGATGCGCGAGCGCGTAATGCGTGACGAGCGAAGCAATGTGCCCCAGTTCGGTCGTTTCGGACTTCAGGAAATTGCGCCGCGCCGGCACGCAGTAGAAAAGATCGGCCACGCTGATCGTCGTTCCCGCGGGCAATCCCTCCGGCTTCACGCCGACGAGCTTGCCGCCCGCGAACTCGACGCGCGTTCCCTCCTCTTCCTCCGCCGCGCGCGTCTGCAGCAAGAGGCGCGAAACCGCCGCAATCGAAGGCAGCGCCTCGCCGCGAAACCCCAGCGTCGCAATCGAGAGCAGATCGTCAGCCGTCCGCAACTTGGAGGTGGCATGCCGCTCAAACGCCAGCAGCGCATCGTCATGCGCCATCCCGCAGCCGTCGTCGATCACGCGGATCATGCGCTTCCCGCCCGACTCCACCTCCACACGAATCGAGCGCGCCCCCGCATCCAGCGCGTTTTCGAGCAACTCCTTGACGACCGAAGCCGGCCGCTCGACCACTTCGCCCGCGGCAATCTTATTCGCGACGTGCTCCGGAAGTATGCGTATTCGAGTCATTCAGTCCCTGCTGCAGGTGTTGCGCTCTTGCGGTTCATGCCCTGAATTTTCGGCTTCTGCCTTCGTTTCTGCCTTCAGTTTCTGCTTTCGGTTTCGGTTTCGGTTTCGGTTTCGGTTTCGGAGGGCCGGGCTTCAGCCCGGCCGTAAACCGTCACTCCCAGGGCTTTAGCCCCTGAAGCTCAAGATTTGAATTTCCCGGGCGCTGGATCCAGCACGTATTTCCCGCACGCCGAGCCGTACATCCACTCGTCAGGCCGTTCGACCAATCGCGAAGCGACCGGATTCATGTGAATATACCCGACTTTCACACGATAGTCTCCGCCGTCGCGAATCGTCCAGTCGTGAAATCCGACTTGCCAGATTTCCATTCGAGGTCCGCGGCCCTTGTGAAACTCAAACGAGAATCCGCCTTTGATCAGCTGGACGGCTTTTTCCAACGAAGTATTCTCGCTGGGCGTAATTAGCAAATGGAAATGGTCCGGCATTACGACGAATTCGTGCAGAAGGTATGCGTTCCTCTCACGGCAAGCCAGAATGCGCTGAATGAGCATTTCCGCCGTTTGCGGCACTCGGAAGAGTTCGCGCCTCTCCCAAGTCGCAGATGAAACAAAGTAGGTTTGCCACGGGCTTATTCTGTGAGGCAGCTTACTCATCGCACTTCAGGGGCTAAAGCCCTTCTTATCTCGCGGTCTTGTGTCCGGGCTGAAGCCCGGACCTCCGAAACCGTCCAGCCGGAAAACGCTGGGAACAAACACGCCATGCTATGTCGCACTTGTCGCCGCGCCATAAACTGCCCGCTATTTTTCTTTCGCGGGCTTCAGCTCGATGCCGAGCAGGTCCAGCTGATCCTTATCCACGCCGGACGGGGCCTCCGCCATCAAATCCTGGGCCTTCGCCGTTTTTGGGAAGGCGATCACTTCACGGATCGATTTTTCTCCCGCGAGCAGCGCGACCACGCGATCGAGGCCGAGCGCGATCCCGCCATGCGGGGGCGTGCCGTACGTCAGCGCATCGAGGAAGAAGCCGAAGCGACTCCGCCGCTGCTCCTCGCTGAGGCCGAGCATCTTGAAGACGCGATCCTGCAGCTCCTGCTGGTGAATCCGGATGCTGCCCGAACCGAGCTCGACGCCGTTCAGCACCAGGTCGTAGCCCTTCGAGCGCATCGACAGCCGCACTTCGTCGGACGGATCCTCGAGCTTGGGAATATCTTCTTCCACAATTCCCGTGAAGGGATGCTGCGCGCTCACGACCGCCTTTTCCGTCGGGCTCCATTCAAAGAGCGCGAAGCCCGTGATCCACAGAAATTCCCAGCGGTCCTTCGGAATTAATTTCAATTGATCCGCAAGCTGCAAACGCAATTGCCCCGCGATCAGCGCGGCAGCATCCGTCCCGGGAATCTGTTCCTTGGCGGTGACGGCGACGACGAGATCGCCGGGCTTGGCGTCCACCGCGGCAGCGATCGCCTTCAGCGCATCCGCGCCCAGATTTTTCTCGAGCGCCGAAGTGACCCCCTCGGCGGTCACCTTCATCGTGTACACGCCGCGCGCGCCCTGCCCCTTCGTCTTCTCGGCGATTTCGTCAAGCTGCTTGCGCGAAAACGCGGCCGCGCCCGGCGCCGCGAGCGCCTGCACGTGCCCTTCGATGTGCAGCGTCTCGCGCGCAGCGGCGGAAAAATGCTCGGTCACGTTGTGCAATTCCATTCCGAAGCGCACGTCCGGCTTGTCCGAACCGTAGCGGCCGATCGCCTCTTTGTAATCCATGCGGCGAAACGGACCCTTCACCGTGATGCCCGCCACGGAGCAGGCGCGCACCATCACGTTTTCGATCACGCCGAAGACGGTGTCCTGCGTGGGAAACGAAATTTCGAGGTCGAGCTGCGTGAACTCGGGCTGGCGGTCGGCGCGCAGGTCTTCGTCGCGAAAGCATTTGACGATTTGAAAGTAGCGGTCCATCCCGCCAATCATCAAAATCTGTTTGAAAATCTGCGGCGATTGCGGCAGCGCGTAAAACTGCCCGGGATGCACGCGGCTCGGCACCAAGTAATCGCGCGCGCCCTCGGGCGTCGAGCGGGTAAGCATGGGCGTTTCGATTTCGTAAAAGCCCATTTCGTCCATGGCTTTCCGGATTTCCAGAATCACGCGGTGCCTCAGGGCAAGATGGTGCCGCGGCTGCGTGCGCCGCAAATCGAGATAGCGGTAGCGCAGGCGCGTCTCTTCATTCGCCGTGAGGTCGTCTTCGACCACAAACGGCGGCGTTTTCGCCGTGTTCAGGATGCGCAATTCACTGGCGATAATTTCGACTTCGCCCGAGGTGAGATCGGGATTCACCTTTTGCCGCTTCACCACGCGCCCAATCACGGCGACGACAAATTCCGAGCGCAACTCCTCGGCGCGCGCGTGCGCCGCGGCGTGCAGCCCCTTATTGAAAACCATCTGCGCAATGCCCGAGCGATCGCGCAAATCAATAAAGATCAGATCGCCCAGATCGCGCCGCCGGTGGACCCAGCCCATCAGGACGACATCTTTACCGTCGTCCGCAGCCCGCAAATTCCCGCAGTAGTGTGTGCGTTGCAGCGTTCCCAGTGAATCAAGCACGAAGTGTTCTTCCCTCCCGATTTATCCTAAATCAATCACAACAACGGCAAGACATTTTGTCATTCCGAGCGCACCCCGCCGACGCGGGTTGAGTAGCACAGCCACTCCTGGCTGTGTGCTTTTGTAGACTCATCGGCCGCCTAGCGTCATCGATTGGCAAAAACCACACAGGCAAGAGTGCCTGTGCCACCAAAACCCACACCTAAGCTCTCGGGCGCAAATAGTCAAAGAGTTGATGTTTGTTCAGTTTTTGCTGCGTGCCATCGGCGAGGCGCTTCACCGTGACGACGCCCGCGGTGAGTTCGTCGTCGCCAATAATTACGGCATGGCGCGCTTTGAGCCGGTCCGCAAGCCCCAGCGACTTCCCGAATTTCATTTCCACCGCGGGAAGCTCAACGACAAAGCCCGCGCCGCGCAGCCGCCGAGCCAAGCCGATCGCGGCGGTCTGCGCCGCCGCGCCGAACCACGCGAGATACACATCGAGCCCCGTCTGCGTCGCGCCCTCGCCCGCTTCCTGCAGCGAGAGAATCAGCCGATCAGTGCCGATGGCGAAGCCAATGCCCTTCGTCGCCGCGGGACCGCCCAAAAGTTCCACGAGGCCGTCGTAGCGCCCGCCGCCGCACACCGCGTTCTGCGAGCCGAGGCCGGGCGCGGTAATTTCAAACGTGGTGCGCATGTAGTAGTCGAGCCCGCGCACGAGCCGCCAGTTTTCCTGATACTGGATTCCCCGCAGGTCCATCTGCCGCTTCACTTCGGCGTAGTGCGCGCGGCACTCGTCGCACAGATTTTCCGCGACGCGCGGCAGTTTTGCGATGATGGCCTGCTCGCTCTCGATCTTCGAGTCCAGCACGCGCAACGGATTCGTCTCGATGCGCCGCTGGCTGTCCGGCCCAAGCTGCTCGCGCACTTTCTGCAATTCCGCGCGCAATTTTTCGACATACGCCGGCCGGCAATTCTTGTCGCCGATGGAATTGATATTCAGGATCGCGCCCTTGAGCTTCAGCCGCTCGAAGAGCGTCATCAGCATCTCGATCACTTCCGCGTCAATCCCCGGCGCATCCGAAGTCCCCAGCACCTCCGCGCCGATCTGATAAAACTGCCGGTAACGCCCCTTCTGCGGCCGCTCGCGGCGGAACATCGGGCCCATGTAGTACAGCTTTACGTTGCCGGGTTGGACTTGCATTCCGTGTTCGATGTACGCGCGGCAGACGGAGGCGGTTGCCTCAGGACGCATTGACATATCAGGTCCCAATTTCATGGCTTCTTTAGAGAGAATCAGTAGATCGAGACTTTCCCAATCTTTCTCTGTTAGTTTGTCTCTTGGCCGCAGTTGCTTATATTTTTCCCAAGCCTCTTCTAAGCTTGCCATCGCAAATTCATTGTAACGAGTGTTGGGGATTTCACCGTTCTGGAACAGCTTCTTCACGTGTTCAATGAATTCTCCATATTCGCCCAATTTCTTTGGTTCCTTTAGCCGGTCGGGGCGGTCGACAAACGTATACATCTCCTTCGAAACCACGTCGGTATCTAGCCCGATTGATCGAGCGAAGAGTTCCGTCGGTTCGAGGATGGGTGCGCGGATTTCGGCGAAGCCGAAGGTACCAAACACTTCGCGCCCGGTCTGCTCGACGCGATTCCACAGCGCAGACTCCGGCGGCAAAATGTCGCGCACGCCCTTGATCGCTTGGAATTTTGCTCGATCAGCCACGAGGAAGTCCTGTGACTGGTGACTGGTGACTAGTGGCTGGTGATTCCGGAACTCTCATTCTTCCTCTCGGCGTCCTTCATGCCCCCGCAGTGGAGAAGCATTCAAGCAGGACAGGCTTATAGCCTGTCGGTTTTGAGCGTGCTGAGGATGATCAACCCGACAGGCTGGAAGCCTGTCCTACTTTAGGCCTTCCGCCTTGTACGTCTCCGAATACTCCACATACCGATCCGCGTAAGCTTGGATGCTGGCCTGATCCTCCGGCGTCAGCGCGCGGCGGAATTTCCCTGGGTGCCCCATGAACAAGCTGCCGGGCGGCACCACCGCGCCCTCGGGCACGAGCGTTCCCGCCGCGACGATCGAGCCTTCGCCGATGCGCGCGCCATTCAGCAGGATCGCGCCCATGCCGATCAGCACGCGCGACTCAATCGCGCAGCCGTGCAGGATCGCGCCGTGCCCCACCGTCACCGCGTCGCCCAGTTGCAGCGGGTGCGTATCCTTGTAGACGTGCAGCACGCAGCCATCTTGAATATTCGTGCGCGAGCCGATGCGGATCCAGTTCACATCGCCGCGAATCACGACGCACGGCCACACGCTCGAAAGCTCACCGATGGAAACGTCGCCGATGACCACCGCTTGCGGATCGATGTACGCCGAAGCCGCAATCTGCGGCGTCCGGCCATGATGGCTCCGAATCATTCCTGCACCTCGCCCACACAACAACGGAAAATGAAGCGAAATGAATCAAATGAAGCTAGCACACGCGTTCATGGCTGACAAGAAACGTGGCCCAGTTCTCCGTCTGCGCGAAAAACTCGAAATTCTTTGTGGGTCACGCTTTGTAGGTCACGGCTTCAGCCGTGACATAAGGCCAAACAACGAGGGCTTTAGCCCCTGGCGATGCGCCGAAGACGAACCGCCAGGGACTAAAGCCAGTTTCTCACGGCTTTTTACGGCACGGCTGAAGCCGTGCCCTACAAAGACTTGAGCGTCGCAGGATTGAAGCACGCGCAACTGGGTGCTATTCGCGGCTGTGCAGCCACCACAAGAACCAGCCGATCAGCGCGCCAACGCCAATCGCGCCCAGAATGAACGGCCGCGCCACGGGAATCGCGAGAAACGCAATGACGACCATTCCGACCGAAACGACCGCGCCCGCCTTCGTGCCGGGAACGGGCATGTTCCCGAACGCCAGCCGTTGCGGCTGCGACTTTCGTCGTGGAGGTATATCCTCGAACATTATTGCGTCGCACTACCGAAATTGAGGGCGGAGCACTTGAGTTCGCGGCTCCTCGGATCCTTCTTCTTATGAATCCCGCTCTTGTGCCGACGTAAACAAAAGCAGCACGTTTCCCATCGACGCAATCGCTCCGCCGGCTGCCAACTTGAGTACTTACCGTGCGGCCACCTCTTGCGAAAGCAAGCAAGGCACATGCTGTGCTGCCAATGTCCGGCGCTCATTCCACACCCCTCAGATTGGCAGCGCCGGCTAACGACTCAATCAATCTCAACCACTGGGCCACCTGCCGCGGCCGCTTTCGCTTCGAACCGCGCCGCCACCGCCCGCGCCATCGCGTAGACGCTCTTCGCTCCGGGCGCATCCGGCCCAAGCAGCGCCACCGGCTTCCCCGTATCGCCGCCGATGCGGATTCGCGGATCGATCTCAATCTCGCCCAGAAGCGGCACGCCGTAGGTGTCCGCAATGCGCCGCCCTTCGCCGTGGCCGAACACATCGATTTTCCCCTGGCAATGCGGGCAGCTGAAGAAACTCATGTTCTCAACGACGCCGATAATTTCCACGTTGACCTGGCGAAACATTTCCATCGCCTTGCGCACGTCGGCGAGCGCCACCGTCGACGGCGTCGTCACCAGCACCGCGCCCGTCACCGGCACCAGCTGAATCAGCGAAAGCTGAACGTCACCCGTCCCCGGCGGCAGATCGATGAGCAGGTAATCCAGCTCGCCCCACACCACGCTGCGAAGGAATTGCGTCATTACGCTGTGCAGCATCGGCCCGCGCCAGATCATGGGCTTGTCGCCCGGATTGAGCAGGCCCATCGAAATCACCTTGATCCCCTGAGCCTGCACCGGAAGAATCTCCCGCTCGCTGAGCGCCTGGGGCTGCTCGTCGGTCCCCAGCATGATCGGCACGTTAGGGCCGTACACGTCAGCATCGAGCAAGCCGACTGTCGCGCCCATCTGCTTGAGCGCCAGGGCTAGATTGACCGAAACGGTGGTTTTTCCGACCCCGCCCTTCCCGCTGGCCACGGCGACAAGATTTTTCACGCCCGGAATGGGCATTTTGGGAGGCTGAGGCATCGGAGGCGGCGGCATGATCGGTTTCTCCTCGAACAGCTATGGATAGGCGTGACTGGAAATATTTTACGGCCCTTCATTTTGTACGAGAAAGGCTCGCACGTCCACTCTCGCCTCGCTCCGGAATGAACCGTTCCCCTTTGGCTACAAAATCCGGAGGGCCGTTGTGGCGCGGCGCAGCCCGCGTTACGGTTAGAGAGGAGGGGTACGGGCCCAAGTGTCCGTTCCGCATGGATACACCGAACGCCAAATTCACCTCCGCCCGCGCCTTCATCCGCAGCCTCAATATTCTGCTCAAGTATGCCCGGCTGTATGGCTTTGACCACACCCGCACGAAGGAACAATTCGATACCGCGTGGTCTGAATTGCACGACGCGATTCCCCCAACGAACGAATCCGGCCTGCTGCTGGGCGCCACGGGAGCGCAGCTTTTGCTGGACGGCATGCCTCTCGACGGCACGCCCACGGAGCGCAGCTTCGCCCAGTTGCTCTCGGCCGCAGGCCTCGCCAGCATCCAATTCACTTCGCGCGTCACGAAAGACGATTTTGAGCGGCTAGTGCGCGCCTTCCCCACGAGCAATACGAAGCCCTCCGTCCTTGCCGAGCAGCTGAAGACGGCGCTCGCGAATGTCCCTAACATTCGGATGAACGAAATTCGCTTTGTCGCGCAGGATGCGTCAAGGAGCGACGCGCTGGCCGCCGGACTCCTCACGGCGCAATCGCTCGGCGCCGATGCCAACTCCGTGAAGGAGTGGCTCAATGACCCGCAAAAACTTGTGCAGTTGATCGCAGCGGCGGAAGGATCGCGCGGCGAAACGGGCGGTGGGCAAGGCACTGGCGGCGGAGGCACCGGTGGCGACGGCTTAGGCAGCGGAGCCGGCTCGGGAACGGATGGGTCCGGGAGCGCGACAGGAGCCGGAACGGGGACCGGAGGAACTGGCGGAGTTGGCGGTGGCTCGGGATCGGGCTCGGGATCAGGCTCGGGATCAGGCTCAGGAACAGGCTCAGGACCGAGCACGCCATCCGCACAAAGCCCTTACTCGGGCGCGAAACCCAGTGGTGTTTTTCGGGGCCCTGGGGCGCCGAGCGCCGGCGGAACCGGCGGCCCACGCCGAGGAGGTCTCGGCGGCTTGGGCTCAGGAGGCGGAGGTTTCGGTTCTGGCGGCGTGCGGGGGCCAAGCGCCGGCGGCAGCGGCCTCTCGTCGTGGAGCGCGAAAGACGAAGACATCCTGGAAATCCTGAAACTGCTGACGAGTCTCGGCCAGAACGTCGCCGGCCAGGGTGGCGGCCTGCAGGCCGGTCCGTTCCAAGAAGAGCTGACGAAGCTGCCGGTCGAGTCGCAGGAAATGCTACGCAATGCACTCTCCGCCGTCGCCGCGCAAGCGCCGCCCGTAAATTCCAAGGACCCGATGCTGCTGCGCCTCGCCGAGCATCTGGCGATCAAGTTCGCGCTCGAGCGCTATCAGCGCGGCGAAGTGAAGGTCAACGCCGTGCGCCAGATGTTCGAGAAAATGTCCCAGGAAATCGAGGGCCTGCGAAAAATCCTGGGCACTCACGAGCAGAAACTCGCCGACGCGGGAGTGATTGTCGAATCCACCGCCGAATTGCTCGACCAGCAATTCTGGGCGGCCGTGCCCGAGCGCGGAAAATACACCGTGCTCACTTCGTCGGAAGCCTGGTGCATCCCGGCACGCAACCTGAAGCACTACGTCGAGGAGCTGATCCAGCGCGGCGACGAAAAATCCGCGCTCAAGATTCTGGAAAATTACGTCTCGTGTTTGCAGAGCGACGAGTTCGAGGCGCGCCGCCGTACCGCCATCGGGCTCGCCGATCTTGCCGACGTGTATGCCGCGCTCGATGGCCGCCCGCTCGCGCCCGCGATCCGCATTGCCGGAGCGCGACTCGGACTCGAGCGCGACGACAACTTGCAGGGGCTGATCAGCGCCGCCTTCGTGCGCCTGGCGCAGGAAGCGGGCCTGCGCAGGTACTTCCCCGCCCTGCTTCAGGCGCTCGATTCGCTGGACGCGGTGGAAAACCAACGGCCCGTCTTCGGCCAGAATATGCGCCCGCGCATCGGGCTCGACAAGCGCGTGCCCGAATATCTCGAGGACGTGCTTCGCGGCGGCCGCAAGATGGACGGCCTCGGAAAATTGCTGCAACGCGTCCCCCGCACCGCATCCGAGAATTTGATCCAGCGCTTTAACCGCACGTCGAGTCGCGCCGACATGCAGAAGCTGGTGGACCTCGCCGGCGAGGTGGGCGAGGAGTTGATGGCATCCCTGCGCGACGCGCTGCGCTCCGGCACAGCGCACGAAGGCGCGGAAACGGCGGCACTGCTCAGCCGTCTCGATTCCGGCGCGATCGCGCGCTGGCTGCCCGAGCGCGTCGCCGAGTGGCCGCGGCAGGCGCAGGACCGCGTGGTGCGGCTGCTCGCGATGGGCGGCGCGGCGGAGCGCGGCAACCTGATCCTCGGCTTGCTCCATATGCTCGATCCCGTGTTGCTGGCGCTGGCGATCGACGAAATCGGTCTTAGCGAAGACAAGACCTGCGTCGCCGCGATGCTGCACATCGCCGAGGGCGATATCGGCCGCGGGTCGGGGCCGTTCGTGCAATTGAAGGCGATCGAGGCGCTGGGGCGGCTGAAGGCGCCCGAAGCTGCGGATCTGTTGCGCGGAATCGCGGAGACGCGCCGCGTGTTTCACTGGTCGCATCCCGCCGAATTGAGATTGGCGGCCGTGCAAGCCATGGCCAAGATCGATCCCGCGTGGGCCGACGAATTCGCGCCCCACAGCGGATTTGCTGCCAACGAACTCGGCCTCGCGCCGCTCGATCCGGTGCCGAACGCCAAGTATTTTCGCCGCCGTCGCTATCCGCGCGTGCGCCTGTCGCATGCGATCCCCGCGATTTCCTGGGTCGGCCACGATTCGTACCGGCTGGAAATTCGCGGGTTGAGCTTGAGCGGCGGGATCGCAGTGGGAGAAAAGCATCTCCCCCCGGGGACGCTCGTCTCGATGAAGATTGGCACGGGGCTGCGTGCGATTCGCGCGCAAGTGCTGATGCGCGATGCTCGCGCGCAAGGCCTCGGCTTTGAAATCGCCGATATGGATTTGGATGAGCGCGCCAGGCTGCGCAAGCTGCTGCTCGGCAACGATCCCTCCGCGTTCTACCAGGAAGAGCCCGCGCTGGCGCAGACGGCCGAGTAAGTAGGACGGGCTTTCAGCCTGTCGGTTTCCACAAATTTCGCTCAGAACTGAAGTCGAAGGCAAGGTCGCACTCGCGCGGACGGCCGTTCCCATTTTCAGCCTCAAAGTTGGTTATGGAAACCGACAGGCTGAAAGCCTGTCCTACTTGCTCGCCGCCCTCATGATCCTCGGAAACCCGCCCGGCCCGACCAGCAGGCTCGCCGTGGCCACTCCACCCATCAGCGCGCCCATCACGCCGAGGACCGACGCGTCCGTGCCCGTGAGATAGAGATTCTTGATCAGCGTCCGCGGTGCAAGCCACGGCTTGCGAAATTTGTCCGGCGTGGCGGGATAGCCGTAGATCGCCCCGAGCGGCGCCGCCGTGAAATGCTCGAACGTGAGCGGCGTCCCGAGTTCGCTGTACGCGACAAGCGAACGGAAGCCGGGGTGATGCTGCTCGACCAGATCAAGCAGCGCTTGTGTGATGCGATCCTTGGCCGAGTCATAGTCGGGCCCGCGCCGCCGCCACGGCTCCTTGCGAAACGCTTCCACCGCGCCATACGAAAACGGCGCAATGATCTCGGCGGTGTGGGTCGTCGCGCGTGGGTCCTTCAGCGAAGGAAAGGACAGGTACGCCATCGGGGCGCGGCCTTCGAGCAATTCGTTGCGAGCCGCGCAGATCGCGTTCTGGTCGAAGCCGGAAAAAATCCAGTAGTTTTCACCGCGGAAACCCAACTCTCGCGGATCGCGCTTGAGACCCAGAAACAGCTGAACGGCTTCCATCCCTTCCGGCGGGGCGTTCAGCTCGGCGCGGAACGGAACCGCCTCGGCCGGCAGCAGCCGCGCAAACGTGTTCCACGCGCCCGCATCGGAAACAACGACCGGCGCGCGAAATTCCAGCCGAGGTTGCTCGTGCCCTTTCTTGTGCTGGACCTCCACGCCCACCGCTTGGCCGCCTTCCAAGATAATTTTTGTGACTTCGTGGCCCGTCAGCAGTTCGCCGCCAGCCGCACGAATAACGGCGCCGGCCGCCTTGGCGATTTCTCCCGCGCCGCCCGCGGGATACCACGCGCCGTTCAAATAGTGGCTAACAATGATCGCGTGGGTGACGAACGCGCTGCGCTCCGGCGGCAATCCGTAGTCCGCCCACTGCGAAGCCAGAACGGCGCGCAGGCGCGGATCGCGGATTTTGCTTTGCAGATACTGCTCCGTAGTCTGCAGCGCCAGCGGCTCGGCCGACCGGTTGATCTTCTGCACGATCCAGCTGACCGGCTGCGGCGTAAGCATCGCCATCATGCGGCGACCGAACCAACCCGTCGCACGCGCGATATCGCCAAAGTATTCGCCGATCGCCTGCTTTTCCTCGGGAAAAGCATCGGCTAGCGCCCGCTCGTAATTCTTCTGACCTTTTGGGACTTTCAACGTGAAGCCGGGATAGAGAAAAACATCGTACTCGTCCGGCAGGGGCGACCAATCCACGCCGCGATCCGTGATGAAATCGAACAGTCGCCGCGCGCTCATCCCCGGACCCATGTCGCCGACGTAGTGGACGCCGACGTCCCACGTCCATCCCCCGGGACGGCTGAATGTGTGAGTGAATCCGCCGATTTTGAAATGTTGCTCAAGGACCAGGACGCGCCAGCGGCTCATCCGCGCCATGATCGCAGCAAAGGCGAGCCCGCCGATGCCCGAGCCGATCACGATGGCGTCGAAGCCGCCGCGCGCGGCCCCGGGCGATTCCGAACGTGGCGCATCCGCCATGGGCGAAGCCTCCGCTCACCAAGATGGACCGATTGTAAGTGCGAGAGGCGCGGAACGCCCACCGGATTCTTACTTGCTGTTCGAGAACGCCAAGAACATCGTCAAATATCGTTTCAGCTTTTGCGTGATCAGGAAATTCTCCTTCACGTGCTGGTGCCCGGCCTCGCCCAGTTTCGCGGCAATGTCCGGGTGTGAGAGGAGAAAACGAATCTGATACGCCGCGCCCTCGACGGAATGCGCAAGCAGGCCGGTCTGCTTGTGGATCACCTGCGAAGGGATTCCGCCGACCGCCGACGCCACCACGGGCTTTTTCTTCCACAGCGCTTCCGAAACGGTCAGTCCAAAGCCTTCGCGCAGGCTTTTTTGAATCACGATCGTCGAGGCGCGCTGCAGCGCATTCACCTCGAGCGGCGCGAACGGGGGAAGGTCCAGCACCTTGATGTCCGAATCGCTCTCCGCCTCCCGGAGGACCTCCTTCAGCACGATCGCGCCCTCGGGATCGTCGGGCGCGCCGCCTCCGGCCAGCACGAGCTGGCAGTCAAAATACCGCTTCACGATGCGATAGGCGCGGATCACCCCGACTGGATCCTTCAGCCGGTCGAAGCGCGAGATCTGGGTCAGGATCGGCCGCTGCGGATCGATTTTGTACCGCTCCAGGACGCCGTCGATGAAATCCGCGCTCAGTTCGCGGTTCTTGTCCGAAAGCGGATCGATCGCCGGGTAGAAGAGGTACTGCGGAATCGGAAGCTGCCTCGCGAACTCGGGTGAAGAAAACATCGATCCGTCGTATTTCGCAACAAACGGCGCGAGGAAGTCCCAAACCGCCTGATTCGGATGCGACAAGTCGATATGGCAGCGCCACGCCCAGTAGTTGTGATTCCTCTGTCTGGCCTCGATCAGGGCCGCGGGCTGCGGGTCGTGAATCACTACGAATTCGGAATCCAGCGGGAGGCGCGAAATGTTTCGCTCGTTGTACGCCAGGTAGATCTCGAAGTCCCGAGCCGTCGCGTGATACGGCGCACCGTGCAGCGCGTTGTGAAACGATTTCGTGACCTCGAAGAAATCCTCGCCGCCCGTCATCACATCCCACCGAATATCGAGCTCGAGTTCGTCGGCGAGCGGCAGGAGCCGCGTCAAGATTTCCGCCACTCCTCCGCCCACCGCGGTTGAGTTGATCATCTCCACGCGGCGCCCGCGCAGCGGCTTCGCCAGCGCCCGCAACACCTCAATTTCGCCCTCGCCCAGGAGAGCCGCGTATTCGTCGAGGGGAATGCGGGTGGAAACGGCATGGTCGGTCATGGCTTCCTCCGCTCGCGGTCGATCAGGCGAAGGATTCTGGCGCGCGTGCCCTCGAGCGTGTTGGTGTAGATGTCGATGCGGTTCACACTGTCGGCCAGCGTCTTGAGGCCAAGAGCGCCGGCCAGCCAGTACGAGAAATCGTTCGTCTGCAGCTGCGATCGCAGCCGGGACGAGATGAAATGAAAATAGAATCCGGCATGGCTCAGGACCTCGATTCCATCGCGAAACTCGTCGAGTGTCGTAGCCTGCTGACCCAGCGGGACCGTCACTTCGACGCCTTCGCAAAAATGGAAGCGTTCGAGCGCGGCTTGACCGGCGAGTTCGGGAGAGGCGGTGCAAAAATCGCCGACCATGCGGCATAGATCCTCACGCAGCGCGGCGATGGATACGTAGTCGCGGATGTCCAGGGAAGCGAGCATCTCCGCGAGGTCGTTCCGGTTGGCATCCGCCATGGCCCACTGCGCGAAATCGTTCGAGAAATTCTCGGTCAAAAAGTGGTGAGCGCCGAGCGTCTGAAACGTGTGGTAAAAGATGGATGCGTCGCTGCACTGCGCGAGCCCTTGGAGCAGCTCCCCAATCGTCTCCGCCGATTGATTGCCGATCCGCGTTAGATACGAGACAGCGTAGAATTCAAACGGCGTCGTCGCCTTGTCCATCAAACAATTCCTCCATTCGTGATAGGGCTTCCGTGACTTCCGCCGGCCCCCGAAGGCAAAACTTCGCCTGAGTGGCGCGGCGTTTGCCCACCAAAACCGAGATTCCGGCTCGCGCCGCTGCGAAGCCGGGCTCGTCCGACAAGTCATCCCCAAAATAAATCGGCAGTGCGCCGCGCACGGACGGTGCCCTGAGAATCTTCCGCACTCCCGCACCCTTGTCACCGATCAATGCCGGGGCCACCTCCAGGTCGCGCAGGTTTGCGATCAATTTCAGGGTCCCGCGCCTCGCGCGAACCAGTTTTTCCGCCAGCTCTCGCACTCGCAGCCGGGTCTCGGGGCTCGCGCCTAGCAAGTGAACCGAAAACGTGCCGCCCTTGGGTTCAACCCACACGCCCGATTTCGCCGGGAATTTCGCCGCCACATCCAAAATTGTGCAAGCCAGCGCCTCGCGAACGGAAAGCGGCAGCCGGATCCGCCCGTTGCCTTCCCACCCGTACAGGCCGAGATACGTAAGGTTCGGCAGCGCGATGTAGTGCTGAAGCTCCGCCCGCCTCCGGCCGCTGATGATCACCAGCGTGATTCCGTGGCGGCGCGCGAGCCTTTTGAGGACGGATCGCGTTCGCTCCTCGACCCGCACCTGATCCGGCGTCGGCGCCAGGCGAACGAGAGTGCCGTCGAAATCGAGAAACATCGCCACCCGTTTGCGGCTCCGGATGCGGCAGCTGATGCTTTCCCAGTCGGCAAACAGGTGCGGAGTCGAGTGAGGCGTCGCGGTCATTGCGGCTGGCGCACCTCCCCACGCTCGGTTGTTTCGATACGAATTTCGGTGAGGTCGCTCAGCAGGTTGGCCGCCCATCGAAAAATGTTGTGCTCTTTCACCGCGTTGCGCATCCATTGCATGCGTTTGATCTGCTCCGCTTCGGGCATTTCGAGCGCCTGGTGGATGGCCTCGCTCATTTGCGAAATGTCATACGGATTCACCAGCAGGGCGTCGGTCAGCTCGTGCGCCGCGCCCGCAAACGTGCTGAGAATCAGCACGCCGAGTTCATCCTCGCGCGCGGCGACGAATTCCTTGGCCACGAGGTTCATTCCGTCGTGCAGGGATGTTACGAGGCAGACGGACGCCGCGCGGTAGTAGCGCTCGATCTCCTCGTGCGAGTGGTGCCACTTCAGCAACACGATCGGCTTCCACCGCCCTGAATGAAACTTCCCGTTGATCCGCTCCGCTTCCGCGGATACTTCTTCGAGAAACAACTTGTACCGCACGATGTCCGTCCGGCTCGGCGCCGCGATTTGTGCCAGCGAAAATCGCCGCTGGTAGGCTGGATAAAGGTCGAGGAACCGCTCGATGGCGCGAAATCTCTCCAGGATCCCTTTTGTATAGTCCACTCGATCCACGCCGACGGCGAGAAGTGAAGCCTCGATGCCCAGCTCGTCGCAGATCGCCGCGCGTTCTGCGCCCGCGCTCTGCGCCTCACCGACTGCAGAAGTCGCATCCGGGAACGCCACGCTGATCGGGTAGGGCCGCACACGTGTGAAGTGCCCGTTCCGGTTCACCGCGAAGCGGTCCCATTCCGTGAGCGCCTCGACGGAGTGATCTACCGTCTCGAGAAAATTGTTGCAGTGCGTCTGAATGTGGAAGCCGATCAAGTCCGCGCCGAGTAGGCCGTCCACAAGCTCCTTCTGCCAGGGACAGATTCCGATCATTTCCTGGTTGGGCCAGGGAATGTGCCAGAAGATCGCCACGCGAGCGTCCGGCCGCGCGTCCTTCACCATGCGCGGCAGCAGCGCGAAATGATAATCCTGCGCCAGAAGGATCGGGGATTCCGTGCCCTCCATTTCCTGCAAGACCACGTCCGCAAAGCGCCGGTTGATCCGCTGGTACTGAATCCAATCTTCCGGACGGAACACCGGCCGCGTGTGAGCGACGTGGCAGAGCGCCCAGAGGCCCTCGTTGGAAAATCCTTCGTAAAATCCTTGCTCCTCTTCGTCGGTGAGCCACACGCGGCGCAGGGTGTAACTCGGCAGGTCGGGCGGTACGCGCAGCCGGTCGTTCGCGTCGACCACTTCGCGATCCGCGTTGCCCGTCCCGTTCGCCACCCACGTCCCGTTGCACGCGAGCAGGACCGGCTCGAGCGCCGTCACCAGCCCGCTCGCCGGAACGGTCACCTGAATCGAGCCGTCCCGCTCGCTGCGCGTGTGCACGTACGGTTCGCGATTGGAGACCACGAAGAGCGGCGTGCCGTTGAGCTTGTTTTGCAAACTGACGCGCAGCCGTTCGCCGGTCCAAAGCGATGCGCCGGTTTCGCGAAGCCTCGCTTCCTCCTCGGCTGTGGCGCGCGCCGTATTCAAATCGCGAGCGAGGTGCTTCACTTCATCGTGCAACTGATCGAAAATTTCCCCCTCGGGCAGGGCGGGGGGAGCTTTTGAGCCGTTCATGGCGCCGGTCCGAAGCGTGCGCAGCCAGTGCGCGGTGCGCCTCAGCGGCCGCATGAACGTCCACCGCACCAGGATCATGGCGAGACCGGCGATGAGCAGGGTCTGCACGAACGCGTTCACGAGCGAATCGCGCAGCGTGTGTTCGAGTTGCACGTCGATGTAGCTCGTGTCGTCGAACAGAGCGAGCGCACCGGCAACTTCGCCGTCACGATGCAGCGGCACGGCCTGGATGTGCAGCGGCAGGATTTCCTCATTCCCTGATTTGTCCAGAAACGTCTCGCGCACGAACTGCCCCTGCTGCTGGTCCTTGGCCGCCGCGTTCTTCACGACGTCCGGCCAGGCCTGAAAGATTGCCGACATCCCTGGCGTAATGGCCAGCGTCGCTCCGTTCGCGCCATACACCGCGACGCCCCGCAAGCGTTCGCGCCCCTCGAACCGGTCGATCAGCCGCTGCAAGGCTTTGTCCGAGACTTTGTCGACATCTCTGTCAGACGCCTTTTCCAGCAAGGGTTCCACGCCTTCCTGCAGTCCCTGGCCCAGGATTTCGGCTCTGCGCGACAAATCAGTTCTCAGGACCCGTCGCTCCGTTCGCACCTGGTAGGCGGAGAAAAGTACCGACACCACGGCGACGCTGACGATCAGAGGCAGGACCAGTTTCAAGGCCATGCGCATCGGAACCCCCTGGTTCTTTCTTGAGGGAAACGGCCGCACCAGACTGGGTGAGGAACGGCGGAAATCAAGTTTTCGCTTCCGGCGAGAAGGATCTCTCGCGTGGACCGGACTGTTGCAAGCAGCCCTCCCAATCGAGAGTTCGCCGGAACGGACGTGATAACAACGAATCTGCTGGAACGATCTGGGCACCGCCAAAACCAAACTCACAAGATTTCTGATTTATCTTCTAACCCCCTATGGAATCAGCAGATTACGAGGCGATGCCGCGCGTCGACTGTGAATTGTCTGGTTCTCCTCCCTATGCAAATTTTTCCTTCCACCCATCCCTTTCCGACATCATAGATTGCACGACCAGTTAAAATTGTCCGTAAGGCGATTCACTGATTTCCGGCTGCGTCCTCGCTGTAAGAATAAGCTGCGCCAATTCTCGCTGCAGAATTCGCTGAGAACCGGCCACCGCTGTAGCCGGCCTCTTTAGAGGCGGGGTTGCGAGCCATCGGATCGTGGGCTCAGAACGTCGTCGACAGTGAAATTCGGCGGACCAGGAAAAAGGGTCCCGGCCTCTAAAGGGGCGGGCTGCAGCGGTGCGCCGGCGGGGCGTTCGCGCGATTAGAATTCCGAATTCGGGTTCCTGTAATAACCACAACATCAACACATTCCTGAGTTGAATACACTTCCCGGCGCAACCCCGGAGTCGGCTTGACCATCTAAGTTTGAGCGCGAGGGAGAATCTGGGTTATCCTGCAAAGCGGGGCGGTTGTCTTCATCGAGAACCGCTTGCGCTGATTGCCGCGCGGGATCGTTTTCGATCCCCAAGTTCCTGTTGAAAGACTCGGGAGCCATCGAGCCGAGTCACGGCGCGTATTCGAAGCCCGCTGAAACGTGCGCCGCGCCGAACGGCGGAGTCGGTGCAAAAAAACCTCTCGAAAAAGGAGACGATCCTTGTCAAAGTTTGCGATTCGCATGTTGCCCCTTTTGGGTGTTCTCCTGCTCGTCGGCGTCAGCCCAGCCCACGCGCAGAGCGTGAGCGCGTATTTCGGCCTCGGCAGCGCGATTGACAGCTCGGCGACGAACCCCGGCTGCGCTTCCGGCCGGATCTTCGATCCACTAAGCAGTTCAACGCCTCCGCCATGCATACCCGCATCCGATATGGGGGGTGTCTTCGGCGTGTTTGGAGCTGATTTTATGATCACTCCACACCTCGGATTCAACGGCGAATACAGCTTCCGTTTTGCTCAGTCGCAGTACGTGATCAGCATCGACAACGGGACAGGGGGACCCATACCCATAAACATCCGTCCCGCGTTCTACGACTTCAACGCGGTTTATCAGCCTGGCTCCGGAGACAAGCGCGTCGTCCCCGTGATCGAAGGGGGAATCGGCGGCGCCAAGTTGTCCTTCTACGCGTCCCAATCGCTGGGCACCATTTCGAATCAGAGTCAGTTATTTGCCACTTCCAATCACTTTCAGGTTCATGGCGCCGTGGGAGTGAAGCTGTACGTCAAATCGGACATCTTCATCAAACCTCAAGTTGACGTCCACTATGTGCCGAACCTGACCAACCAATACGGGCGCAATGTTGTGCCCGAGTTCACCATCTCGATCGGGTATTCGTTCGGCCGCACGTAGGCGAGCGATCGTTTCGGGGAGCCGGACTCGCTAACTCAGGGATTCAGCTTTTTGGCGGAGGGTGCGGCTTTCTGTGAAGGAGTCGCGGCGGCTGGGGGCTGCGCCGAGACCGTGACGTAAGGCCGCATCGCGTCCAGTTTTTTCTGGCTGATGCCGCGGACTGCGAGCAGGTCTTCGACGCGCTTGAAACGGCCGCTCTTTTCGCGCAGATCGATGATGCGCTGCGCCGTCACGGGCCCCACGCCCGGCAATTGCTGAAGTTCCTTCGCATTCGCGGCGTTCAGATCGATTGGTTTTGCGGGAGGATGCTTCTCGCCGTAAATAACGCCGGCTAGCGAGAAAAGCAGGAGAATCCAGATAGCCGCAACAATCGCCGGCAGATCCCTAAACGATCGCACGCTGCGGCAAAACGATTCAGATGCGTTTTCCCTGCGCGTCATACACCTCGGGATTTCCAAACAGCGCGGCTTGCGATTCGATCTGGGCGCGGTCGCCCACCACCACAATTTGCGCGTGCGCCGTATCGAAATATTTTTGCGCCGCATCGAGCACGTCCGCCGACGTGAGTTTCAGGACCCGCTCGCGATAGGTTTCGAGGTAATCCTCCGGCAGTCTCTCGAGTGTGGCCGTGGCGAGTTGCCCGGCCAGGCCATCCTGGGTCGCGAGGCCCAGTGAAAACACCCCGGTCAAATAAGTGCGAGCGTCGTCGAGTTCCTCTTCCCCCACGGGAGTCGAGCGCATGCGGTCCAGCTCGTAGAAAATTTCGGTCAGCGAAGCGGCTACGACATCATTGCGCACCGCCGCGCCAACGCTGAAATATCCGTGCTGCCGCAGGGGATGCGCGCCGCTCCGCGGGCTGTAGGTGTAGCCCTTCTGCTCCCGAATATTCATCACCAGCCGCGAATTGAATGCCCCGCCATAAATCGAATTCGCCAGCGTGAGCCGCAGCCAGTCCGGGTGCTTGCGTGTGATAGCGCGATTGCCGAGGATGATCTGCGTCTGCACCGATCCGGGCAAATGCACGAGATACACCTTGCGCGAAACGAGCTCCGGCAGCGGCGGGTCCGGCGCCGGCTCGGCCGTCACGGACGGCCAGGACCCAAACACTTTTTCAATCTGCGCCAGCATCTCCTGCGGCGCGAAATCTCCGACCATCACGAGCAGCGCATTCCCCGGCCGGTAATATCGCTGGTAGTAGTCCTTCAAATCCTCCACGCGATAACTCATGGCTTGCTCTTCGGTCGGCGAAATCGTCCCGTAGGGATGCGAGCCGAAAAGCACGCGCCGGAAGCGCTCGCTCGCGAGAAAGCTGGGCGTGGTGCGCTCGATGCGCAGGCCCTCGACAAGCTGGCGGCGCTCGCGTTCGAATTCTTCCGGCGGAAACGAAGCTTCGCGCGCGAGTTCCGAGACGAGCGTCAGCAAATCGTTCGAATGATCCACAAGCCCGTCGAAGGAAATCACGCTGGTGTCCGCTCCAGCGCCCGTTGAGAGGTCCGCGCCCATCCGCCTCAAGTCTTCCTCGATCTCGCGGCTGGTGCGCTTCTGTGTGCCCGTGCGGGCTACTGTAGCGGTCATGTCAGCCAGGCCGGGCGCTTTCGCGGCCACGGCGGCATTTCCACTTCGAAAGAACAGCTCGCCGGTGAACTTGGGAATCGTGTGCGATTCGACCAGGACGATCTCCAGGCCGTTCGAAAGCGTCTTGCGCGCGCGCGGCGGCCAGATCACGGGCCGGGTGGGCGCGAGTGCGGGAATGACTGATTGCGTTTCGGAGCGAGGCGCGGTAGCCATCAAGCAGCCCCTTTCTTCACCGGCTGGCGAATGACGATCGAGCGGTTGTGGCGGGTCAGCATTTTTTGCGCGACGGACTGCACAGCCTCGGGCGAAACATTCATGAATGGATCGAGGATCGTGTTTACCAGATTCGGTTCGCTATCGAAGAGAGAAAAGCACGCCAGCAGGTGCATCAACCCATAGCGCGGGATGGAGGCGCCGTGCCCGCCCTCGAGCATCGAGAAATAATTCGACCGGAACTTCACCTTGACGGGCTCGAGCTCTGCGGCGGTGATGCCCTTCTCTTTCATCTCGTCGATGATCTGATCGTAAGCCGCGAGCGTCTGATCCACGGAATATTCGGGCTTGTACAGGATGCGGGTCACCATCAGAGTCGGCCCGTTGTAGTCGAACAGATCGCCCACGGGATAGTGGATCCCACCCTCGGTGTCCACGGCGATCTGCTGCTCGAGCACCAGGCGGCGATAGACACGCCCGGCGCGCCCTCCGTGGAGCGCCTGATCGAGCATGGCAGCGGCGTGCCATTCGGGCGTGAGGCGCCGAGGCGCCTGGTAGCCGATGGCCACGCCGGGCAGCGTACCGAATTTTTCCTCGACCACGCCGCGCCGTTCCTCGATCTGCGGAGGTTCGCTGGTATCGGCGGGCGCTGGCGCCGGCCCCGAGGGGACCGATCCGAAATGCCGTTCGGCGAGGCGCGTCGCTTCGTCAACATCGATGTCGCCGAGCATGAGCAGAACCGCGTTGGCCGGCGCGTAGTACGTCTTGAAGAATTTCTGCACGTCGTCGAGAGTCGCGGCGTCCAGGTCGTCAAAATCGCCGTAGAAATTGTGGGCGTTTGACCAGTTGCGGTAGGCGATCGGGGGAAGATCGAGCCACGGAAATCCGCCGTACGGCTGGTTGAGGACGTTGACGCGCACTTCTTCCTTCACCACGTCGCGCTGATTGCGCAAATTTTCGTCGTCCACCTTGAGCGCGCGCATGCGGTCAGCTTCGAGCCACAGGACCCGCTCGAGCGCGTTCGACGGCACCGATTCGTAGTAATTCGTCACGTCGTAATGCGTCGAGCCGTTCAGCACGCCGCCGGAGGAGTTGACCAGCTTGATGTGCACCATTTTCCCGGCATTGGCCGAGCCTTGAAACATCATGTGCTCGAAAAGATGGGCGAAGCCGCTGCGCCCGCGCGGTTCGATGCGGAAACCAATGTTGTAGTACACGCCCACCGTGGCGACCGGCGCCGCGCGATCGGGCGAAGCCACCACCCGCAATCCATTCGGCAAAACCGTGCTCTCAACCGGAATATTCAATTGTGGCAAGATCCCCCCAAGTGGCGCAGGCTTTTTACCCTGAGACTTTCGAAGGGTAGCCTGCGGGGTTTGAGCAGGGCATGATCGCCCGCGCTGCTACTTCTTCACATTCGCGGCCGCGCCGAACGCCTGCTCAAGCTGCTTCAATACCGCCGCGGGCTTGGCAGCCAGTTCCTTGGCCGCGAGCCGCGACAGCGTAGTGTACGCCAACAAATACTCGGGTTCAAAACCGGCAAGCGCCTGTACGTGGCGTTCGATCGTCGAGAAATCCCCTCGAGAGAGCGGGCCCGTCCACGCGGCGAGTGGTCCGAGGCGCTCAAAGTTGTCGAGCGTCTGGCGCGTCAGGGGCAAGAGCGCACGCATGGCTTGGCGCCGCTTGAACCCCTGCGACATTAGAAGGCGCGTCGCAGCCTCCATCAGCGCGAGAACATAGACGCAGGCAAACGATCCGGCCGCATGATAGGCCGCTTTGTTTGCTCCCGACAAGCGCACCGCCACGCCGCCCATCTGGTGAATCATGGTTCGCGCGGCCCGCAAGGCCGGGGGGCTGCCGTCGATGCCGAAAATGCTTTTCGATAGGTCCGGAAGATTCTGGAGGGAGAACGTTTGCATCGGATGCATCGATCCAACGGCCGCGCCCAGGTCGGCCAAGGGCCGCAGCACGGAAGGATCGAGCGCCCCGCTCGTATGCAGGGCAATTTTGCCGCCCCAATCCTTGCCGCCGATCTGAGCGAGCCGTCGCGCTGCTTCTTCAATGGCGCCATCGGGCGTAGTAATCAGAACGACTCCGGAGTGCAGGATGTGGCAGGTCAACTCGCCCGCGGGTTGTCCCGCGCCGATGGCGCGCACGGCGGCGCGGGCCGAGGAAACCGATCGGGCCGTAACGCTGCCGACGCGCCAGCCGAGCTTGTGCAGGCGGCGCCCCAGGGCGCGGCCGACGCGCCCCGCTCCGACGATCGAAACAGTCTCCGGCATTCGTTGTGTTAGCATGGCATCGGGAGCCATCGCACGGGCCGCGGGCATTCTACATTTGCACACATTTTGGATTGTACTATTTAGTTTAATAACGTTGGTTTGGATTATTCAGGGAATCCGGGCGGGCGTCGGCATGTCCCGTCTGCCTTGGCTTTCCGATGTGGCCCCAATCGCGGCGCCCGCCCCCGGCCAAGCGGCGCCGCTCGTTTCCATCATATTTTCCGCGCGCGACGAAGCGGAAAAGCTGCCCGCTGCCATCGTAACACTGCTCGCACAGGATTACCCGCGATTCGAAGTCATTGCCGTCAACGATCGCTCCACCGACAAAACTCGCGACATCCTACACGAAATCGCGCGCTCGCGTCCAAGTCTTTTGGTCACGGATATTGACACGCTGCCGCCGGGCTGGCTAGGGAAGCCTCATGGACTGACCGTGGGCTATGAAAAATCCCGCGGCGAGTGGCTGGTGTTCACCGATGCGGACGTGCATTTCTCGCCGGACGTCGTCTCGCGCGCGGTCGCGCTGGCCACCGAACGGCAATGGGATCATCTGACCCTGATCGCCTCAATCGATATGCACGGATTCTGGGAGACGACCGCGATTTCCTTTTTTGCGTTGGGATTTGTGATTGGCAATGAACCCTGGCTCGCCTCCGACCCGCGTTCCGCGCGATACGTAGGCGTCGGCGCATTCCAGCTTGTGCGTCGCGACGCCTACGAGAAATCCGGCGGACACGCCCGCCTGCGCATGGACGTGATCGAGGACATGAAGCTGGGCAAGCTGATCAAGATGGCGGGGCTGCGCTCGGGGGTCGCAGTGGCTCTGGGCAGCGTGAGCGTGCGCTGGCACGCCGGTGTGCGCAACGTGGTGCGCGGCGTGACCAAGAACATGTTTGCCGCGGTCCATTACAATCCGCTCTTCGCCGCGGGCGCGATCCTGCTCTCGTTCGTCATGAGCGTGCTGCCGTTCCTCGGTGTGTTCCTGGCAACGGGGTGGGCGCGCGCGTTCGCGGGCCTTGCGGCGGGAATTGCCGTTGTGTTTCAGGCTGGAATGATGCGGTCCAGCCGGGCTTCGCCGCTTTACGGCTTCACGCATCCGCTCGGCGCGCTGATCTTCTGCTGGATGCTGCTGCGGTCAGCGATCGCCACGCTGTGGCGCGGCGGGGTTGTTTGGCGCGACACATTCTATCCGATCGAGGAGCTGCGCAAGGGCATGGTGTAGGAGCGCCGTCGTCCGAGCGCTCCAGTGGCGCCGGCGTCCCGCCGGCGGGGTTTCTGTTACCCAAACGGCGCGACCGCACCGGCGAGACGCCGGCGCCACGTAAACCCTTCATGTAAATTTCAGGTTCGTTTGATACTTTGACGTTGCGTTGACCTTTACTTTCCGCGGCCTTATCGTCTCGAATCTTTGATGAAGGAGGGACTTATGACGGCTGCTGCATCCTCGCGCCGAGGCGTTTGGGCGGTTCTAATCGTGGTCGTGGTGTGCGCCGCCGGTTTCGGCATCCCGGCGGTGAGAAATCTCGCGCTGAAATCCCTGCAATCGCTGCGCATGCAAAAGGTGCAGGCGGTGAGTGCGGATTTCTCGCCCTACGTCGACGCCAACGCGAATCCTTCGCTGCACCAGATGGTCACCCAAATGATCTCCGATAAGGTGAAGGTGGAGACCAACGAGGACGACACGGCGGTGACCGACGCGGCGGGTGCAAGCAAGCTTGCCGGATTCAACGTGCGCTTGCTTGGAGCGCGTAACGATGCGCCGAAACTCACGGTGGGCGGCTCCCACAAAATTGAAGTAAGCGTGGATCGCGCACGCCTGCAGGCGATCGCCACCGAAGCAGGCCATCCGGACATCGCGCTGCCCCAATCGCTCGACGGCCAGACCGTCGGCGTGGAGGTGCCGCGTTCGGTGCAGGCGCAATACGGAACCTGTCCGACCGCCGCCACCGCGACCAACGTGATCGCGGACAACATCACCGGGCCGTCGCCCACCACCACTCAGTACAGCGATTGCGTGCGCTTGCGCGAAGGACCGGCGCCGGTCGTGAATGTGCCGTCCGGCTTGGACGTGGTCGGTCTCGCGGAAATCGGCCTCGAGACGGCGGGAATGACGCCCGCCCAGGCCAGCGAGTTCCTCCACACGGTGGACTGGAAAGCGACACTCACGCTTTCCGTTCCGCGCTCGCTGCGCTCCTACCAGACCGTGAAAGTAAACGGGGCGAACGGCACGCTGCTCAGCATGGCGGGGCGGCGCGGGCCGGGCTACGCGCTGATCTGGACGAACAATGGAATTGCGTATTCGCTGGTCGGTTTCGGAGATTCCAGCCAGGCGGTCGGGCTCGCCGATTCGCTGAAGTAAAGAGGAGCCGACCCTGTCCTCGCCCGACAACTTCGCGGTTCGCACTCAAAATTTGCGCAAGGTCTTTGGAGGCAAAGTCGCGGTGCGCGACTTGACCCTGACCGTGCACCGCGGCGAAATCTTCGGGTTCCTCGGCCCCAACGGAGCGGGCAAAAGCACCTCGATTAAAATGCTTCTCGGCCTCGCTAAACCCACGAGCGGCGAAGCGTTTGTGCTCGGCGCGCCGGCGGGCGACGTTGAGATTCGACGGCGAATCGGGTTTCTTCCGGAAAATTTTCGCTTTTACGAATGGCTGACTCCGCCTGAACTCCTGCATCTGCACGGGCGCTTGTGCGGCGTTCCCGACGCCTTATTGGCGAAACGCCTTCCCGCGCTGATCGATCTCGTGGGACTCACTCCCCATTCCGACAAGCGGCTGCAGAATTTTTCCAAGGGCATGTTGCAGCGCATCGGCCTGGCGCAGGCGCTCGTTCACGAGCCCGATCTGATTTTTCTGGACGAGCCGACCTCCGGGCTCGATCCTCTCGGCCGGCGCATGGTACGTGACATCATTCGCGCGCAGCGAGAGCGCGGCGCTACCGTCTTTTTGAATTCGCATATCCTGAGCGAAATTGAGATTACCTGCGACGAAGTGGTGTTCATTCGCGAAGGTGAAGTGGTGACGAATCGCGACCTGCGCGCGCAGCACGAGGAAGCGGTGCGCGTCGAGGTGCGCGCGCGAAAGCTTTCGCCGGAATGCGTTTCAGGCCTTGCGCGCTGGACCGCTTCCGTGGAGGTGGACGAGGAGCGGCTCACGCTCACGGCGCCGTCGCGCGAACCTCTTCCGGAAATCTTGCGCTACCTCGTCGACTCCGGCGCGGAAGTCTATCAGTTCACGCCGCAGCGATTGTCGCTCGAGGAGCTGTTCATGAACATCATGGGCGAGGACCGGGGATTGTGATGGGCGTGTGGACCATGGCCGGAATCACGTTTCGCGAAGCGGCGCGGAAGAAAATCCTGTGGACCGCGCTGCTCGCGGGCGCCGCGTTTCTTCTGGTCTTCGGGATCGGCCTGCAATTTCAGATCGGTGATTTCCGCCACTCCGCCGTGCCGCCGTTTTTGCGCTATCAGGTCGTCAGCGCCATGCTGATGATCGGGTTGTACACCGTGGACCTGCTCGCCGTCGTCATGACCACGCTCACGTCGGTGGACACGATTTCCGGCGAGATCACTTCCGGAACGATTCATGCGATTGCGACCAAGCCGCTGCCGCGATGGCAGATCCTGATCGGCAAATGGCTCGGCTTCGTGGCGATGGCGGGTGTCTACGTTGTGATGATGTTCGGCGGCGCAATTGCCGAAGGCTACTGGATCGGCGGAGTGATGGCGCAGCACCCGCTCCGCGGCGGCCTGCTTGTGTTTCTCGAATGCGTCGTCGCGCTCTCAGTCACGTTTTTGTTCGGCACGTGGTTCTCGACGCTGACGAGCGGCGTCATCACGCTCGGCCTGCTCGGCGTCGCGTTTCTCGGCGGCTGGCTGGAACAAATGAGCGGCTTCACGGAAGGCTCGCGCCTCGCCATGGTTGGCATCGTCTCCAGCCTCATCATGCCGAGCGAAGCTATCTGGCGCCGCGCCGCCTTTGAAATGGAATCGCCGCTCTCCGGCTCGCTGCAATTCTCTCCCTTCGCGGACGTCTCCATCCCCAGCGTCGCCATGATCGGCTACGCCATCGTGTATCTGCTGATCGCTCTGGGCATCGCCGTCTACCATTTTGGCGAACGCGATCTCTGACAACCGCTAGGGCCAGTGCAGCAGGGAAGGTTGCCGTTCCCTAAAGTCACTCGCCCTATAGTAGAATCCGGCTTCCAACACAGGACTATCTCGCGAACGGAGTCCAGCCATCGGCGAACGTCCATTGTCCTTGCAGCCCGGCGCCCGGATCGGTCCCTACGAAATCCTGTCGGCCATCGGAGCCGGGGGTATGGGCGAAGTCTATCGGGCACGGGACACGCGGCTCGATCGCACCGTCGCGATCAAAGTATTGCCGGCTGATTTGTCGAGCGATCCAAACCTGCGCGATCGTTTCGATCGCGAGGCGCGCGCGATCTCGTCGCTGAATCACCCGCACATCTGCATCCTCCACGACGTTGGAAACCAGGGCGGTACCGGCTACCTGGTGATGGAGTATCTGGAAGGCGAGACGCTCGCGGGCCGCTTAAGCAAGGGCCCGCTTCCGATCGACCAGATCCTCCGCTATGCGATCGAAATCGCAGACGCGCTGGACGCGGCGCACGCGGCAGGCATTGTCCACCGGGACCTGAAACCGGCCAATATTTTCATCACGAAACGCGGCCAGACCAAAGTGCTCGACTTTGGCCTTGCAAAACTCGCCGAGGACAATCGGGCGGCCGGCCTGACGTTTGACGACAATGCGCCGACGTTGAAAGACGTGAATCTCACAAGTCCAGGCACGACCATCGGAACCGTGGCGTACATGTCTCCCGAGCAGGCTCGCGGCGAGAATCTGGACGCGCAGAGTGACATCTTTTCCTTTGGCGTTGTGCTCTACGAGATGGCCACCGGCCGCCCGGCGTTTGCCGGGCGAACCGCGGCGGTGATCTTCAATGAGATTTTGAACAAGACCCCGACCCCGCCCGCGCGGCTCAATCCGGAAGTGCCGCCCAAGCTCGACGAGATCATCGACCGGTGCCTCGAGAAAGATCGCGAACTGCGCTACCACAGCGCGGCGGACGTGCGCGCGAACCTCAAGCGCGTGCAGCGCGATTTCGATTCGGAACGCGCGCGCACTTCGAGCCGCGCTCCCGGCGAAGAAGAATTATTGGTCCCCGTTGCTCCGGCGCCGACGAGCTTGCCATCAAGGCCGGGCGTGTCGACGGGTTCTGCAGCGCCGCAGACAAGTTCCGACGCCGCGCTCGCAATCGGGATTGTGCAGCGGCACAAGTCGGGCATCGTGGTCGCGACCCTTGCCTTTGTCGTACTTATTGCAGCTCTGATTGGCGGGCGCGCGTGGCTCGCGCGAATGACCGGCGGCCCGATTGACTCCGTCGCCGTGCTGCCATTCGTGAACGGAAGCGGCAGTCCGGATGCCGATTATCTGAGCGACGGCCTCACCGACACGATCACGAACAGCCTGTCGCAAATTCACGCACTGCGCGTGGTGCCGCGCACGCTCGTGATGCGCTATAAGAATCAGACCGTCGATCCGGGCCAGGCCGCGCGCGAGCTGAACGTGCGCGCCATCGTGACCGGACGCGTGGTGCAACACGGCGACCAGGTCAGCGTCCAGGCGGAGTTGACCGACACGGTCAAGGTTGCGCAGCTTTGGGGCGAGCACTTCGATCGCGGCGTGGCGGACATGATGAACGTGCAGTCCGACATTTCCAAGGCCATCGCGGAAAATTTGCGGCTGCAATTGACCCCTGACGATCACAAAGTGATGGTTGCCGGTACGACGCAGAATGCCGAGGCCTACCAGCTCTATCTCAAAGGGAAATACGAAAATGCAAAATCAAACCGCGATGGATACGCCCGGGCCACCGCTTATTACAATCAGGCCATTGCGAAAGACCCGGGCTACGCGATGGCCTATTCGGGATTGGCGAATAATTACGCGTTGCAGGCAGACTTTTTTTATTTGCCGCCGGAAGTAGCCCTGCCAAAGGCGATCGAGGCGGCAAAGAAGGCGATTGCGTTGGACGATCGTTCGGCGGAAGCCCATGCAATTCTTGGAATGTCCATCCTCAGTTACGAGTGGAATTGGGCGGAAAGCGAGCAGGAAATGCAACGGGCGCTTGCCCTGGACCCGAACGACGCCATCGCACATGAATTCCATGGACTGCTTCTGGTTACGCTCCGCCGCTTCGATGAAGCGGTGGCCGAGTTTCGGCAGGCCGTGGCGCTCGATCCGCTTTCGCCCGATATTTCCGCGACGGTTGGATTTGGTTTGATTCAGACGCATCAGTATGACGAAGCGGCGACAATCTTAAAGAAAGTGCTGGAACTGGAACCGGAATTCGTGCGAGCGCACGTTTTTCTCGCCGACACATATCTCCTGAGCGGGAGAACGGATATGGCCATCGCGGAGAGCCAGCGCACGATCGCCATGGGATGGGTGGGCGGCCAGACCGAACTCGCAACGAGCTACGCGGTAGCAGGAAGGAAAGCGGAAGCCGAAGCGCTCCTGAAGAAGCAGGGGGAAGAAGCCAAACGGTCCCACGCCGGGGCGTTTTTCATCGCCGCCTCTTTTGGATTGCTGGGTGAAAAGGACCAAGCGTTCCAGTGGTTGAATGAGTCATACAAGAATCATGAAGCGGCCATGCCGTTTCTCAACGGATACGCCTTGCTCGACAGCCTGCGTTCCGACCCGCGTTTCCAGAATCTCGTCCGCCGCATCGGGATTCCTACGCAGTAGTGGAGCGAGTTTAAGTAGCACAGACTTCAGTCTGTGGATTTTTGGCCTTGCAAGGACTAACCCCCACAGACTGAAGTCTGTGCTACCAAAGCCTCCTGACGCCGTAGCTTTCAAATATCGTTTCGTTACTGATGATTGGCGTGTTTTCCGCTTGGGACTGAGCAATGAGCATGCGGTCGAATGGGTCCTTGTGCAGGCCGGGCAGAAGGCCTGCGCGAATGCCGTGTTCCGCGGAGATGGGCAAGAGTTGAAATCCCTCGTGCTCTATTTCGCTGGGAAAGTTGGACACGAGGTCGGCGGCCTCGGGCAATCTTCCTGCTCGAAACTTAATCGCGATTTCCCAAGCCGATGCTGCGCTGATCAGGACCGTATTGTCCGTTCCAGAAATGGCTTCACGAGCCACCGGAGTGAGAGCCGGATGGTCAAGTATCCACCAAAGAAAGGCGTGGGAATCGAGAAGCATGCGCAATTGCGCTACTCCCATTCCGCGAGTTCGCTCTCGGACATTGGCTCAAAAAATTCGGGACCGAGAACGAACTTTCCCTTCCATGAGCCCGGTTGGCGTTTCCCTTTTACCGGACCGAGGGGGACAAGGCGGGCAACAGGCTTTGAGCCACGGGCGATAATGATTTCTTCACCTTGCGAAGCGCGCTCAATCAATTTAGAGAGATTTGTCTTGGCTTGGTGAATGGTCACGGTGGGCATGCCGTCTCCTTAGCTAAGTCATCTTAGCTTAGCTAAGTAAAATTTTCAAGTCACAGGTTCCCTACAACTGCGATTCGGACGGCGGGGACGGGCCG
>Ga0210401_10000334_pt1 | contig 58088 bp, 92 predicted proteins | sample IncBWH32MmetaG_FD_150866 | JGI IMG/M metagenome (GOLD analysis project Ga0210401, IMG submission 150866) | Forest soil microbial communities from Barre Woods Harvard Forest LTER site, Petersham, Massachusetts, United States - Inc-BW-H-32-M | ecosystem: Environmental > Terrestrial > Soil >...
CCGGCAGCAGCCTGTCCTCGACACACGCCAGCATCACGGCGTCGAAGTCCGAATGCGACGGATCGAGCGAGAACGAGATGCAACGCTCCAGCAGATCGGATGCCAGCCGCCCGGTGTCGTCCTGATCCTTGAACCGGCGCTGGATGTCCGGCTTCGGGGTCCGCGCGTATAGCGTCGGGATCAGCGTCTGCACATTGGACCAGAGGATGTTAAACCGATGCGTCATCTGCATCGATTCCGGCCGCTCATCGCGGTAGCGCTTCACCACCTTGCGGGCGCGCTTGATCCACTTGTCCTCTTCCTTCTCCGCGATCTTCTCCTGGCCCATCCAGAACTCGTAGAGACCCAAATTCCCGGAATCGAGATCGTCGATGGTGTCGATGCGATCGGGGCCGATGATAGGATCAGACATTTGTGGCCTCTAAGGCTTGATCTGTGCTGACCTGATGCATATACAAAGGGCCGCACAAGAAGCTGGGCAACCACCGATGAGGCGCACCCTTCCTGACGCTAGTTACCTGCAAGCATGCTTCGTGTATGATCCTCATACTGGCGCCCTCAATTGGCGCCAACGGCCGGCAACCCACTTCAATAGCTTGGTTGAATGGAACCGATGGAACGTCCGCTATGCTGGCGCAAAGTGTGGATGGGTGGCGCGCCCTCACGATAGGCCGCACATTCAGGTTTCGCTCGATGGTATGATTTATCCAGCGCACGCACTCATTTGGCGCATGGGGACTGGCGAGCAACCGAAAGAGATAGACCATCGCGACCGAGACGGCCTGAACAATCGCTAGAACAACTTGCGAGCCGCTACACATCAGCAGAACTCGTGTAACCGAGTACGCAAGAGAACGTGTGGCCTTCCTAAAGGTGTCTACGCGAGGGGACGGAACTTTATTGCGTCCATTTGCTATAAAGGTGTGAGCCGTTACCTCGGCACATTCACGTCCGCAGAGCTTGCGCATGTAGCGTACTGCTACGCTGCCGCTGAAGTACAGGGCGAGTTCGCTTGCTTTGGTGCGCAAGAGTAAGTTCACCCCTTCACCCCCGGCTCGGCGCCCGACTTCTCCGTCTTTGCCGCGCCGGTGGACTTGCTCTTGTCCGCGCGATCGGTCTCGGCGCGCTCGGTGTTCTTGCTGATCTCGCCGCGGAGGTCGCCAGTCGGATCGTCGCCCGCGCCTTCGTGTTCGATGCCGGCGCGCGCAATGCGGATGGTCATGTGGTGACGCGGCTCGGCACCGCTATAATCTTCGTGCGTGCCGCTGTCGCCGACTTCGCCCTCACCCTCGAACGATATTTTCGTGCCGTGCGGCAGCGGACGCCCGAGGCCGAGCTTCTCGATGTGGTGATGCTCAAGCCGTAGCTCGATGTCGTCCTTCTCGGGTGGTGGCGCCTTGTCCTTCTCGCCACCGACGGTCATTGGCATCTTGTCGGCATCGCCACCACGCTCCTTGGCTGAACGACGCATTGATGTGAGTTTCATATCGTGGCGCCCTTCGTTACCGTGGCGGTTCCGGCCGCGACCGCATGCAGGATTTGCCGGTTACGCCGTCTCCATGCTGCGAGCATCCGCAACACTTCCCAACGATTGCATTCGCTGCCGTCGGGCTTACGCCAGCCGCGCCACCAGTTCGGATCGCTCTGCTGCTCGTTCATATCCTACCCCCCATGCGCCGGTCGTGGCGCGGATCAGCGTGCTTCCACGCCTCGTCGATCGTCATCTCGGCTGCGCTGCGGATCGGGAGCGGCACGTCGAGGTGGCGCGTCCATGGCCGCGACATGCAGGCGTAACGGGCCTCGTCCGGCGCGTGGTCCTCGGCGTCACTGTCCACGTCCTCGGCGCGATGCTCATCGTGCTGCAGCGCTGGCAGTGTCCGGATCAGGTCGCGGCATGTGTCGAATGTGTAGAGCATCGGCACGCCGTCATGGCCCATCAACCGGCCGCGCACCTGTTCCCATCCCGCAACGCGCGAGTTATCGGCACGACGGAAGATCACCTTCTCTTTCGCCATCGTCTCCGCGTGCGATGGACCGCCATCGACCTTCCAGCACGCCGGGTCGGCGACGCGGTATGAGATCGTCTCGTCACCCTCCAGCTTGCGTATACCATGGGCGATATCTGCCACGGGCAGCTTCAGCCCGACATTCGGCTCGGAGGCGCCATACCACTCCCGATAGCGGATCAGCGCCCCCGTCGGGAACAAGCGGTCGCCGACAAAGTTGCCATCCGACACGGCCCACCAGCCCATCGAGAACGGCTTCGCACTACCCCAATCGAACGAGCCGAACCGTAGCCAGTGCGGCGGAATGGCGAACGGCCGGATGACGTGCTTCCCCGTAGACCAGCAATCGAAGAACGCGCCCGCGATGACGTTCCAGTCGCCCTCAAGCCACGCCTTCACCAATTCGACAGAGCCGACGAGATATAGCCGATCGATGTAGCCAGGGTCGCGGCTCAGCAGTGCCGCGTTATCCTGCACGCGCGACGGGATGTAGATGTAGCGATGCTGGCGCCCGTTCGGCAGTTCGCGAGTGAGTATCTTCATGCCCAATGGGGCCGGATCGATGTAACGCCGCTTGATCCACTGATGCCCAGGCCCACCAGGATTGGCAGTTAGGACAAGCTGCACCGGGACACCATGCACGCTGCGGAGCGCGCCGTGTAGCCGATCAAGCGGCGCCGGATCCTCGTAGTTACCCGCCTCCTCGACCGCGGCGTCGGTCAGGTTCTGGCCCTGGTATTTCTCGGCATCGGCTAACGATTCCAGCGGACGGAAACGCAGGCGCCCACCACCAGCGAAGTTGAACGTTTTCTTGTACTCGATCCATTCAGCACCGAGCGGCAGGAATATCTCCTTTGATCGCTCGACCAGATCATCCTGCTGCGGCATTTCCTTGCGGAAGAACACGCCATTGAATCCGCGACCATAGCGCTCGGCCTTCGCGCCGTACTTGCCGAGGATGCCATCCGATTTGCCGCCACCACGCGAGCCGCCGAACAGGATGTCGCCGACTGGGCAATCGAAGAACGCCTTCTGCGGACCGGCCTGCGGCGCCCAGACGATATTGCGGCCGTCAAACGGCATCGGATTTGTCGGTGGCGTACTTCTGCGCCCACTGCTCCTGGGTCAGCGGTTCGCCCGAGATCACGCGCTGCACGAGCTCGCCGGAGTGCTCAGTGGGTTGGACCGGCTTGCCCCATCCTCGGTCAAGCAACACGCTTGCTGCCGACACGCGCGCCGCTGCTGGAAATTTGCCGCCTTTCGCAATTCCGATTAGCGTTTGAATGGCGGATGCAGTATGCTCCCTCGCGAGCCTCTGGACCTCCTCCACGCCTTTCGGGCGTCCGCCGGGGTTTCCAGACACCCCAGGCGCGAACGGTCTGCCAGCACCTCTCTTGATCGGCTCAGCGACACTGTTCTCAGCCATGGCGCGCCCTACCGCCTTCCGCCATGTCCGGACAACGCCAGTCTCGCCGTTTTCACCACGAACTCGGTCCCGCAGTCCGTGACGCGGTTTGCGGCCAGCAGCAGGCCGGCCTCCACCAGCGCCTTGGCCTGCGCCAGCGTCAGGGGCGCCTCTGGGATGTCCCGCCACCTCGGACCATGGACGCTCGCCACCCCACGCCTCCGCGACGCGCAGGGGGCGCCTGGACGCGGCTGGATGGCGACCGCAGTCCATTCGTCGATCTCGACCGGTTCGGCGAGGGCGTAGGGGATCATGTTGGCCCCCCACGCTTCAGGCAGCGGCAGCCCGTGGCGCTCCGTCGGAGGATAGAAATGCTAACAACACGGCTCGCGCCGCACTCGCAGATACAGGCCCACAACGAATGCCGGGAGCGGGTGAAACCGACGCGCTCCTGCGCCGTGAGGCAGCCAAAAACTTTGCCGGTCAAATCGACCAAAGCGCGCCCCATCGGGCGCGATCCAGCCCTACGGCCCAGCGTCTTGCCGCGCGAAGCCGTGCCTATCTGCCCGGCGCGCTCGCTCCTCCAACAGCCGCAACTCTTGACTTTCGCAGCCACCAGATCACTGGAGCGATTAAGGCATTCAGCGCCGCATTTACAGACACAAAGCCAAAGCGCTCGGCCTTGCGCGTCGCTGCCAGCTCGTCTCGCGACGGCGAGCCGGCCAAAGGTTCGGCCGCAGAGATCGAGTGCCGGCGCGCTCATCCCACCACCGCAGCGATCAGCCGCTCCGCCTGCGCCGGGGTCACAGCACCACCTCCGGCGCGGGGTGTGGCGGGGTCATGCGGTCCTCCTGCGTACCAACGCGAGCTGCTCCGGCGTCAGATGCGCGGACTTCGGCGGCGGCTTGGCAACGGCCTCGATCTGCTCGGCGGCGTCCCGCACTGGCCGGCGTCCCGGCGGATACGCTGTCGGTTTCAGCGCCTTGCGGACGAGGGAGATAACCGATGCCGACGCGTCAGGACCGATGATGTCGGTGCGGGACGGCTCCGGTTCGCTTCCCGCGCGGGACAGAGACTCTTCCTCAGAAAGGTTTAAATCTTTCTTGATTTCCTCTCCTCTCCTCTCCTGTCCTGTCCTGTCCTCTCCTGTCAACGGTGGTAGAACGTCTCTGTGACGCGGACTGTCGTTGTTGTCCCCGTCACTTGGGGGGTGGAAACGTCCGTCTGGTCCGCGTGACGGACTAGGGTTGTCCCCGTCTCCGTCCCGTCCCTTGTCGCGCCATTTCCGCTTCCGTTGACGGTCTCTGACCCGTCGCTCGTATGCCTCCATCGCCCATTCGCAGAGGGCCTTGTGGTATAGGCGTCCGTCGCTACACAGCACGAAGCCGCGCAGCACGGCGTCACGCATCTTGCGCCATGTCTTTACGTCGCGGCCGAGATCAGCAAGGCGTGCCAGCTTCGCGTCGTCGTCCGGTAGCGAGCCAGCCGGGCACTGGTTCCATGCCTCCCACCACAGCTTGACGGCGCACTTGAACTCCTCGCCATCCGTCTGCTCGTAGAGATCGGAACGGAACAGCCGGTGCCCGAACAGCGGCATGAAGTCATAGCCGCGGAGATCGCATTCAGGCGGCGTCAGCGGGGCGGGTAAATCGCTCATGGTCCGGCCTCGGTTTGTTGGCTGGACGTTGTATCTACACGCGCGCCCGCGCCGGTTGAATAGTCGGTATCCTTGGGTAACGGGGGACTTCGGAAAAAAGTGACGAATTTCCGCCGCCTGACGGGTGCGTTGCTCTTAACGCCGCACACCACTGTCTCGATTCCATGCTCGGCGAGGACCCGCTTCAGGTGTTGGTCCGCCTCTGACTGGCAAATGCCGAGGTGCCTGCCGATTTCTGCACCTGTCGGCAACATGCAGCCGGGGCGCACATACGCCACGATGTTCTCGCGTATCCATGCACGATGGGCACGACCGCGCGGCCTGCTCCGCAGCTTCACGACGCCCTCACAAATCGTCCGCTGCGATCACGTGGTTGTCTGGCATCGACGCGCCGGCGTAGGGTCGCAAACTCGTCCAGGATTGAATGCCGGCACGCATAGATGTGGATCCACCAGAGCCGCAGCCCGGAACGTGATGGCCCGAAGCCGCAACGGCCGAACTCGATGATGAGCGCTGTCATGGTGCCTCTCCGTCGATCGCCGGCAGCCGCAGAAACCCCGGATCGCCAACGGTGGCGCTAAGGGCATAGGAGCCGTCCGGTTGGCGCTGGCCAGTACCACGGATTTCCCAGCCAAACACGTCGCGGAGTACGAGCTCGACCGTGTTGGGTGCGGCGCCCTTCGTCAGTGTGCCGGTATAGGTTGGATCGCTCACACGAGTACTCCAGCCGCACGAACCCGCCGAACCTGTGCCGGGGTCGGTTTCAGGGAACGGGCACGTCCCCTGGACCGAGGCCGCGATGCCCGTTCCTCTGCCTTCGCTACGGCCGCCTCTGCGCGCGCCTGATACTCGACGGCGATGTTGAGGGCATTCGGATGCAAGCTGAAACCGGCACCGAGCAGCGCCGTCATGATCCCGTGGATCGACCACGCGAAGGATCGAGCGATCTGGCAATCAGTCAGTGCGTCGTGAACCGCAATCTGAGCATCCGAAGGCTGATTGCTGCCCCACTTCAGTTCGATCCAGCAGGACCGACCGCCTTGTGCGATGTAGATATCCGGAACGCCCGGCTTTACGCCACGACCGCGAGCGCGCGCCCTGGCGTTGTCGGTCAGTTCGTTCTCGTGGTTGATGCCCGTCGTCCAATAGGGCGCCAGCATCACGCGGTCGATGAAGCGATCAGCAATGCCCTGGAAGGCGTGTTCTCGCTGGACGGTCATGCCGGCCACACAGCGGCAAGCGTGGGGAGCGGCTGGTTTGCGCGAACTGCGAGCCGATGGCTGCGCATCCGTCGCCGCTCAGCAGCAGTGAACCGCCGCCGCTTCTTCGGCTGAAGCATCCCCAACGCCTTCGCGGCACGCTTCTTTGGCTGTCCGGTGTGGATGCCGTGCAGGATCGCAATGGCCAGCGCGCCGCAGCAGTGTCCTAGTTCGGCGCGGAGTTGATTGCAGGAGAAACAGCATGGCCGGATGTTGGTGACATCGGGACCGCCGATGTGCTCCATGCGACGAATGAACGGTCCAAGCCGCGTCAGAATGTGATCGCGCGTGCGGAAATTCGCGGTTCCGTCGCGATCCTCATTCAGCCCGTCGCCACAATAGGCGCATACAAGCCTGTTCATCTGGCGCGCCGGCACGCGGAGGAGGTATGGCGTCGTCACGCCCCCGCCGCCTCCTGCACAGCGGCCCAGATCCGATCCCGTTCAGCCGCGATCTGATCGGCCTCTGCGTCGGTCAGCGCCCCGTGGCACGCGATGCCGAACGCCCCGACATCGGCGCGTGTTACCGACGCGATATCCCGCCACGCCTTCCCGCAGGCGCAGATGCGGCCCGCTGACGTGTCGGCGAATGTGTGGCCTGCGATCTGGATCACGGCAGCCATCCGTATTCCGTCCGACCGCCGCGCGATCGCGTATCCCAGACAACCCAGCAGAACGCGACCGAACCACCTTTAGCCTCGATCGCCGTGCCACCCGGCGGCATGCTGATCCGGCTCGCAAACTGCCAAATCTGAACTGGTGGATGCGGCGTGTAGAGCCTCGCAAGCCTGCCCTGGCCCTCGGTGAAGGCGGAACGCACCAACACTGCAACCTTGCGTGTCGCCAGCCTCAGCGCATGCAGAACAAACTGCTCCGCCACATTGTAGGGCGGATTGCTGATGATGTTGTCTACCGGCTCGGCAATGTCGAAGAAATCGAGGATCGGAAACGCACCATTGGCGCGGTCAACAAGATCAGACCCATGCGCCTCAATGCCGCGCGCAAGGCAGCGCTGTACGATGTTGCCGCCGCCGCATGCTGGATCGAGAACCTCGCCGATGAACTGCTCAGCATCCAGCAACGCATCAACCGCGCGGGGCGGTTCGCAGTACCAGTCATGGGCCGCGCGTTCGTAGCCAGAGGCGCGCGCATGGCCTTTGCTTGAACGGCCGATCGTTTGGAAGTTGAGAACGGCTTCGCTCATACCGCCTCACAACCCGTCAGCAGCACATCGCAGGAGACGCCTAGCGCCTGAGCCAGTGGAGCAAGCCTGTCGATGCGGGGATGGCAGAAGCCGCGCTCCCAGTTCGAGACCAGGCGCTCATCGCTCGCACCGGCACGCTTCGCGACTTGCGCCTGCGTCAGCCGAGCCTCCATCCGCAACCTGCGGACCCGCGCGCCGAAGGGTTCGGGGGTCATGGTGCTGTTGTCCTTTCGCGAGGGACTGGCGCGTGACCAAGCTTTCTCCAAACCTCGGTCCACAGAACGTCCACGGATCGCGCCGCGCCCTTGTCGCCGCGCCAGACAGGCAACGCGAACCCAGCAGCTATCGCTTCCCTCGCGAGCAGTCGCCCTTGCTCATAAGCAATCTGCTCACTCTTGTTCATGCGATCGTAATCATTCGACCACGCTTGGCCGTTCTGCGCGTGCACCCAGCCGCAATGAAACTGACGCCGCCAGTCTGACGGCGCGCTTTCAATGGTCACGCTCTTAAACGGCACGTTGCCCATCAGTGACGGCCGCGGCCCGTCGCAGACTCACCAAGCGGTGAACTGGCAAAATCACCGAGCGCCGCCATGATCGCCTCGGCCTCATCTTCTGCCGCCTCGCGCGCGGCGCGTTGCTCGCCGTCCTCCATCTCGCGTTACACAACGATGCGAATGGACTTCTTTGAGTAACCGGCCGATTTGGCCTCATCGTAAATCGCCCGAATGTCGGCGCCGAGACCTTTCTTCTCCTCTTCGAGACGAACGATCCGATCAACAACTGAGCGCAGGCGCTTCTTCTCGTCTGACGCTTCCAGGCTCGGCTTCTCCGGCTTTGGTGCGGGAGACGTAGCGCTGGCGCCGGATGCGATAGCCTTATGCATCCCGGCCATGATCTCATCAGATGTCGGTACGTTACTCATCCCTACCCCCTCTGCGACCACCACGGCCGCGCGCTGTCGTTAGTTAATGCGCGAGCGCGCGTGCTGGTGCCTCACAACGTCTGTCCCGGATAATCAGTGCGCCAATCCGATGGCCGCTCGATGCGCAGGTTTTCGACGTGGCTCTTTGAGGGTCTGGAGGTCCACGTAGAGACGCCAAAATCGACCTGGATACCGGCCGCGTGCGCTTCATCGATCGCCGCATTGAACGCCGCAGTCGCTTCCCGCACTCGTCGCGCCAGTTCGCTGTCATTGAACTTAGCAACCGTCGGCTGTGTGGCTGTCTCCCCCATCACCCCGCCCCTTCCCTGTCTGTCGCTTCCATCACCACCCCAACCGCGCGATCTCTGACCCGAGCCACCACCAGAACGCGACGCACCCCAGCGGCCCCAGCGTCCACACCGCGACACGCACCCAGTCGATGCGGGGACGCTTCCCGATCAGCCGATCGGCGCGGTGCATGGCTGAGCGCGTCTCCACGTTCAACGCGATGCGATAGAGCTGTGCTGTGATCATGCGGCACGTCTTTGCGGCGGTGCGCCGCCACGCAATGTCCATTCCCCGGCCCCGTTCCATAGGCTTAGTTGTCTGTGCTTGATTTCCAGCAGATCGGCCTCAGCATCCCACCGATCCGCGCGTTCGCGCAGATGATCTGCGATGCGGCGCAAGATGCGGGCACCGAGGAACAGGAGGCGGCTGTATTCATCGATGCCGACATGCGGATCGCGATCGCGCTCAAAGAGACGGCGCGGACGGCGAAGCGGCATTTCCAGTTCTGGCGCGATGACTTCGAGCGCCGCGCGGGTGCCCATGCCGGTTCCGCGATGGGCCGCAACCAGATGGCGGATCACCTCAATCGCGGATTCGGCATAGTCTTTGGGCAACTTTGGCGAATACTTTCTCACGTTCCTTGCTCCATGCTGCTTAGGCGAAGGAGGTCCGGAGCTATGGAAGGAGCTGCAAAAAACCCCGCCGGCGTATCCTCTTGCATTGGCAACGCCGGCGGGGAAGGTTGGGGAGGAACGTCACAGCGAAATCCGATCGCCACGGACACGCCATCGCTGGCGCATTCATGCGACTCAGGGCAGAGAGCCGCGCATAGGTTGGGGGGGAAGTGGTTCGGACAATCAGGCATCGGCCATCACTCGCTGAATGCCAGCGGGCACGTGCTCAATCGGCATCAAGCCCGCGCCGTCGAACCGCTGCCATTTGCGCCGGATACCGACGACAAGCCGCCACAATCCGTAAGCGAGAGACCGATATTCGCTGACATGCTCGCGGATGTCCTGTTGGATCGCGCCGCCGCCAACCATGTAGCCGCCGCAGTTCTCGATGAGCCAAACTGCCGCGATCTCACAATGCGGGCAGCGATAGAACGTCATAGCGTTGCCCTCGTACACCATGAACTCGTAGCAATAGCGCTCGCCAACATTGATGGTACGGCCGCACTCCTCACAGACACGTGGCTTCCGTGTGGCGTGGTGGCTCTTGCGCGAAACCGTTGGCGGATCGGCGCCGTCCCACATGCACATTATCGGTGGCCCTCCACCAACTCCATCTGCCGCGCCGCTGCGTGCGTCATGCCGGCGGCTCCGGTACGGGCATCCAATGCGTTGGCTTGCCATCCGAAAGAAAGTCCGGCTCATCCAAGCCGGGCCAGCCCCAGCCCTCTACGTCCTCCGTGCGACCGTTCCGGTAGTAGCGCGTATGCTTGATCCAACGCATGTCGCATTCTCGGGTGGCGCCCCATTGGGGATCATCAACCCAAAGGTCGATTACGGTGCCATCCTTCGGCGCAGTCTCGATTGGTTGCCACGCGCTCACGTGAGCGCCCTCCGCGCCAGACACATGGAACACAGATCCCGCCCCCGCCACATGCCGATGCACTCGGCGCCGCACCCGCAGCGGAACACGCGCCACCGATCGACATCCGCAGCCGCAACAGGCGTCGGGTCAGGACGCCGGGCCAAGCGCTTGCACCGCTCCCACGCCAACACAGCAACGACACTGCGCTCAGGGGCAGCCGCAGCGCCGCGGGCGGCGCGGGAGTGGATGAGGGAGAGGGGGGTCACGGACGAAGCTCGCGGCTCTTGTGCCACGCATCAACGAAGCCGAGGGGATACATGCCACCAAGCATTGGCCGGGGCTGCAGGGGTCGGTCGACCACCAGCAGAGGCGTGCGGTTCGTGCGGTGTATCAGCCTCAGCCTGCGCGGCGAACTCGATCCAGCGACGCTGCGACGTTTGACCACGACATTGCCGGCGCGAACATCTTGCTTGCCAGCGCGACGTTGGATTGCTGCCAGAGCCTTCCCGAGAGACTGATAGGTCGCGACGTGCTCAAAGCCGATGTAGGCATCGAACAGCGGGCGTCCGCCGGGCTTGCGGTGGGACATCAGGCGGCCTCTGCCGCCTTAATCGGCATGCGTTCGATGTCGTAGGCGGTGAAGCGGTGGCCTTTCGTGGCAAGCAACTCGACGATGCGGTGCCAGTACCGGGACGGGATGCCGCGCGTGGACCAATGCACGGTGGTGGGGATCGGCCGGTAAATGCCCAGCTCCCGCGCGAGAATTGCGGGACCGCCGAGGGCGCCGATTATGTCGCGGTGCGTTTGCGGGGCTTGCTCCATAGCCACGACAATAGGCCATCCCGGCATATGCCGCAAGGGCAAAATGTCCTTTGCCCAGAACTGCTACCGTACGGCAGCGTACGCAGCATGCCAAAGACAGCAAAAGCCGAGCTTTTGGACGCCAGCGCCACCGAGCGCATGCACCAGACCGGCCAGCGGATACGGGCCATCCGGCAACTCAGCGGCCTCAATCAAGGCGATCTGGCCGCAGTGTGTGGCGCGGGCCAGTCGCAGTGGAGCCGGTGGGAACGCGGAACGCGCCCCGCCGATGTGGAGGCTATGCTTCGCTTTGCGCGACGGGCGAAAACGTCGCTGGATCTGATCTATCGGGGGATGCCGGTTGGCACGCACCCGGCACTGTTGCGACTGCTGCGGCTGAAGGTTCCTCACCTGCTGGTGCCCGACCCCACAGACACGGATCGAGACATGGACACGGCCCTGGCTTCATACAGAGATGCCATCCGTCTGGATGACGGGGCGGAGTAGCTAGGCGCCTCATCGCGGCGATCTTTGATCGAGAGTAATAGGCCAACCCGTCAAAATATGCCTTGACGGCAAATGCCATAGTGGCATATTCTCGCCTCCAGATCGCTGGAGGTCGACGTGTCCGCCCATTCCATTCCCCTATCGTGTGAGGATTTCGCGGCAGATCGCGCTACCGTGAGGCCACAACTTACGCGCGAACCGCCTCCGAACTGTCAAACAATAACGCGGTATATCCCCGGTAACGTTTCATCAATCGAGGTGCGAAATGAAACCGCCCCGCAAGGAACGTCCGCTCAGCTTCAATCAGGTTGTGAACTGTCTGGATCGCTCGGAAGTGCTGGTGACGCACGCCTATCAGTCGCCGAGCCTGTCGGCGGACGTGGCGGATGTGCTGCTCCGCGCGCTGCGGGAGATGCGGCGGGTGCTGGCACGAGCGGGGCGTCGGCCGGAGCATCTGAGACCGCGCTAACCCCGCTGGCTTCCCCCGGACGAGCCGAGGAAGCGGAGGCGGTAGGGCGCATCCACATCACGGAACACAACGCGCCGGCATTTCACCTGACCGACGATGAAGTGGTGGCCTTCCGGCCGCACGGACGCGGCGCGGTAACCATCACGCGGTCGCTTGCATATGCGAGCGGAACCGATGCGGGCAATCGCAGCATGCGTGATGCAGGCCGCACCAAGTGGAACGATGACGACTACAATACTGCCGCTGAAATCAGTGCCAAATGGATGGTATTCGGCGGCTTTCTTCCACCCGAATGCTACGCGCAACTAGTCGGACGCGAGTTCCCTTACATACGCGGAAACGACGGTTCGTGGATCAAGCGGAGGCCCGCATGACCGCCCCAACCCAATCCGCGCGAGCCGCCGGTTATGCTGCGGTGGTGGGGTGGCTGTGATGGGCGCGAACGAACGCCTGTGCGTTGATTGCCGGTGGATGCACGCTGATGGGCACCGGGCGACTAATGCGAAGTGCATGCACCCAAGCGCCCTGAAAACGGCTGAGTATCTAGTGGCTGGAGAAGATGGCCCAGACAACCATTACTACTGCGCGACTTGGCGTGGGGGCTTGGGCCGGTGTGGTGCGCAAGGGAAGAACTGGCAGGGCGCCTATATAGACGCCACTGTTGTTAGCGATGCCCCGTTGGCATTGCCCGCGCCGTCTCCCGCGAAACCCGTAAGCATCTTCGCCGCTGTGCGGGCTTGGGCGCAACGGTCATGAGCGATCGCAACCCCACCACCTGCCCCCGATGCGGTCAAGAAATGGAATCGCCCGACCGTTGCTCGCCGCAGTGCGAAGCAATCGCGGCTGAGGACGAGCGCGAGGAGCGGGCGGCTAACGGACAGTTTGGAGTTGGGGCATGAACGCAAAACGCACGCCGGTGCCGCAGCCAAAATACGATCTCGCTGCCATCAAAGCGGCAGTCCCCGAATGGGCAACCAAACTTGCCGAGATGATGGTGAACGATGCCTTTCGCATGTATGAGGAAGCGGGCATCTCTTTTGAGGACGCACTCCCCACCGTAGCGGCCGTATATGAGTTGAAAAACGGTCTCTGCATCAAAGTGTTGCTTGGCTTTGAAATGCCAGACGATGAGGACTCCCGCTAATGCCCACCGACGCAGAACTGATCGCGCTCGCGAGGCGGGTGGGGGTTGAATCGCAGGAGCTGGAGGAACTTGACCAGCTTCTGGATGCCGCGCCGCGAGACCGAGAATATCGGCAAATGCAAGTCGCAAAGCGGCTCGAGCTGACAACGGCACTCGCCGATCTGCGGCGGATGTTTGAGGTAGATGAATGGCAGGACGTTGCGACAGCACCCACGGATGGAACGGAATTTCTTGCAGCTCTGACCAGCGGTTGGGTGGTCATCGCATCGGCGACGCAGCACATGACAAAGGGTAGATATCAATGGTGGCGCTCCGGCATCACTAGCTTGCCATACGAGCCATCGCATCCAGCAGATACCGATTGGAGCGCGACGAACACCGTTCGCATCACCTGTTGGCGTCCGATACCGACGTTGCCCGCCAAAGCAGAAGGCGCGCGCTAATGCTCGCCACCCTGGACCCCGTAGAGCGCATGCAAGCCGCCGAGCGCGAGATGCTGCCGCTGCTGCCTGATGCCGCGGCAACCTCGATCGACCGCCAGATCATCCGCGACGGCATCGCGTTGGGGATCGTGCCGAGCGTCCTGCGGACGCGGCCCGACATGCCGGCTGACATCGACATCCGCTGGCTCCGGTTCCGTGCCGCATGCGCGCGGGCCGAGATGCGGCTGTATCCGGAGATGACGGCGTATCTGCGCGCGGTTGCGAATGGCGCGGATGCGGAGGCGACGGCGCGGGAAAAGGCTTACACGCCGTAACGCGCCAGGACGACGCTCGCCGGGTCCGCGCGATGTATCTGCTGAGTGGCATTGGGAATGGAGTGATCAGATGAACGACGTAAACGAAGCCTCAATGGAAACGATGGCGCCATTGCTGGACGCGATCACCAGCACGCAATCAACTGCGTTGGCAGTGATCCCGCCGTCGTCATTGCCAACGATCCTGGCCGCTGATGAAAACGACATTCTTGGTACGCTGGCGAAGAAGATCGCGGCGCACAAGCCCGACATCTCAACCCCAAAAGGACGGCGCGAAATCGCATCACTCGCGGCTGAGGTTGCGTCGTCCAAAATGGATCTGATCCGGCTCGGGAAAAGCCTTACCGAAAGCTGGCGCAAATCCACCAAGGCCGTGAACGAGGAATGCAATCTGATCGAGGAGCGCATGGACGCGCTCAAGGTTCAGGTGCGCCAACCGCTCACCGACTTTGAGAACGCGGAGAAGGCGCGCATTGCTGGACATGAGGCCGCGCTCGCCGAAATCACCGGCTGGGCGACTGTCGATCCGGCATGGACTTCCGTACAGATTGCTGCCCGCATCACCGAATTAGGCGCGCATCCGCATCGCGAACGCGACTGGCAGGAGTTCCGCCAGCGGGCGCAGGATGCCGCAGCCGCAGCGTTCAATGCGCTGAAGGTCGCGCGCATGGAACTGGCCGAACGCGAAGCGCAAGCCGCTGAGGATGCGCGACTGGCGGCAGAGGAAGCCGAGCGGCAACGCGCGGAGGCGGCGAGACTACAGGCTGAGCGAGAGGCCCGTATCGCAGCGGAGGCTGCCGAGGCGGCGCGCGTTGAAGCTGAGAGGGTGGCGGCAGAGGAAGCCGCCATGATCGAGCGCCAAGCACAGGCCGAACGTGATGCCGCTGCCCGTCGCGAGCGCGAAACCGCTGAGGCATTGGCGCTTGCGGAGCGTCAGCGTCAGGAAGCCGAGGCGCGCGCCGAAACCGCTCGGATGCTGGCGCACACAGAAGCGCTGGAGGCGATTTGCGAACATCCCGGCTTTGGTGCGGCGGAGACATCGGCAGAGCTGCGGCGCCGGCTGGAATATCTGAACAACTATCCGGCGCGCGATTGGCAGGAGTATGCCGACAAGGCAGCGAAGACGTTGGCCACAGAAATCAGCCGAACGGAATCGCTACTGGCCACCGCTGAACAACGGGAGGCCAAGCAGGCTGAGGCCGCGCGGATTGAGGCCGAACGTCTGGCCGAAGCCACGCGGCAAGCTGCCGTTGAAGCCGAGCGCCGCCGTCAGGAACAGGAAGCGGCTCGCATTGCCGAAAAAACTCGCAAGCGTGAGGCGAACGTTGCGCATCGGCGGAAGATCAATCGTGAGGCAGTTGCTGCCGTTGCGCTGGCGATGAGCGAGGCGTTCGAAGGCAACCAAGAGGGCGCCGAGAAGATCGCAGTCGCCATCGTTACTGCGATCGCGAAGTCAGAAATCCCACACGTTTCCATCAGCTATTGAGGGTGCCATGAGCGAACAACTTACGTGGGGCGATCAATCGACCGCGCGGCCGTCCAGTCCCAAGGGCGCCACCTATCACCCCGACCTGATCCAGGGCTCGGATGAATGGCGTGCCGTTCGGTGCGGGCTACTGACGGCGAGCGAGATGAAACTGATCATCACGCCGACGCTGAAGATCGCCAGCAACGACAAGGAACGCGCGCACCTGTATGAGCTTCTGGCGCAACGGATCACGAAGTTTGTCGAGCCTGCCTATGTCAGCGACGACATGCTGCGCGGCCAGGAGGACGAGATCATGGCCCGCGCGCTCTACCACGAACACTATCATCCGGTGGAGGGCGTCGGCTTTGTCACCAACGACAAGTGGGGCTTTCTGCTCGGCTACTCGCCGGATGGATTGGTTGGCGCGAATGGCCTGATCGAGTGCAAGTCACGCCGGCAGAAATTCCAGGTCGAAACGATGATCGAGTGCGTGCCGACGCATGAAGTGCCAACCGATTACCTGATCCAGCATCAGACCGGATTGCTGGTCGCGGATGACCGGGAATGGATCGACTTCATCAGCTACAGCGGCGGCTGGCCGATGATCATTATCCGCGTCCATCCCGACCACGAAGTGCAGGACGCCATCGTGAATGCGGCCGGTGCTTTCGAGCGCCGACTGGCCGAGAAGCACGAGAAATACAAGGCGACCGCATCGGCAATGGCGTTCTTGCCGACAGAGCGGCGCGTTGAGGAGGAGATTGTACTTTGACCATCATTCGCGTGATCGACTTTGAGACTACAGGGATCGAGCCGCCTGATGCAGAGGTGTGCGAAGTCGGTCTATGCGATTTCGTTCTGGAGGACCGGCGCATCGAGGAATACAGATCGTGGCTTTGCGGCGTCAAAGCGATGCCGGTAGAGGTTCGCGCCGTGCATCACATATCGTTGGCAGAATGCGCCGCTCAACCACCCTTCGACCCAAAGACGTTGTTCGATGACGAACTAGCTGCGGCATGCGCGCATAACGCGTCGTTCGAGACAAAGTTCTACCAATCAGCACTACCAATGATTTGCACCTATAAGGCTGCGCTGCGAATCTGGCCCGACGCGCCTAGTCACAGCAATGGTGCGTTGCGCTATTGGCTGGAGGATCAAGGCAAGATCACGCCGGTTCACGAGCTGACACAACCCGCACATCGGGCCGGACCCGACGCCTATACGACGGCGCACATTCTCATGGCCCTGTTTGATGCGGGAGCAACCGGCAAGGACATGGTGAAATGGACCAAGGAGCCGGCACTTCTGCCCCGCTGTCCGATTGGTAAATTCAAAGGACTCAAATGGTCCGAAGTTGAAGGCGGCTTTCTTGGCTGGATGCTTCGGCAACCGACGATGGAGGCAGATCTACGATGGAACGCAGAGCAGGAAATAGCGCGCCGCGCAGGAGGAACTCATGACTGACCTAAGCCTGACTATAGCGCCAAAATCGGATCAGTTGAATGCTGATGATCTGATCGCCGGGCCGATGACTATCCACATCACCAAGGTGTCGGCTAACCCGGAATCGGCCGAACAACCTATTTCCATCTTTTTCGACGGCGACAACGGGAAACCGTACAAACCGTGCAAGAGCATGCGCCGCGTATTGGTGCAGGTTTGGGGGAAGGATGGCACCGCTTATCCGGGGCGTTCCATGGTCGTTTACCGCGACCCAAAGGTGCAGTTCGGCGGCCTAGCTGTTGGTGGTATCCGCATCAGTCATATGTCGCACATCGAGCAGGATGTGACGATGGCACTGACAGCGACGCGCGCCAGTCGCAAGCCGTTCACAGTGAAGCCGTTGGCGGCGTCAAAGAAGTCAGAGGCGCCGAAGAAAGCTGAGACATCGAAAAAGACTCTGACACAATGGTTCGCCGACCTTGAAGCGGAGTTCCTCGAAGTCAGCGCCGACGATACCGCGGTGCGGGCCATCATCGAACGCGAGGAGACGCGACGCGCGCTTGGCACGCTGAAGAATGGCGCGCTGGAAAAGCTGCACGCACTCATCAAGACGTACAAGCCGGATTGGGTTGCGTCAGCAGACCCGCCCATCGAAAACGCACCAGAGAACGCCGCCCCTGCCGACGATATATTCCCCGGCGATCTGCCGTCGCGAGCGGCGTAGGAGGGGGTGACGAGCATGACATCTGAGACTAAGGTTCGCGGCGCCGGTCGCTGTCCGAAGTGTGGATCACGACGAGTCAAAGAGTTAACATTGCCGCCGACCGGCTTCTATGCGGAAAAGCTGGAAGCCTGCGCAAACTGCAAGGCTTTCTGGGAGCCATTCGATCCCGCGCAATTACTTGACACAGACGCGCCGACGACGAGCAGCTTCAAGGAACCGTGCGACAACTGCGCTTTCCGTCCCGGTAGTCCTGAGCAGAAGGACGCGGCGAAGTGGAAGGAGCTTATGGCCAGCCTCAAGGCCAATGGTCGCTTCTATTGCCACAAAGGCGTCCCGATCGTTCCTGGCAGCAAGCACGGCTTTGCCTACCCAGAAAAGGCCGTCAGCAAAGAACTATGCCCCGGCACAATGTTTGAGGACGTGAAAAAACTCCGCATGTGTCGCGGTTGGCTGATGATGTGGGGCGAGCGCGCGGATAAGGGGATCGCAAATGCAGAATCCGACGCCTGACACCAGGCTCCGCGCGCTGGCGGAGGCGCAGAAGCCAGATTCCCGGATTTGCACCTGTCATCCCAGCGAAGCGCCCGTGCCGTGTCAGCACAAGTATGCTTTTACGGAGTGCCTAATTGCATCACTCCTCGACCGCGCAGAGCGGGCCGAGGCTGAGGTGGCGCGCAAGGATACCGCATTGCGCAACGCTGAGCATTTCCTAGCCGCCGAGCTTCAGCATCGCATCGACTCGTTCACGCTCGCTGGCGATATATCGACGCTGGACGAGATGGATGCCGGCCTTGTAGCGGAGGTGACGAACTGCCTGGATGTGGTTCGCGCAGCCATCCGCAAGGGCGACGCGCCATGAGCAGCGCAACTCGCGTAGCCATACCAGAAGATATCGAGCACGACCCCGAATTTAAGCGGCAGCGCCGGATCGCGCGGTATTTGTTGGGGATCGCGTTGAACCGCCTTCCGCGCGAACGGCCTGAGCCGAGACTGTTTGAGCGCACACAGCCGCCGACGCGCGCTGAACTTATCGAGGTCGCTCTGCGAGAGGGACTGGTCGAATACACGCCTTGGCACCACGCGCCCTGTTGTCCGTCGAACGATTGGGAGCACCAGATGCTGCCAGAAGGCCCGTGTAACTGCGGCGCCGAGCGTAATAAAATACGACTGAGGAATCGCTGATGACCCCTCCCCTCCCCTCCCTCGCGCATCGCGTCGAGACCGAGCCGCCGAGCTGGGAGATGGCGGCGACGTGATGAGCGACATTCCCCGGACCATTCGCTGCGAGATGTGCGAAGGCGACGGCTACGAGATGGTACATCGGCCGGACTTCTATGACCCGTGCTACATGCACAAAACGCGGAATCCTTGCCCGGCCTGCGACGGCGACGGTTACATCGAGATCGAGGATGAATCGGTCGAGATGGAAGACTTTGATGAGGAGGAGCACCTGTGATCCATATTCGCGTTGACAATGAGGAACTGAACAGCAAGCGGCGGTTTGCTTGTGGAATCGGTCCAGAGTTGCCTGCTGGAGATGTCTATTTCTTTGAAAGCGAAGCGGCGGCGGATCGAGCTGACTGTCCTGGCTGTAATCCCATTGGACCTCGAAAGTTTGTAACGCCAATAAGTCAACTATCTGGACGCCCAGGCCATCCTGGATACGAAGAGTTTTGCCGCATTGCACGGTCTTGGGGATACGACTGATGGACAATCAAAAGCAACTCGGAGAAGCAATCCGCGACAAACTGGTGCGGTTTGCTAACGAGAAAGATGGTGGTCCCGTCCATAAAGTTGTCGCCGTTGACCGCGACGGCATGGTCGAACTGAATGACATGGGCGGTTGGTTCGGGCCGCATCTGTTTGCGATCGCTGATGATATAGGTGGCATTCCACCGTCCGTGCCGCCTGATCTCGTCCACCTTGAAGGCGAGGACATCGTGATCCGTATCACGCCAGCCGCGCTGCGGTTCGCATCGGAAAACGGCGTGCTGGCGTCATTCAGCAAACTGAAGAACGATTTCCGCAAGGTTAGCGTATTCGACATAGTTGCGTGGCGAAAAGAAGTTCTCACCGCGCTCCAGCGTGAGGCGGAAAACGGCGATACGCCGGTCCATCTTATGCTGGACGACGCCCTGCAATGGGCCGTTGAGCAAGGACCGGAAGGCATCAGTATCGAAGGCATTTTGCCATGAGCCACAAGATTGGCATCGATTCTACCTGCTATGATTTAGCCCGGCACTTCCTAACCGATAGAGACTTCGACTGCGAGCAGCTTCGTGGTGACGAACAGATTGCTGCCGATCTTACGTCACTATCAGAGGCAATACAGATCGCTATCGAAGACTGGTTTGCCGCCAATGAAGCCCGCACAGCCGCAGCGCTGCGGGCGAAGGATGCGGAGGTCGGCGAGCGATGAGAAGCTATCCGTTGGATGAGGATTGCGTAACGGGAATGGATGTGCCGACAGAGCCGTGGACGGCGGAGGATGTTGCGTTCTGGACTGGCACCGCACGCTATCAGCCATGGAAAGATATCGCGGCGTTCTTTAGGGGCGTCGCGCGGGCGAAGGATGCGGAGAAGGCGTGATGGGGGAGAAAACCGGCATCGAATGGACGGATCATACCTGGAATCCATGGCTGGGCTGTACCGAGGTCAGCCCGGCGTGCGACTTCTGCTACGCGCGAACGATGATGCAGGATAGGTATAAGCGCGTGACGTGGGGCGCGGGCGAGGATCGCAAACGCACGTCACCGGCCAACTGGCGCGAACCTCTACGCTGGCAGGCGAAAGCCGCAGCGCGCGGGTCTATCGAGACGGTGTTCACGCTCTCGCTCGGTGACATTTGGGACAACGAGGTCGATCCGATCTGGCGCCGCGATGCATTCGCCGTGATGGAGGCAACGCCGAACCTGATCTACCTGCTGCTGTCGAAGCGCATCGGCAATGCCGAACGGATGTGTGATGTCATGCGTGGCGAGCGATGCCTGCCACCGAACGCTGCGCTCGGTAGCACGATGATCAATCAGCCGGAATGGGACCGCGATTTCCTCAAGCTGAAATGGGCAAAGGAAAGGCTGGGCGCGCGGGTCAGTTTCGTCAGCATCGAACCTATGCAGGGGCCTATCAACATGCGCGACGATCGGCCCGATTGGGTCATCGTCGGCGGCGAGAGTGGACCGAACGCGCGGCCGATGCATCCTGATTGGGCACGGTCGATCAGGGATCAGTGCGCGGCTGCTGGCATACCGCTGTTCTTTAAGCAGTGGGGGGAATGGGAACCACACCGCGTCCAGCCCGGCGGCGATCTCGGCGGCGATGTGCGAGCCGATCGCGTGCGGTGCGTGCATCCATCGGGTCGCGATTGTGTGCAGATATTAGTAGACACACACGGCGCCCGGCAGACCGAGAAAGGCTCTCGCTACATGCGCCGCGTCGGCAAGAAAGCCGCTGGCGCCATGCTGGACGGCCGCGAGTGGCGCCAGTTCCCCGCCCCGCGCCAGCCGACCGATGGCTGAGCGGGCCGCAGTTCTGTCGCGCCCAAGCCTGCTACCGGCTGGCGTTGTGCCGCGCGGCCTGTGTCGCGAGGCGGCGGCGGAATACATCGGCGTCGGCACCACGAAATTCGATGAGCTGATCGCCGAGGGGCTGATGCCGCGGCCCAAGCACATCGGGGCCCGGAGGGTATGGGATAGTCGCGCACTGGACGCCGCGTTCGAGGCGTTGCCTACTGAGGCGGAAAAGAACGAGTGGGACTAGATGTGACCCTCCTCTCCCTGCGCTATATCCACCGATTCTATGACCGCCACGGCAAGCTGCGGTTCTATTTCCGGCGGAAAGGCCAGAAGGTGCGGCTACCCGGCGCACCCGGCTCCCGCGAGTTCATGGAGGCATACCAGGCCGCGCTGAATAAGGCCCCGAAGCCGAAACAGCGATCGGACGCCGTTCCGGGCACGATGAAGGCGCTCGCCATATCGTGGAAGGCATCGGCCAGGTTCCGCAACACGTCCCCGGCCACACAGCGGGTCTATGGCCGCATCGTGGATGCGCTGATAGCCACGCACGGCGACAAGCGGGTGAGCGCACTGGAGCGGCGCCACATCGCCCGCATGGTGGATGCCAAGGCCGCAACGCCTGCCGCCGCCAACCGGCTCAGATCCGTGCTGCACCTGATGATGAAGCACGCCATGCGCGAGCAGCTACGCGCCGACGATCCGACGCTGCCCATTGAGCGCGTGCAGTACCACAAGAAGGGATTCCCGACCTGGACCGAGGAGGACATCGCCGCATTCGAGACACGATGGCCGCTCGGCACCCGCGAATATCTGGCGTTCGCACTGCTGCTGTACACGGCGCAACGGCGGTCGGATGTAATCCGCATGGGGCCGAAGGATGTCAAGGACAACGCAATCTTGGTCACGCCGCAGAAAACGGAGAGGCTGGACGAGCCGGTCAAGCTGTTGATCCCGATGCACCCAGAACTGGCTGCGGCGATCAAGGCGTGCGAGCTGAGCGGTACTTCGACGTTTCTCGTGACAAGGCTCGGCCAGCCGTTCGCATCCGGTAACGCGTTCTATAACTGGTTCATCGAATGCGTCCGCGCAGCCGGCGTATCGAAGTCGCCGCACGGTCTCCGCAAGGCTGCGGCGCGGCGTGTGGCGGAGGACGGTGGCACGGTGCACCACATCAAGTCGCTGACCGGCCACAAGACGCTATCGGAAATCCAGCGCTATACCGAGGGCGTCCAGCAGGAGAGCATGGCGCGGGCGGCTGTGGACATGATGAGAGGCGCGAGGAAGAAGTGATGTACCGCCGAGACAAGATACGCGAACCCAGCTACTTTGATCTGCAATCCCAGGTGCAGGATTTGACGCGCAAACTGCGTGAGGCAGACGATCTTAATGAGTCTAGGAAGCTGATCGACCTCGGGTTTTACAGTGGCGTCGTGTTCGCGGCGGATTGCTTGAAAAAGGCGAGCGCTCCATCCGAATGGGTGTCAGTCGTGGAAAGCGAATGCGAGCGCGCGATGGCAGCAATAGCCGGCGCGCCCCATGCTCGATCGGCTACCGCTGGCGAACAGGAATGGCAATCATGGATGATTGAGCTGGAGATGCAGCGGTGGGCTGAAGATGCCATCGCAGCATGAGGTGGCTAACCATCCCCAAAGGTTAGCCACTTTCGACCGCATTATCCTAGCAACATCAACGCCTTAACGCGGGACGGTGGTGGAGCTGAGGGTTCCAGCACAATCGCGCCCCGCCAGTGGGTTAGCGGTGGCTAACCGGCACCAGCACGCCGCCGGGTTTCGGGGCGTTCGGGAGGGTGTGGCTAACCTCCCCAAAGACATGCCGCAACGCCCAGCCGTGCGTTTCCGCCTGCGTGTTTGCGCGCTCGATGTCGGCAGCCAGCCAACCGCGCGGCAGGATGATGTCTGGGGGCGTCGTCTGGGATTTTAGATCAGCCACGAACGTTCTCCCGATCGCCGCTGACTGGCGGCCGTAGATTGATCAGAATGAATGCGTCGTGTTCATCGACAACCGACAAATCTCCGCGCTCGCGTCTGATGATCCAGTCACCGGGTGTCGCATTCAGCAAACCGCGCGCGGTCTTCACGTCCCATTGGGCATAATCCGTGCTACCTCGTGTATGCGGCGCAACATCGCCATTTTTCATGGCGTCCTTGAGCCAGTCAGGAACGACCGAAAATGGACAGCCATCCCAACTGGTTCCATTGAAGTCGGCCGCTGTTACCTGAACTGCGATCTCTGCGCGGTCGGTCCCAGCGGCGTTGTGCTCGCCGTACTTCGGCCCGCGCGGTGCGCGGTAAGCCCCAGTCTGTGCACCTTCACTCATCGCCGCTCTCCTTCCCGATCCGCGGTCGCCGGCCGAGTTCCTGATACAGCGTCTTGACCGACAACCCGACTTCCTCCGCTACCTGTTCAGTGGACAGACGCCGCTTGCGCCGATCCCGCCACAGTGGCCGAGCTACCTTGACCTTGCGTGCGGTGTCAGCCCGGCGCCTCTCCGCTGCCACCTCGACGCCGATCAGCCTACCGCCCGTCGTGCGCGCCAGCATCTTCGCCCGCTGCCAGTCCGTGATAGCTGCCCCGACCACTTCGGCAGTCGCATGGGCCGGGATGGTGAACCGGCTGTCCTGCGCCATGATAGCGGCATTGCGGCCAGCAGCGGCCAGGATGACCTTCACCAGATCGCTCTCGGTCACGGCTATGACAAGTAGCGTTGCCACGTAGATCGTCTCGCTGCGCCGCCCGGAGGGGCGTAGCAGGGCGGCTCGTTCCACCAGCCACTCCGGCCGCACCCGGCCCGCTGCCCGCGCCCTGTCGGCTGGCAGGGCGTCACGGAACGAGGCGTCCGCGTCCCACAGCTCGCCAAGCTCTTTGATTTGCCGTTCGACCGACCAAGCCCATACTCCGTTCCTGACGTAGCAGCGTGCCAATTTCTTTTTTCCACAAGTCTGTTGACGTGTGCTACCACTGGATGGTAAGACTGTCAATCAGAGTTGTTGAATATGGAACCCCGGAGAGGACTGAGATGTTCACGCTGAAAGCTTTTGTCGAATTCGCGCTCGGCTGGTCGGCTATGGGGTTGGGCTTGCTGCTCGTGCTTGATGCCATTTGGCAAAAGCACTGATTCCAACGAACCGCTAAACCCCGGAGTGCATGATGACCCATAGAGCAAGTTGTCCAAGGCCGTGGGAAGCTCGCCGGCAGGGCGAGAGAGACTTCAATCGTTTCGTGCCGTCGTGGGAGAATCCATATCAGCGCAAGCCGTTTGAATGGGATCACTGCCGCGAAGCCGAACGCGCGTGGGAGGATGGACGGCGACAAGCCGAAGCGCGTGCGCAGGAAGAACGCCAAGCGGAACTACGGCAGCAACAACGTGCAGCCGAGCAGCGTCGGCAGGAACAGGCGCGCATGGAGGAATATTGGGCTGAAGAACAGAGGCGTCGTGACGAAGAGGCTGCTTGGGAGCAGCAGATGGAGGAAGAGCAAGCGTTTTGGGAAGAGCAGGATTTCTTGCTCGACATCACCGAAACAGTCTGAAGCGTAGCAGACCGGCGGAGCGCACGATGGCATACGACTACATTCGCCGCACCTACGGCGTTGATCCGAAGATCGGGCAGAGGATCACGATGGACGGAAGGCTAGGCACGATCATTCGACCGCAAGGCGATCCGCAATACCTCAATGTCCGGTTCGATGGACAGAAGCATACTGTTCCAGTCCATCCGACTTGGCGTGTCGATTACGCGGCAACGACAGCCGCGTAGCAAACCCCCGTGAGCACCACAATGGAAACTGGCGAACGACTGGTATGTGAGGTGTGCGGCTGCGAATATCCAGACCCCTATGTCGTGCCAGATCAGTGTCCGTATTGCGATGCTTACACGACAGACCTAAACCCCGGAAACAAAAAAGGCCCCTGGGGCGCGATCCCAAGGGCCATGTGGAGTGTGTGATGACACGTCGGGCCGATCCGCAGGAAATCCGTGCACGCGAATTAGCGCTGGCGGCTGGCGTCGATCCCGATAGCCGCATCCCAAAGCCGGGTAGCGAGCGCGGGATGCCGGCGTGGTGCGATTACCGCGATGCGGCGCGCGCCGAACAGAACGCACGCGAGCAGATTGAAGCCGCAGCACAGATCGCCAATCTGCGCCCGCAGGAGCCGCAATATCAGAGCTCGCCGCTGACGATCTTTGGCGAGCATGATGAGGCGACGGTTGCCCAGATGCGGAACTGCATGTCAGTCGGCAATGCGGTTGCTGGGGTGATCTGTGCGGATGGGCATCTTGGCTACGCACAGCCAGTTGGCGGCGTGATCGCTTACGAGAAGCAGATCAGCATTTCCGGCGTGGGGTTCGATATCGGCTGCGGCAATATGGCCGTTCGGCTGGATACGCAATACAGTGCAGTGAAGGACACAATACCGCTCGTGCTGGAGGACATTCGCCGCGTCATTTCATTCGGGGTCGGCCGCACCAATGCAGATCGCGTCGAGCATGAACTATTCGACGATGGCGATGCATGGCGCGAAGCCGATATGGGCGAGTACCGACAGAAGGCGGTCGCCCAACTTGGCACCGTGGGATCAGGCAACCACTACGTGGACCTGATGCGTGACGAAGAAGGCTTCGTCTGGATCGGCGTGCACTTCGGCTCGCGCGGCCTCGGTCACAAAAGCGCCACACGTTACTTGAAGGCGGCCGGAGGCAAGGATGGTATGAACGTGCCGCCTGCCATCGTGGATGAGGACAGCGAGATCGGACGCCGGTACATCGCTGCCATGCAGCTCGCGGGCCGATACTCGTATGCGGGCCGTGAGTGGGTGATCGAACGCGTGCGCCAGATCATCGGCGGGAGCGTCACTGACATGGTTCACAACCACCACAACTATGCGTGGCGCGAGACGCACAACGGCGTTGATTTGTGGGTGGTTCGCAAGGGCGCGACGCCAGCCTTTCCCGGCCAGCGCGGCTTCGTCGGCGGCTCAATGGGTGACGATGCGGTGATCTTGGAGGGCGTGGACTGCCCAGAGGCGAAGGCCGCACTCTACTCGACGGTCCATGGCGCAGGGCGACTATTTGGCCGAAAGGAAGCCAAGCGCCGATTCACGAAGCCCGAGATGGATGCGTGGTTGCAGCGCCGTGGCGTGCTGCTGGCAGGAGGCGATCTGGACGAAAGCCCGATGGCATACCGCCGGTTGCCTGACGTGCTGGCGCATCACACAGCATTGGTGAAGGTACTGCACACGCTGCATCCGTTCGCCGTCGCGATGGCGGGTGACGGTGAGTTCGATCCGTGGAAGGATTGATGGTCTGGGCGGCTGGATTTGAACCAGCGGCCTGCGGATTCCAAGTCCGCCACTCTACCAAACTGAGCTACGCCCAGACAGAAGCAACGCCAAGGCGGCGTTACGGTCGAGCGCGTGCGGGTCGCTCAGTGAACATGCGGACGATATAGCGAGACCGATCCCGTGGCGCAACTGGATAGCGTGCCAGATTCCGAATCTGGAGGTTGCGGGTTCGAGTCCCGCCCGGCCCGCAGCATCACTCCACCCGCTCCCCGCTCTCCTTCTTGAGAGTATCGCCAACTGGCGTGGTGGCGCGGTTCAGGAGCGCCGCGATGATCCTCTGCCATAGCGGAACCGGCGGCGCGGGAGGCGGTTGGTCGCTCACTGTCGATCTCCGTTGAACGCCCAGCCGATAGCCTTCGGTGCCACGGGCGCAGGCGGCGTGGTCGTCGGTTGCCGCTTCTGCTGGATCAGAGCCACCACGGCGTCAGTGCCTCCGATCAGCTTGTCCCCGATGGTGCCAGCGATCGAGACAGCAACCATCAACGGCACATGGCACCCGCCTAGGATCAGGCAGGCGCCCAGCAGCAGCGCGGCGCGGGTCACTCTATCGTCCCGTCGGCAGAACCGATCTGCATGGCCTTAGGCGCGAATGGCTGATCCTTCGAATCGGCACCCAGCCACGCGTAGCCTTCGCCGATTGCGAGCGCTTGCGCAATCAGCCATGCGGCCTGCCGCGCATCATCGGGCGCGAACGACGCGGAGAACCGATGATCCACCACGAGCGCAATCTTGTCGCCATCGTGGAAGCCGGTGAGGCGAGGAATAACGCGCCCCTCCACTTGAACACGCCGCTCCTGGAACGGCCCGACCAGCAGATCGGGCTGCGAAGGAGGCGCGGGGAACTGCGCAATTTCGGCAGCCATCGTCATACCGCCGCAGGCAGCGCAGTCGTCGGCACCGGCACCACGGGCACATTCGCTGGCACAGCAGCGGCGGGCAGCGGACCAGGGACCAGGCCGATCGCGGCGCAGGTATCGGCAACCGTCGTTGCCGCGGCGTTGGTGACGCTCACCGGCAACCCTGCGGCATTGGCCGCAATCTCCAGGCCGTCCAGCGCGAGCTGTCCGGGCACACTGCCGATCTTCCCGCAGACCAACGCGCCCTTCTGCAGCGCGGCCGCAACCGTGGTGCTGTTCTGCGCCGCGACGGTGGCGAGCGAGCCAGCGGCGGTCTCCAGGCCTTGCTGTGTGGCCGGAGCGCCGATCTGGGTCAGGTTGTCGGAGCAGGCGGAGAGGGCGAGTGCGGTGCCGAGCAACAGCACCATAAGCACGCCCGGCGGTGCGTTCGCTGGTCCCGGCACCGGAGTTGCCATCGGCAGCGCATTCGCCGTCTTGCCGTAGTTCGCCACGAGCCAGTTCAGCACCGTGTAGATCATCGGCCACGCGCCGGTTGCCTTGGCTGCTGGCGCCGGTATCCAGCCCCACGCCATCAGATGACCGACCACGAACGCGACCAAGCCAACAACGGCGATGATGCTCGCCGCGTAATGGCCGAGGCCGAGCATGGTCAGGATGGTGAGAGCATCGGCCGGCGTCGGAGCGACAACGCCCGCAAGCTCGGCGAGCGCGGGAACTGGCGCCAGCGAGAGGACGAGCAATAGCAGTATCACAGAGTACTTCAGCAGGTTCATCATGTCGGGGTTCCTTGATCGAGTTGGGTCTGCTCCACGGCCATCAGGGCATCAGCGGACTCGTCTGGGTTCGGCACGTTCGGGAAGCCGCCCACTGGCGCGGGGCCAGCAGCGAGTGCGGCGCGCGCAGCAGTGCACAGCACGCCACGTCGGGAGAGATTGGTGAGGCCACCATTGATGCGCTGGGTGACGCCCTCGATGTCCCAGGCATCGGACATCGCCAGCAGTTGGCCACGAGTGAGCCAGTACCAGCACGCCGCCTCCACGGCCCCATGCGGCGACTGCGCGAAGATCCATGCTGCGGCCGGTGCCAGATGCACGGAGGCGCCGAAGTCCGTCCAGAACTGGCGGCCGGTGCCCTGGATTATACCGGCCCCTCTGTACGTCCAGCCGTCGCCGCTTTCCGGCGGTCCATTCCCCATGCGGTTGGCGTAGACGTAGTTCGCGATCAGGTCGGGTTGGTGCGCGTAACGCTCGGCATCGGGCATCCCCGGCGTTGGTGCGAAGTGCGACGGCCATTCCGCGCGTAGCCCATCGGCGGAGTAGTTCAGGTTCTCGATCAGCACTGAGAAGCCGCCGGACTCTTCGGCGCACTGGCCAAGGAACATCGCGGCGCGGTTCGGTGTTGCGAGGCCGCTCGAGCGCATCGGCGCTTCCAGTGCAGGCAACCACACCGTTGCATCAGCGCCAGGCGCGACCGACGCGAAGGCTTGCGGGAGATTGGCGAGGCAGTCGGTCACTTCACCATCCCCAGCAGCGTCGCAATGTGCGGCCACGCGCTCGGCGCCTGCATTGCGATCGAGATCAGGCCCAACGCGATGATGATCCGGTATCGGCCCGCGCACTTCTCCTCGTGCACGTCCATCCGCCGTTCGTTCTCGCCCGATCTTGTCTCGACGGTCCCAAGCCGTGAGCGGAGGTCCATCGCCTCGCCCTCGTTGATCGCGCCGGGCGTCATGTTAGGCTCGTCTTACTCATCAGCGGTCACTCCACTGGTGGGCTGTCCCGCAAGGGACGGGGAGAGGGATCGCTGCGGTGACACGCGGCGGTCCCTCGCTGGATTGGCGATTCATCGGTCGTCAGTGCAGCTCAACGGCCATCTCAGGCCCCGCTATTGCCCGTCGGGGGCCGTATCCGAAGATGCCGCGATGTGGTAGGCCAGTCTCGGGATTTGGGATTAGGGCGTCAGACTTGGGAGGCCGACTTGCAATTATTGGACACAACGAATGGCACGGCCTGACATCTTATCGGTCATTCGTTCAGCGATGCCGAAGGCGTCCAGAGATACCCCCTGGACCACGAACCGGGATATCGGCGGTCGAAACGACGCATGTCGCGCTTGCGAGGAAGCTTTCGGAATCACCCTATCTTCCTCGGCCATTGATACGCCGCCCACGGTTGGCGACTTCATTGATATCGTCGCCGCAAATATCGACGTGAAGTAAATCAGTGCGTTGTCACTTCACGATCAGCGTTGACAGCAAGCCGTTCAGGATTGTTGCTGCGAGGCTGTTGCCGCCAGCAGTAAGATGGTGAGCGGAATCCTGCTGCTCGAACCACGGCAAGTTCCATGGCCCGCTTGCGGCGTTAAAGATCGAATACTTCTGAGGATCGAATACGTAGTCGCATACCGATGGCGTCGCGCGCATCCATGCCGCGATGGCCTGAATGTTTTGGTTTATGGTGAGCGTCGCATTCCTAACCGTGTCGGTGTCGCAAATGACTTTTGCGCTGACGCCGTGGGCGGTCCCGGCCAGGGAAGTATAGCTCGCCTCCACCTGCGCCACGGTCTGGCCGCCGCCAAGGTCATTGTAGCCGCCTTCAATCAGCAGGAATTTATTGCTGTCATAGGCATTGAGCGTCGGCACCACGACATTACTCAGGACAGAGCTCCCGACAAAGACGCTGATGGCGGCGCCGGCCAAGGCGGTATCGACAAAAGAAATGTCCGGCCTGCCGAGCATCGATGCGGCTTGGCGCAAAAGCGTCTGCTGATATGGGTACCCCCAATCCTCCATGTGGCTATCACCGACAGCGACAATCACACCTTCTCGTTGGGGGGGCGCCTTAAAGGTTGCGGCGACCGAAGCCTGTAGCGCTGACTGTTGCGCCCCAGTTAAGGCCCACGGCACAAGGATAACCAGTGACTCATCCATCGGGAAACTTGCGGTGCTATTCCAAACTTCACCAAGCGCGCCACCAGAAAACGTCGAGGAACTTCCTGCCGCTCCAGTGGAAACAGTATTCCCGACATAGAAGGTTGTTGCTGATGCGCCTGACGTGCAGAGGTAGAATGTTGCCTCGTCGGGCGCCCCAGACCCGTTGATCTTATTGCTTGAGTTGTTCTGGCACTGCATGCCGTTGGGGCTGACATCGAGATAGATCAATGGCGTAGAACTCTGCGCCCCAATGTGGATCAGGCTCACAAATTGGAAGTTGTCAGAGGGCACCCCGGCAAGCGTTGCGATTGTGCTGTTGTTCCCTGCTAGGGATACCCCCGCCGGCAACGCCAGAAACGTCGCAGATGTAGGATCCCAGGAGCTGGTCGCTCGGCCATCGAACATGATGGAACGCGAATTTCCGTGTAAACGACCGGGAAAAATAACTGGTCGGTTCGCGGCGGTGCTTTGCGTGGCGTCGTTGCTGCCGCCCCCCTGGTCATACCATTTCGCGACGCGAGGATTAACGCCCGCCGAATAGACTGAATACTGAGCGATGGGCACGCCGCCAGAGGTAAATCCATCTAGCGTTGCCACATCCAGAGAGCCATCCGACAGAAACCCTATGTCAGACGCTTCGCCGGTATCGCTACGAACGACATTGAGGGCCTTCCCCGCATAGCATCGCGTTAGAAGCCGCATGCCGTAACCTGTTGGCTTCAGCAACGTCAGATTGAACGTGGCGCCCGACCCGCTGCCGCTCGTTTGAAGTTGCGCAACGGGGTTTGATGGGGCGCACGCGAACATATTGGGCGTCGTGATCGAGACACCAGACGCCTGAATCACTCCACCAGATGCATTGGTGACGGTTAGAACCACACCGCCAGTAAGCGTGATCGTATCACCGTTTACGTAACTCGTGCCGCCGGCCTGAATAGCTGCGGCCGATACAAAGAGACCTATCGAGTCGAGCGGCAGCACCGCACTCTGCACTTGCTGCCAGAGCGCATAGCCGGCGGTCGCATCTTGTGATTGGAGCGTGAGGCCGTTGGCCTGCCAGCTCGCACCGGCGGGAAGTGGGATCGTGCTGTCGTCTGACCCGTACGGAGGTCGGGTACCACCGTTGACGGGCGCAAGGCCGTTGATGACGGCGCCCCCTGATAGATTGACTGGTCTGGTGCAGTTGGAGGGAGGGCATCCCGGCGCCGAACTCGGCTGCGCAACAGCAACAACCGGCCAAAGCAGCGCGAGAAGCGCGAGCAACCTTACCATTGGGCAACCGCCGTCGCAGTCGTATCAGCGATCACCGTCGGGGATGTGTTAGTCCCACCAAGATTGAACCCATACGCCTGCCCCGGTGACAGCGGGATTCCGGCCGCCGCTGTGCAGGCCCCACCGAACGGACAGACATACAGGTTGCCCGCGCTGTTGATCGAGTTGCTGACGTACAGCGTCCCGTTCAGCGGCATGTGCCATGCCAGACTATTCGGCCCCACAGTCAGCGTGGAAAGCGCCACCGATGATGTCGATACGGACAGCGTGCCGAAGCCGTTCGTTGCCGTCGGCATCGCGGTCGGTCCGGTCTGCCCCAGCGCAACGGCTGGCAGCAGAACAAAAGCAAGCAACCAGCGCTTCATCGGCACCTCACCATGACAGGACGACATAAGGATCGCTGTTCGCGCTCGTGGTTATGTTCACGGCGTCGGTCAGCACGAACGGCCCCTGGTTGCAGGGGAAGGTGTCCTTCACCCCGCCGAGCGCCGTGATCTGATAGGATTTCGCCTCCGTCGCATTCGCCAGCGTGCCCATGTAGACGAACATCACATGCGAGGACTGGTTCTGGATCAGGCAGCCATGCCGCCCCGTGCTCGCGGCCAAAGCGGTCTGGAACGTGCCGCCCGTCGTGATCGTGCCCGCGGCCTGGGTCGTGGTCGCTGACCACCACGGGTAATAAAGCACTTGGGCTTTGGCGCCCGGCGCGTATAGGATGGCGGCCAGGAGGACAGCAATGCGCGCAGCATGGCCGGAGAAAGTCGCAGTCGCGATCATGGCCCTGGAGGTGTGTGCCTTCATCCTGCTGACCGTCGGAAATCCCCATGCCATGACCGAGGACTGGTTCGCGTCTCTCGGGCAGCTTTGGCGCATTCCGGCGACGACCGCACTACCAGTCTGGCTCATTCTCATCTTGCCGTCCCTTCGCCTCGAGGTCCCCAGATGAATGAGGCGCCCCCGGCCGTCGTCACCCGGAAGGAAGCGAAGGCGGCCAAGGCGATCCGGTACTTCACGGGCAACGCCTGCAAACAAGGACACACCGCTGAGCGGTACACCCGCACCGCGCGCTGCGTGATCTGTGACAAGGCGGCCACCACGAGGTGGCTGACAGACCGTCCAACATATAAGCTGGACAAGTCGAAGGAGTGGTACTGGAAGCACCAAAGGACCGTTTTGGAAAGGCTCCGAGCGGCATATCCAAGGCGCCGCGTCGCCGTGATCGCCAAGCTGTCGGCAGTCCGATCAGCAGATCGGAAGGCGTATGCGGCCACCATGCGAGAATGGCGCGCAAAAAACCCCGAACGAGCGCGGATGATCTCGCGCATTTCCAATAACGCGCGCCGCGCAGGAAGTCCCGACACAGTTTCCGCGGCCGTGGTCACTGCGCTTCTCAAGGCCCAACGGCGCCGTTGTGCATGGTGCAGCGAGCCGCTTGGAAGGCGCTGGCATATTGACCATGTGATGCCGCTGAGCAGGGGCGGCGAGCATGCGCCCAGAAACTTGGTCGTAGCGTGCCCGACCTGCAACGTTCGGAAATCCGCCAAAGACCCGATAGATTGGGCCAGATCACTCGGCAAACTTCTCTGAACTGAACGGTCCTCGATGATAATCTTCGTGCCGGTATTCCTGTTCCTGTTCGTGGTGGTGCCGGCGCTGCTGACCTGGATGGCGGCCGACATCCTCCATATCCGGCGCAGGCCCTGGAAGCTGATGCTGTTCGCCCTCATTGCGGCATTGAATTGGCAGATGTGGCAGACGCCCAAGCCGGCACACCCGGCGCCTGCAACTGAGGCATCACGCCCGGCGCGATGAGCGCCCGCGCCAGCGCTGATGGCGCCTGGGCGACCATCGGGATATTCCTGCCGTACAGCGCCGACAAATAGGGGTTCAGCGCCGTCGCCTGGGCAACGCGCCCCAGGATGTTCGGCGCCAGCAGCCCCGCTGTAGCGCCTGCTGCCGCCCCTGGAACGCCGGCCAGCTCGTGCCCCTGCCGCGCCAGCTCCACTGCGGTTATGACGCGGCCCAAGCCCCGCGCGGAATGTGTCGCCGTCGGGCTGTTGGCGAGATCGCGCTCCACCGGCTGCATGGCTTTGCCGACGGTGGCGAGGTCGTTGATGTCGGCCTGCGTGTCAGGCTGCGGGAACAGGACGCTTTGTGCCTCGGGCGAGTAAATCGGCTTGCGGCCCAGCAGCGCGTTTGCCAAGGCACTCGGGCTTTCGACGTTGGTCGCCGCGTTACGGAGCGCGTAGGAGCCGAGATCGCCCGCTGCGGATGGCAGATTGAACGTGATCGCGCCGAGCCGAGAGCCGCCCTGCCGCGCCTGTCCCATCGCATAGGCCGTCGCCGATTCCGGATTGATCGCCGTCAGAATGGGGCTGATCTGGTTGTCGAGCAGATCGTGACCCGCAGCCGTTGCGGCATTCGCGCGATGGAACGCCGATAGCGCATCGGGCCCCACTGTCCCGGCGCCAGCCTGCATATCTTGGGATAGGCCGCCATAGATCTGGCGCAGCGCGGCTTGCGAGGTATCCGCCATCACGCTCGGGTTCTCAATCTTCTCCCCGATCGATGTGCGGATGTTCTTCAGCGCATCCCATGGCAGCGTATTGCCGCCCTGCAAGTCCACGCCGAGCGCATCCGACAGGGATTGCACAGTAGCGGGACGGAGGACCCCGGCCGTGGTCTGGGCGCCAGGGAACGTGCCCAGCAGATCGGTGAGCGTCTGCTGGTAATTGCTCACCGGAACCTGCGTCGTGCCCGGCACCTTGGAGTAGAAATCGTTCCACAAATTGCCGGTATTCGTCTTGAAGTCCGTCAGCCAGTTCCGCGCCGCATTTTGTAGCGAGACGCCAGCCTCTTGAGGCGTCGCGGCCGTGCCGAGATTGTCTGCGACCTGGCCGAGCCGCTGCTGCCATGCGTTCAGCAATTGCCCATGCGCATCCGCTATGGTCGATTCGCTTCCAGGCATCCGGCCGGCGAACTTCTCGGCCCAGATCAGCCCAGGATCGCCGGTGGATGTGCCGGCGAGGTTGGTCGGAAGCCCCTGCCGGGTGAAGGCACCGTACGGCTCGCTCGCCCCGGTATCGGTCAGGGCGGCGCCGATGCGTTGCGGCATGTTCGTCACGGCGCTTCCGCCCCATACGCCGGGGATGGAGCCGAGCAGCGCGGCAACAAGCGGATGGTTCGGGAACAGTTCTGCCGTAGCGCCCCCGGTCGCCGCGCCTCCAGCAGCAGGGAGAATGGCAGCGGGACCGCCGATCGCGCCACCGATCGCGCCCGTTGTCGCATCCATCCCGCGCCGGCCGAGCCATGTCTGCGGCACGTATTCGGTGGAATCGGTGCCGACGGTGAACACGTTCTTTGCGGTCGGATAGTCGGGGAACAGGGAGTAATTCTTGTTCGCCGGGTTCGGGATCGAGGCGAGCGCCTGATCTGCTCCGGGGTTCAAGCCGACTTTGGAACCGAGCCAGTCCACGCCCTGCGCCAGTGTGCGCGGGAGGGCTGTTGCGCCTGCCGCCGCCCTGATGGCAGCCGTTCCGAGAAACCGCGGGATGTCGGTCGCAGGATCGCCCGTCGCCACATCGGCTCGGGCACCGCCCATGATGGGGTTTGCCGGCATCTGCGCTTGCTTATAGGCAGCCTGAAGTTGGTCGTCCGACATGCTACCAAGGGGCAATGCAGCCGTTGCTGTGGGCACCCCCGTCGCAGGTTGGCCGTACAGCGCCTGAAGCTGCTCGTCTGATAGCGCCGAAAGATCGGTCACTTAATCAAGCCTCTCCGGCGCATCTCCGCTTCAATGTCTGCGCGAGATGGCGTGGCGGCAGGCGTCTGTGCGCTCTGCTGCGGCTGCCCCGCCACTTGGCCCGGTTGCGGCGCTTCAGCGGGTGGCGATTCCCCGTTCGGCTGCTTCATCTCGCCGGCTAGCGGGTCATAAATCGGCGCGAATGCCTTGTTTTTGGCGAAGTATGATGCGCGCCAGCCCGGCGGCAGCATTCCCGTTTGCGGATCGACGTTGTTCATGGCGTCCATCGCCATGTTGTGGTTGAACACGAACTGCGTCCGCGCCCAGTTCATGATGCGCTCGATCGCCTGCGGGTCGGTCTCGATGCCGGGCTGCGTATGGATGAAGTGATCGATCTTGGCGTCGGTGATCTGGCTATCCTTGCCGATGGTGTTTTGCAGGATCGTGCCCGCGACGACGCCCAGCGTTTTCTGCGCTGACTGCACGTTGCCGACGGCAGCGGGGTCGATGCCGAGGCCCTTCAGATCGACGCCGAGCGACTTCCCGGCCGCCGCTGCGGTCGCCAGCCATGGCGCGAAATAGCCGGAATTTATGCCGCCCTGCTGGGCTGCGTGCAGTTGGTTCAAGCCGTAGTCGATATTGCCGAGCGCAGTATCGGACTCACGGCCGATGTCGGCCATCTTGTCCACGGTGACGGCGGCTTGTCTGCCGACTTGCGTGCCCTGTTCTGCGGCGGCGGACCGCGCCGCGACGCCGGGGTTGTTGGGTGGCGATATGACCGTAGTTGCGCTTCCAGGCCCCACTGCTCCAGTCTCGCCGGCCGGAGTCTGGAATACGCGCGGTGACGGCATGAACGTCGGCGGATGCGTACCGGTCGTATCCTCGGAGCCGGTGGGTGTCGTGACGTAATGCGGCAATGGCATTGCGGCGCTCGATTGCTGGCCACTGCGTAGATTTAGCTGCACACCATTCGGAAGCGTGACTACCTGATCCAGCCCCGCCAGCATCTGCGCCTGCTGGATCTGCATGCGGCCGGCTTCCTGAATCGCCGGGTTGTACGGGTTCGCAGCCATCATCGCCTGCGCGCGCTGCATCATGCCCATGGCGCGAGCGACCATCGGCGAGTTAAGGCCGGTTGGCGGCATCGCTGGGGCGGCGGTGCCAGGAGCTGCTCCGGTCCCGGCGTCCGTCGCCGCGTTCCCGGCCTGGGCGTATTGCGTGCCCACGGGAGCGCCAGCCAAAGCGACGCCCTTCTGGACATCGGCCGGCTGAAGTGTCGTTGCGCCGCCAGCAGACTCGTGCGGGAATTGCGCCTGCAAGAACGCGGTCTGGACCTGCGGATTGTGCCAATCCACTGGTGCATCAGGATCGACGCCGATCGCTTTCGCCGCGTCGGTGACATAGCTGTCGATATTGGCTTTCGGGTCACTCACCCATCGCGCGACCTGTTGCCGCACCGACTGAACGCCGTGCTGATCCTGATTGATCATGAGCTGTCGCGCATCCGCAGCAACGCCCGTCGGCATGTCCGGGAAAGCGGCGATGTTGCGGCCACCTGACACCGGGATAACGCCAGACGCTCCCGGCTGGCCCGCATACATCAGGTTGCCAGGGTTGTTCGCCTGCATCCCTGCGGTTTGCGTGCCGTCTCTCGGAACGGACGGGGCGGCCGCCGCGGGCGACGCGGCCGGAGAAGGAGCCGCTATCGGAGGTGCCGACACAGCCCCACCCGACAGATCGCCGCCATCCCCCCGCATGTATTGGATCGCGCCGAGCGTGCCCTGCTGCTGCTGCTGCATGGCATCCTGCAACCCGCTCATGCCGCCCTTCATCATCAGGCCGCCGATAAGCGCCTGCCCGAGCCTGGACAGCGCCTGCGCGGGATAGGCCGCACTGCTGTCGGTCCCCTCCGCCGCCATGCGCTGACCAAGCTGCATGCGCTCGGTAGGCGCGAGCAGCGCGGGGTTGCCCAGCATCATCGGGTTGATGCCGCCGCCAGCAAGCATCGCCATGGTTAGGGGCGACATTGTGGAACCGTTGCCTGCGAAACCGCTCATGTCATTCTCACATCAGCATCGCGCCGAGGATGGCCGCGCCTCCAAGCGACGACAGTCCGCCGAACATCGCGTTCTGCTGGGCAAGCTGTGCCTGGTAATCCGAAAGCTGTGCCTGCGTTGACAGCCCGGTCGCCCCGACGACATCGGTTGGCGATACGGTGCTGGATGTTGGCGTCGTAATCGGCTGCGATGGCGTCTGCGGCGCCGCCCCGAACAGCGAACTGAGAAGTTGCAGCGGATTGGACTGCGCGGTCTGCTGCTGCGCGATGTTCTGCTGCTGGCCCGTCAGCGCCATGTTGAACAGGTTCGATGCCGCAGTCGTCCCGGCCCCGATCGCCGAATCCTGCGCCGACTGGTACGCCTGCGTCTTGGAATTGTTGAACTGCTCCATCGCATTGTTGTAGGCGTCACTGCCGACGGGGATTCCCTGCCGGGAAAGCTGATCCTGCAGGAGCTGCTGCTGCTGGTTCCACTGCGGATTGAGGAACCCGGCTTGCTGGCCGTAGAGCGCATTCGTGACGTTCTGATCGAGAAGCTGTGGTCCCTCATTCAGCGTCGCGCTGTCCGGCGTATTGAAATTGAGCGGTGTTGTGGCCGATGTGCTGGCCTCGTTAGCCAACGATTGCGCCGTCGGCATCAGGTTCGCGCCGACGGTCTGCTCGCCGGTCAGGATGGACTGCGCCAGCGGGGTTAGCTGCGTGGTCTGGGTATAGGTCGGAACGGTCAGGCCGCTCGGGGTCGTGTACTGCCCGGTCGGGTTATAGGTGGTCGAGCCGTACGGCGTGTTCTGGTTGACATCGTTCAGCGCGGTCTGCGCGGCAGCCGTGTTGACGTCCGCAGTGGACTGCGCCGCAGCCGTTGCTGTCGGATCAGGCGGCGATGGCGCGCTGGACTTGCTCACTTACTTCCCCTGCCCTTAGCCATCGGGCCGCGTCTCGCGCGAGCAGCCCATAACTGACGGCATCACCGGTTGGCAGGGCATCGGGATGATACCCCTCCTCGCGGAACCCGAGGCGGCAGAGGAATGCGCGGGCGCGCTGGTTCGTGGCCTCGGTCGTTGACGTGATTCTCTTACAGCCCAGTTGGATGAACGGGTATGCCAGTATCGCCCGCACCGCTTCTGGCGTGGCCCACCGGCGGGAGGTGGTCACGAAGCTGATCTCGATATTCGGAGGGCGCCACTGGTTGAACACAGCGGCCGCCACGAGGTCGCCATTCCGGAGGACGCCGATTGTCTTGCACGGTCCCCAGTCCGCGATGCCGAGCCGCTCCCCGGCCCACGCTGCCACATGGCGGTTGAAGCCGTAGAGCATCATGGTATGATGCCGCGCGGCGGCAGCGTAGACAGGTACGTCAGGAGCGTCGGAAGCTCTGTAGAACCCTGGGGCCTTGCACCCGTGCCCATGCCAGCGTGAGCGTAGAAACTGGCCCGCAGCATCACAGCGCAGTCCCCTGCTCCAGCCGGCAATCCGTGCGCAGCCAGCTTGTCAGCGCGGCCACGCTCACCATCATGCCGAAGCTGTACGCGGTCCCTGTCCCCCCTGCGGCGCGCCATGCGGTGCTGATGCTGGCGATGCCAATCGTGATCGGGTTGCCGCTGTCGTCGGTGATGTCGTTGCCGCCGTCATCGGTCAGCGGGGCGCCCGCAAGCGCGGTCGGTTCCGGGATCGTCAGGGCGCCATAGTCGTAGCCGATCGCGAAAGTGTAGGCCCCCTGCGCAGACTGGACGATTGGCCGCACGGCCGTCATCCGCTTCCGGTACGCGCTGTTCGTCGTGCTCCATGCCTGTTGCGCGGTCCCACTGATCGGCGTCCCGCTATCGGTCTGGCCGACATCGGCCTGATACACGACGCCGCCGGGACCGCCGAAGAACAGATTATTTCCGAGCAGGCCCCAGCAGGAGGCATTCAGATTGAGGAAGCGGCACCACGGCTGCGATGGGAGCGCGGTATTGCAGACATGCTGTGCAAAGGTGCCGTCGAGATTGGGCACGTTGAAGATCAGGCGGCGCCCCTTGGGGTAATAGAGCGCCTGCCATCCGAAGCCGCCAGCGTTCGCTGCAATCGCCGCCTGCACCGCACCGGAGATTTTCGACCGCGGCGGAAGTTGCCCGACCTTGAGCGCGACAAGCTGCTGCTGGAGCGGCAGATAATCATCGAATGTGGCGAGGAAGCTGTCGCCGCCGTACTGGCAGACGGCACGGATGTTGACGGGCGGTGAGACCCGATATCGGCCGATCTCCTGCCACGCATTGTTGTTCGACGGATCGTTGCCGAAGAACAGCAGCGCATCGCCGCTGGACATGATGAAACAGATGAAATCGAGGACGCCGTTACCGCCGTCATGCGTAACCGATGTCACGGCAACCAGCGTGCCGCCTCGAGGCGCAAATGGGGCGAGATCATAGAACACCAGCGTCCCGCTGATCGAATTAAGCGGGGCGTACCAGAAGCCGGTCGAGGCAGTCTGCCAGAAGAATAGCCGCTGCTGGTACTGGAATACGCCATTCAGGGTGGTTGCGGTCAGGTCGCTGCCACTGAAGCTCGCATTCGCGAGGGTGGTTCCATCGAAGATTTGCGGCGCATCGGCGCCGTTCACGAGAAACAGATGGCTGAGAAAATTGACCGTCTGCCAGCGATCGCCGCTGAAGCCGCTGCCCAGCGCGGCGCCCACCGCGCCACCAGCGGTCACGTCAAAAATACTTCCCCCGCATGCGCCAAGCAGCTTGTCCGCCGATGCGTTACGAAATTCTGCCAAGGTCTCGACCGCACCGCTTCCAAGTCCTGTCGCCCAGCTCTGCGAGCCGGTGCGAACGTAGACACCTTCGGAATCGGGATAGAAGTTGTCTAGCTGCACCGCATCGAGCGGGTCCATTGCATCCAGTTCGTCGCGCGTGTTCCATCCCTTGAGGGGAGCCGGAACGGATAGCGGTGCGGTGAACGGCTGCGCGCCCTGCTGGATGCGCTGCTGCGTGGAGAGCATTACGCGAGCCTGCCGCGCGTATCGATCCAGCCGTTCGTCTTGATGATCAGCGTCGTGCTGCCACCGGCAACGGACTGGATCTGGTTCGACGCGTTGGTGCGGATATTGAACCAGCCACCAACCGCCTGGCTGTTGACCTGGACGATCAGGTTGCTGTTGTTGTTTGACGCCAGCGTGGTGCCAGAAACCGCCGTCTCAGCCGGGGAGTTCAGCAGGACGCGCGTCGGCGCGGAACCGGATGCCTCGGCACGGATCAGGGCATTGACCTTCACGCCGGGCGGAACGCCCGCCAGCGATTGCAACACGGAAGTGGTGCTGATCGGGCTTGTGATGCCGCTCTCTGAAATAAAGGCCGCCCAGATAAACTCATCGCCGTTCTGGTTGAATGCCAGAATATGGGCGGAGCCGTCGGTCAGGAACGAGCCGATGCGGCGAAAGGCTGTGGTGCCGCTCGGCGCGTTCGCCGCAGTAAGGGATGTGTCGAAGTACACATCCGGCGAGTCGTTATTGATGATGGCGAACACATGGTACCATGTGCTGTCGGCAATGGTGAGGCCGGTCCCCATGCCGCCATTGCCAGTCCCAGCCGCCCATGTGGCGGAGGTCGATTTTGTGAACGCACCGAGCACGATGCTGACCGCGTTGGTGCTGTCCGAACAAACGCCAGCCTCGATGTCCAGCACGCTATTGGGCGAGACGCCATCATTGGAAAGCGTGAGACCCGCGAGATAATTGTAGAGCGCACCAGACAGCGCGCCGGTCACGCCGAGCGTGCCAGCAACGGTCGAGTTGCCGGTGACCGAGACGCCGCCACCTGAAACAGTCAGAGTGGAAGAAAGAGTAAGCGTTCCGGTGATGGTCGAATTGCCGGTGACGGTGATGCCGCCAGACGAAATCGTGATAGCGCCAGTGAACGTCGCGCCGCTTAGCGATGCGTAGTAAGCAGCGAGGCCCGATATCGCCAGCTTGCGCGTCGGCGGCGCTTGCGCGGCCTGCCATGCGAGCAGGTAATCGGTGACCTGAAGCGAGACGGCCGTCGGTTGGTTGTCTACCGTGTTGAGGGTCATGGGGCAATCCTCAAGCCGCGGCGACCTTGATTCGCTTTTGGATCATCTGAGCGGGTTAGCCCAAGGTGAGACCATGTTTTCCCCCGGCGCACGTCATGTACTGCCGCAAGCGAAACCCCAAAGCGATCGGCTAGGCTCTGATTTGTCTGGGTAGATGCCATGATTTCTCTCACGGCGAACCCTGTAAGGCGAGCGCGTCCCTGACGCTCGCCGTGGACGTGGCGCATCTTTGCGTCGCGGTCGTCCATATTCGCTTTGTGCGTGCCAAGAAACAGATGTCGCGGGTTAACGCATGGAGGATTGTCGCAACGGTGACACACCTCGTGCCCCGCCGGAATCTCGCCGTAATGTAGCTCCCAGGAGAGACGATGAGCGTATATACGAGTTCGTATATATCGTTCCGAATTTGGGTCGCGATATTTTTCGAGCTGGTACTGCCCGTAATCGCCCTTTGCCTTCGTGCCAGTCCATTCCCAGCAACCCGTTTCCTGATTGACGCGGTAACGAGCATTGAAAGCCTCGCGCAGAGGCGGTTTTGTCCTTGCCGTGGCCCATTGTATGGCCCGAAATCCTCGTAATGTCCAGTAATCATTGAGTTATGATAGGACATTACCAAACCCGCTCTCAGGCAAATTCCACGGTCCAAGCAGCGTCAGATGCTCGTTCGGTGTGAGATCGAGGATCGCGGCGGCGCCATCGACAGCGAGCGCCTTGTCTACTTCTCGCTCGTACTCAGCCATCTCCTCGTTGTAGGAAAGGCCGAGCCGCCGCAATAGGCGCCACGTCATGCCAAGCTGTATCAGGTGCGCCGACAAGACCGCATTGTCGGTATCGGCCATCCACGAACTCTGCCGCACTCCAGCGGCGCTCTGGCACCATCCGGTGGACACATATTCAAAGACAAGAGCCGACCCGTTATCGAATGGCACCGGATCGATGGATAGCTTCGTCGTTCCCTCGATCGAGCGGAACCGATAGCGGCGCTGGATCGATGCCTTGCCGATGACGCTCGATTTGTAGAGCTGCCACTGCTGCGGGCTTTGCGGACCACGCATGGACCAGTACCGCGAGCGATCCCAGAACGTGTTGTCCACCGCGCGCTTGAAATCGGTTGGCAACGCGTAATCAGACTGCCCGAAATTGTATGTGCCGCTGCCGGTAAACGTCGCGGGCTGGTTCAGCGTATAGACGTATGTAGGGGTAAGAAAGGGAGGCGTCCCCACAAAGATTTCGAGATATTGCGTCACGATGGCGTTGTTCGGAATGCCAGTCCCGTTGGCGATCCACGTGCCATCGCCGATCACCTGTAGATTGGTGTTGGCACAAAGGGCCGGCTGCAAGAGCGTGACCACCGCGACATCATCGACGTTCGCGATCGTGCCAGAATACTCAGGCGTCGCGTTGGTGACGAAATCGTACTCCTCGATCATCGAGACCCAGCCGCCAGGAGGCCGGTTCGCAAGCGAACTCCCCGCTGCGTTCGCTATCGCCAGCAGCAGCGTCGCGGTCTGATCGGAGTTGTCGACGATCGCGGACGGCGCCGCAACCGGGGCGTAATTCGCGACGGCCTGGCAGATGGTGAGAAGGGTCACGGCAGGAGCGCTCAGCCGTCCTGCGGCTGATCCAGCGCCTCAGTCGGGGGAGTCTCTGCTGCGGGTTCCGGCTCCGGCTCTACGGCTGCAGGAGCCAGCGATGCCCGATACGCCGCGGCTTCATCGTCAGTCGCGAGCCGATGAAAGACGTGCGGACAGCCGCCGCCGATGCCGCCGGCGGGACCGACATCCACCATGATCCGGCCGTCAGCGTGCTCGAATACTCTTTCCATTGCCGCTCCTTTTTGCTGGCTTCGGCGGCGCGAACTTCCGCCCGATATCAGCGAGGACGAACTCGTGGGCTACCGAACGGGGAACGCCTGCCCGCTTCGCAGCGCGTGGCGTATGGTCGATCCACTCGAAGAACCGATGCTGCGGACCGCTCTCGGATGGCATCTCAAAGCCCCGCCGCGCCGCCGGCGACGTTGCCTGCGGCCTGACTGGTCAGATCGCCCATCATCTGCGGCCCCGGCGTCCCGTTGCCCATGTAGCCATTCGGCAGCAGCGTATTCGGGTTGTTCCGGTTGCCCATCAGCATAGCGAGCGTGCCCAATGGGATGCCGCCGAGCGGATTGCTCATTCCGGCGCCCGGAGAGGCCCCCATGCGACCCATCATTGCGGCTGCGAGCGGGCTGATGCCGCCGCCGCCGATGGCCTGCGATGCGGGAGCGACCTGGGCTGGCGCCAGCAGTGCGTTTGCGGCGGTTCCCGACATCACCGCTTCCCATCGTTGCGGGACGCGACGCGCTTCTCGACCTGCTTAGCGATCCGCGCGTTGCCGGGCTTGCCAAGCTCGCGATTGGCGCGCGCATCGATGCCGCGCTCTGTCCCGGCCGACATGCGGCCCTCGTTTACGGCAGCCGATGCATACGACTTCGCGGCACGGGCGCGGCCGGGGGTGTCTGTAGGATAGGAGCCGCGTGCTGCACCAGGCACGGCGTGCGCCTGCGCCTTCCCGGCCGCGGCCAGCTTCATCCGTTCAGCCTTGCGCGGGGCAGCCATTACGCCGCCTCCTTGCCGCGCCGACGGGGTGCCGGGAGATTGTCCAGCGCCGACTGTGCCACGACCGGCTCAATGGCGCGGGGCTGATTGCCGTCGTTGCCAGGCACATAGGTTGCCAACGGGTGCGGCGCGTCCCGCATCGCGAGAAGCTGCGAACTCAGCCGTTGCAGCAACTCGTCCTGCGACGCGATCTTTGCATCCTGCTCCGCGAGGCGCGTCTCCAGTTCCTCGTTGCGGCGCGTAACCTCCGTCAGAAGCGCCTCGTGCTTGCTGTCGTCGAGATATGCCTGCGCCAGATCGCGGAGGCGCCGCCCAGCCATCTTGATCTGCTGGAGGTGAACATCTGACAGGGCGGCGAGCTGCTCGACTGTGAAGATCTGGAGCGCCTTCAGCTCAAGCACCATGGACCGGTTCAGGATCGGCCACTGCTCAAGCGGCGTGCCGTTCAGTGCCGGCTCCAGCCCCTTCTTGAATTGCTCGTACTGCGTCGGCCAGCGTTTCCGGTATTCGTCGTTCACCTCGAATGTCGGCTGGTTCGGCGAGCCGGGGATGAGGAGTTGCACCAGCTCGCGCTCGCGGAAGATCGGGCGCCCTTCGCGGGCCGTCGCGGCTTCGTCCTGCACCGGGTCCATGAAGAACCGCGGCTGCGTCGGATCGCTGGTGGCAGCGAAGTTCATCGACCGGGTGAAAGCGCCGGTGCGCGGGATGTTGTCGCTCATGCTGAAAGGTTCGCTACCCAGGTGTTCTTGGAGGGGACGAAGTACGCCGATTTGGCGTTCGTCACAGAGAAAGAGGCCCCAGCCGACAGCGCGTTGATGGTGTCGGTGCCGTTCGCGTACACCAGCAGCGGGTTCGATCCGCCATTATAGATGGCGGTGATCGCTGCGCCGGCTGCCGGCGGAAGGAGCGCGCCAGTGCTGGACGACACGGTGGCGAACACATAAGCGCCGCCCTGGTCCTGCAGAACGAGCGCGCCGGCTTTGGTCGAGCCGGTTGCCTTGAGGCTTGTGTGATTGGCCTGGCCGATTTGCACGGCGGCGGCGGCCGGCACTCCGGTAGCCATCAGTTCTCCGGGGGTACTCATGCGGCAAGCTCTCCTTGCAGTGGTATGGCGGCGTCTATCTGCCGCGCGACGGTAGGAAGAAGTCCCGTTCCGTGGACCGTGATCACGGCGCCCTCATTGGCCAGTTTCGCCGCCCATTCAGGGAAGGCGCGGGCCTGCGCGTACATGGCCGGCGATGTCAGGAAACGATTGCGCCCGCTCCAGACTTCCAGGCGCTGCGCATCGGGCGCGCTTTCGGCCTGCGCATATGCATGGGCCGAGCCGTCGTCGGCCATGCTGCTGTCGTAGCCGTAGAGGTGCAGCATCCGGTAGCCCATCGTGTATGCGAGAGCCATCGCGGTGAGACCGACGGTGATGCCGCCTCCGACAAGCTGGGCGTCCGGGATGTGCTTGGCGCTTTCGAGGAAATGCCAGACCAACGGGCGAATCCGCTGGCTCTCCGCGGCATCGAACACTTCCGGCGCGCACTGTGACGCGAGCAGCCACGTCCCGACGCGGGGATCGATGAAGCCGGCATTGCTGGCACGGGGATCCAGGATGACTGCGTAATCCGCGACGATGCCGCGGTCTGCCAGCCACTTCGCGGTGCCGTTCAGGGCGAAGATCGTCTGGCCTTGCGCGGCGCGCCACTTGATCTCGTGGAGGCTGGATTCCAGCGACGCACCGCCGCCGACCAGAACTGCGTGCTGCTCGTGCGCGTTCCGCAGTCCGATATCGCGCAGACCACGCTCCATACAGGCATCCACGTTCGCGGCCATGTCGGCTTCGGACGTGTTCGGCACGGCATTGAGCGTCACGCCGGGACCGATGCCGAGCCAGGACTGGCAATAACTCTGCATCCACCGCTTCCGAGGCCCGCGGAAGTGCAGCACCACGCCGCGGCGGCAATCATCGCCGGGAAACTCGGGCGCCAGGTTGAACGGATCGACGGGTAGCTCGCGCACATCGGCGCTCCACAGCCCATGCGTCGGTCGCTCCTGGATGGCGCGGTACAGAGAAGTCTGATCGTCGCCCCAATCCTCGCCGACATGCGCCAATGCGTCGGCCCAGATTTCAGCAACCTGGCACGGGTGTGGCACGAATATTGCGCCGGTATTCATCCGGCAGTCGGCAAAGTCGCCTACCGTGACGGCGAGATCGCAGTCCGTCGGGAAATACGCGGCCGGATCGTTCGCCAGCACACAATCAGCGCCAACGAGCAGCGTCGGCTCATGCGCGTTCGCAGGATCGGCGAGATACGCGTATTGTGCGGCCAGAACCGCCTTCATCAGCGGTCGCGGGAGATCGACCACATACGCATCATCGGCGCCGATCTCCATCGGGTCGTCGGTCAGCACCAGATGCTGATGGCCGAACCGCGCGCAGGATTCCCGCAGCAGCGCGAGATAGGGGCGGTAATCCTGGAAGAACGGATGCTCCGGCCGCGGCGCGTAGAACGAGACGATGTTCATGCGCGCTCCATGCGGTGCTGGAGATCGCTCGCCCCAAACCCGACGAGGAGCGACGCTTCGTAGAGCCGTGCAGGCGCCCCGAGTACCGTGGCGCCTGCTGGCACGTCTCGCGTCACCAGCGCGCCGGCACCAATCACAGCGCCATCGCCGATCGTCACGCCCGGCACGATGCAGGCGCCAGAACCGATCAGGCATCCGGCCCCGATGACTGGAGGTGTTGCGCCGACGAACTCGTAATCCACGATGGCCCGGCGCTTGTCGTTGGAGGTTGTCACATTGACGCCAACGAATGTGCCCCGACCGATGCGGCAACCGCCGGTGATGTGCGTGCCGTCCTGGATCTTCACATCGTCGGCCAGTTCGGCGTCATAGTTGATCGTGACATTGCGCCCGATGACGCAGCGGTCGCCGATCTTGACGCCTTCGCGGATGGAAGCCCCGTCACCGATCAGGCAGTCGTCGCCGATCGCGGCCCCAACATAGATCGTTGCGTGCGGCCCGATCTCGACGCGGGAACCGATGCGCAGAAAATCATAGATCGTTGGCTGCCTCGCCAAAGTCGGGTGCCCAGAAGGGAAGCGCCCGACAATGGCGAAGCGATGCACAACGCAGCCGTCGCCCCACTCGATATCGCTGAGCTCATGAGTGTGGCGAGGAGCCATCAGATCACCTGGCCCTGGGCGAACGGGTAGGCGATCTGCGCGGTGATCGTGCCGGTAGCCGAGGCAACGGTCGCCGCGTTGATCGAGACGCAGTTCAGCACTTCCTTGCCGGAGGTCGCGGTTGCGAACACGCTGCCCGCTGTGCCGGAGAGGAATAGCGGCACCGCAGGGCTGACCTTCGTTGCCGTCTTGGCGATCACCGCCGCGCCGAACACCTGATACCAGCCATAGCTGGTGGTCGAGGTATTTGCCGCCATGGCAACCGCCAGCGGCTGCGCGAGATGCGCCGTGCTCGGTGCCAGTGTGGTTGCGCCGGTGAGCTGGTTGTACGTGACCAGCGATCCGATCGCGGTGCTTGCGACGCCAGCGAGGTAGATGAACTCGCCGTAGCCATAGGTCGGATCGTAAGCCCCGACCTTATAGCCAAGCGGCAGGTTCTGCGTCGTCGAAGTTGCGGCGATCGGCTGAACGCCGGCTTCCGGGGAGTTGGGTGTGTAGGCCATTGATACGTTATCCTTTCGAGAGGGCCTTTTCAGGAGGCCAACCACGGTTGAAGCGGTTGTTAAGGGTCCGATAGTTCAACCCAAGCTCTTCGGCCCAGTCGGCTATGGTCTGTCTCTTGCCGTCGAACTCTACGAAGCGACTGTTGCGGCGGTTATTCAGGTTCTGCCGATGCGTGAGCCACCGACAGTTTGCCTTGGAATAACCCTTCTCGTTGTCGATCCGATCGAGATCGGTTTTCGGCGCCGGCTTCATCCCCATGTCGCGCAGGAAGGTAGAAAAGTCTCCCCACTCCGGGCACACGACGATCCCTCGATCCTTGTAGATCGACCGGATTTTCGGGTGATTGGAGCGGCAGCGACTGTGCATTGCCTTCCATGCCTTATACTCGGGGCTGCCAGTAAGACCGTGGACGGTGATTTTCTCGCGCCACAGGCAACCGCACGAACGGCTCCCGCCGTTTTTGAGATTGCCCGTGATGACGTGCGAAAAATTCCCACAATCGCACTCGCACAGCCAAACGCCGCCCGGCTCCCGCTTGACCACGGTTAGGCGGCCGAATCTCTGACCTGCAAAGTCACGCACAGCATTCTCCAACGGCTCTATTGGAACCGATTGTATAATGGTGTGCGTAATATTGCAAATCATTGGCATTGCCCGAGTATTAAGCCTTGATGACCCCTTGTAGGAACCTGTTGGACATGCTCATATTCCCGGCCCACGCTATGAGTTTTACCATAGCGTCCTGATTCACGGAAAATCTGTCGGGATCGAGCGGGACCATGTTCCGGTCGGCGTGTGGCCGCAGGAACAGGTAGTCCGTGTTCAGCACATACATGTGCGAAGCTGGAGCGCCTGAGCCAGAAAGCCACGTCACGCCGGAACCGAGCACGCTGCCGTTGCCGGTGGAGTTGCCCTGGAAACCACCGTCGAAGACCACGTCGGCGTCCATGAACTTCAGCGTCATGAAGCCGGCCATGGCGCTGCGCTCATCCTGGATCCGCTGGATCGCCTGCAACGACTCCCAGTAGTACCGGAAGTAAACGTTGTCGGCGATCATCAGGTCAGGACGATCCGCCTGACGGGCCTGGGCCAGCCATGCGCGGTTCATCATGGTCTGCATCGTCGCGGAGCCGGCGGACAGGCCGTTCGTGGCGAAGCTCTGGAGGTTGTTCTCCCAGAAGCCCCACACCGAACTGTCTATGCCGCCGATGACGCCAGAGTTGTTGACATCGCCGACCAGCAACTGGAGACCGCCGATCTGCTTGCCGCCATCGGCCGTGCCGTTGGAGTAGCAGTCATTGGAGATGTTGTTCTGCATGGTCCGTTCGGCGTTGCCGATGCGGCTTTCCAGCAGATCGATCATCTTCTCCTTGCCGGAGTTCTGCAGCATTTCGAGGCCGGAGATCGACACCGCGACCGCGGCCTGCGCGATCGAGTACTGCGCGGCGGTGAACACATCCGACGGCGTGATGTTCAGGATGTCGTAGCCGCTATAGCGCTTGTAGGTGCCGTTTTCGCTGTACTCGATCTCCTGCACGATGGCTTGACCACCATCGAAAGGCTTGATCTTGCCGCGCTGGGAGAGTCGGCGCAGAAGAGCGTTGTTCTTCGTGACGTTATCGGCGAGACGACGCGACCTGTTATACAGGGTGGTTGTGGTGATCTCGCCCCAATTCGTATTGGGTATCGACATTTAAGGCTCCATCTCGGCGGCCTTGCGACCGCACTGGGATCGGGCGTCTCACGACGCTCGTATGAAGATCAGGCCGCCAGATCCTCGGCGGCTGCCTCCAGCTCGTCTCTGAGCGAGCCTGTGGCACGTCGCGGCGTCTGGCTGGCTGGTGAGCCAGTGACGGAGGACGCGGCACGTCTCGCTTTCTCGGCCTTCTCGCGGGCTTCCTGCTGGCGAGCCTGTTCCGTCGCAACACGCTTGGCCTCTTCGGCTGCGTGCTGCTCGGCCAGAACCTTGGCTCGCGTTGCGGGATTGGCCCACACGGCCATGTCGTAGAGGTCCGCAAGCGCTGGAACCGGTTGCCCGGCTGCGCGTACCGCGAGGACATGACGGGTCATGTCGGCCTCAACATCGCGGAAATGGGGATGCTTCAACGCGCCGGCATCGTCGGTCGCGGCGGCGAACTGGTCGATGCTGCTCATGACTTGGTTCGCTTGGGCGTTGAACTGCTGACGCTGCTGCTGCTCGCGCTCGGCCTGCTGATTGGCGATGAACTGGTCGTACCGCTGGAACCGCTCCGCTACTTCCGGCGGTAGCGCGGGCTGCTGGCCCTCTGGCTTTGGGTCTGCGGGATCGGCCGGGGCATGAGACTGAATGCCGAGATGCCGCATGACGGCGGCGGGATCGACCTTGTAATTCTTGGCGACGTTGGCGAGCAACAGCGCGGCGCCATCGCCGCCGCTCATGAGCTGGCGCTCGACGTTGTACCATGCCTGGATGGTGGACGCCGGGGTGAGGCCCTTCTGCTGCATGACATCTGCATGCGGCGCGAACATCTGCGCGATCGGTTGCCACTCATTGCGGAACGTGGCGGCTTCCTGGTTCTTGCGCGTGTAGTCGGCATGGAGATCGCCGAAACGGCGCTCGATCAGGGCCTTGACTTCGGGAGGCGCCTTGGCGAGCAGATCGCGCTCGGCCGGCGCCCAACTTTTCGCGAATGCAGGGCCGTCGGGTTCGGCTGCTGCCGCCGGCTTGGCCGGTTCCTCGGTCGTTTTCGCGACCGGCTCGGCGTCGGACTTGACAAACTTGCCGTCGGGACCGCGCTGCGTGGTGGTCGTCTCGGGCGTCTCGGCTGCGGGCTTTGCTGCCGGTTGCGGGGTCTCCGGCGCGGTTGTCTCGGCCTCGTCGAATGCTGCCGCGACGGCGCTGCGGATGTCATCCGGCGCCTCGGTCTCTGGCCGCTCCTCGGTGATCGTGTCGGACAAGGCGCGCTCCTGGCAAACGAGAGCGCGGGTAGCGGAGCAGCGCGAGGACGGTCAACGCCAGTCTCGGAAATTTAGCCGGGCGGCTCGATCAGCTTATAGTCCGTCGGCAGCGTTATCGCTGTGTCGCCGGGCTGGAGCACGATCGAGTTGCGTCCACCTTCAGCCGAATAGACCGTGACAGGCCGGTCGCTGCCGTTGACCACAAGAACGGAGTCTCCTTCGCGCTGAAAGACCGGCGGCGGCAGCATCACGCCAGCCGGGCCGGTCGCCTCAATCTTCATCGTGACCTGCGCTATGACCTTGCTCACCCAAAATCCCCCATCGCACGCCGGATATCCTCGATCCGGCCAACCCGGCTTAGCGTGTCCCGCTCCCCCTGAACAGGCCGCTCATTCCCGACCTCGACATACCCATTCCGGCGCAGGAACTCGCGATGCTGGCGACGCCCGGCGATCACGGGGCGCTTGCCTTGCGCCGCCACATCTGCCGCCGCGGTGCGGTAAGGCTCGATGTCACGGATGATGTGCATGCCGGCGCCGGGTTGCTCGACGGGATGATTGGAACCGGGGCCGCGGATTTGCACGAGGCAGTCCAGATCCGGATCGTAGGCGTAGGTGCGGCGGGTCATGCGAGGGCGCTGCCGGCAACTAAATGCTGGAAGAGAGCGTTATTCGCCATAATATTGGCCGCCAACTGCGGGCCACGCGCCCGCAAGGTTTCACGCACAATCTCGTCAAAATGGAGCGGCGCATACCCGCTGTATTTCGGCAGGACTGACTGCGGCATCATGATCGGCATCAGCAGCCCCGGCGTACGAATGATGGCTGGCGCTACAAGCAATCCAAGACCGGCGAGAAATCCGCGACGTTTGATCACTCCAAATCCCCCCCGACCCCGCTTCGTGGCAGCGGGATGCGATCACCCGGCGCGGGCGGCTGCCCGTTCAGCGCCCTCGCACGCTCAGCGTTGAACCGCGCCAGTTCATCCGCAAGCGGGCGCCCGATCGGCTTGCGCTCCAGCGCGACGGCCTCTTGGAGTAAGCGCACGGCTTCGCGGTTCATTTCGGCGGCTCCGGCACTACTACCACTTGCGCGGACACAACGCGGTTGGCAGAGGAATATTCGCGCGAGACAGTGCGGCCGCTCGCAAGCCACGATCCGCGATTGCCGATGATTCTCCGCGCCAGAAGTCGCCCCAGCCAGCCGGGGCCGCGAAAGTTAAAGCCAAATTCGAGGACGCCGTTACGGAATTTGATCACCGCAAAGCCCCCGCATCCTGCATCCCGATCCGCGTCACCCGGGCCTGCTCCAGCCGCTCGGTCTGCGCCAGCTTCTCGGCTTCCAACGCCAGTTGCGCCTGATTGTGTTGATCCTCCGTGGCGTCGCGCTGTGCAGCCATGCTGGCCTGTATCTGTGCCGCCTGCTGCTTCTGCGCAATCGCCGCCATGTCGGTCTGCGCCTTCATCTGGGTATCATGCACATCCGCCGCGATCTTGGCTTGTTCGACGGCGGGATTCTGCTGCGTGCCGCCCTTCCCCTGTGCGCCGGAAACCTTCGGATTGGGCGGCATCTGCGCGATAGCGTCGAATGCCTCCTCCACCGTTTCCTCCAACGGCCGCGCGACGCGGAAGCCGCGCATGGCGAACAGCGTTACCTCCTTGGCCAGCGATGCCAGCGGCGGGTTGCCCTGCGCGATAGGCACGATCTGCTCCATCAGCGGCACGAATTGCTGCATGAACTCGATGCGCGACCGCTTCTCGGCTTCCTCGTCCGGCGCGATGGTCGAATCGGCCTCGATATCCAGACGGAAGCCGTGCATGCCGTCTTTCTTGATCAGCGCGACCGCTGCCTCGAATTGCTGCTGGCGCTGCTGGTTGACCGCCTGGATGGCCTGGACCTTCTGCTGCTGCTGCGCCCATTGGGCGTAGGCCCGGTTCAGCATCATGCCGGGCGGCGCTTGGGGCGCGCCGGGCGCGGGACCGGGTGGTGGGGAGAGGGTGGTGCTCATTGGGGTTCGCCAGTCATATGCGTATAGCTCCTTCGCGTCATGCGCCCCTCCCACCCATCACACCAACTCCATCAGCATCAGGATATCCGCGTCATCACGCGCGACGCGCCGGCGCCGATGCTCGGCGGCTTCCTGTATATACTCCCGCGTCGCCCGTTCTACAATCGCCGCGATGAAGGCCCGGCGCGCATCTTCGCGCTGCTGCTCCCGCAGTCTGGCGAACGCGATCTCGTGGGCCGCGACACGACGGAGCGCCGCTGCGTCGTCCGCAACGCCGGCATCACGCCGGAGCGCCGCGACAGCCTGCTCGACGACCTCATCGGTGCGTTTCGCAACCCCTGGCGCGAGTGTTGCACGTGAAACATGCGCCTCCTCCGCATAGGCCAGGGCATCCAGTTCGCGGCCGATGTCGGTTGCGCGCTTCCGGCGCCGGGACTGGCCGCTCTTGAATGCGAGATTGAACCAGCCGCCGAATGCGGAGGGGCCGGCGTCAAACCCGCCTGATGGCGCGACTACGACGGGAGGCGTCACTCCTCCGGTTGCGCTAAACGAGTCCGCCGCTACGCCGCTCTCTGAAGCGGCAATGGCAGCCGTCATCCCGGCCGCAACAGTATCCGCGGCGCTTCCGGTTTCCGAGATGGCAATCGCCACAGTCGCCTGAACAGCTACCGCGTCAGCACCCGTTGCGGTCTCCGTCGCTGCGATTGCAGCGGACATCTGCTCGGCAACGGTATCTGCGCCAATGGCCGCCTCCGAGACAGCCACAGAAGCCGTCATTGTCTCCGCTATGGTATTAGCGCCTATACCTGCCTCGGAAACAGAAATTCCTATGCTGGATGAGTAGCTCAGCACCACAAGGCCCTGCGCGCCGTAGGTGCTCCCGCCTGTGTGGCTCTGGCCGCCACCGCCACCGCCATACTTGCCGCCAGAACCGGCGACCGCACCGACGGCGCCAGCACCGCCGCCGCCAGCGCCTTTGCCCGCACCGAAACTGCTGCCGGCGCCGCCTGTCTGGCCGCCGGCCTTGTAGCCGCCCGTGGATGCTGCGGAGGGCGTGTCGCCGAGGCCGGCACCAGTGCCGGTGGCATGCCCAGAGCCGCCTATGCCACTTGGGCCGCCCGCTCCGCCGGCTCCGTAGCCTGAAGCGCCGCCGCCGCCGTTATGCCCGATCGCGCCGACACCACCGGAGCCGCCGGCGCCCGAGAAGGTGTTACCGATTCCACCATTCGCCTTGAGGGTCGAGATCGAGCCAAAGAAACTGTAGCTACCGGACGCGTCCGCGCCAGATCGCGCGGCGACGTGCACCGTGTAGGAGTTACCTGACGTGACTGACATCGACGAGTTCTCGCGGTGCTCACCGCCGCCTCCAGCCTTGTACGGACCGCCGCCACCGCCCGCGCCAATGGCGTGCGCCGCGATGCTGCCCGTCAGGCCGGCGACCCACGTCCCGGAGCCGGTATAGAAAATCGTCGTCATGCGGCCGGCGGCGAAAAGGTGCCATCCTTGTAAATCCACCCGACGTCAGCCTGATCGTGCTGAATGAGGGTGCCGAGCTCGCTTTGCCAAACGGCTGGATCAGCCTGCGCCGTGGCGACGACGTTGCCGTCGCGCACTATCACGCAGCGCCCTGAGTGTGCCGGCATACCAATGTGGGGTTGAAGGTCAGTGACGCGACGCCCGCTACCGTCTGGTTTGACAGGATGATCAGTGTGATTGAGCCGGGTCAGCTTATAGCCCTGCGCCAGACGGCCTTCGCGCCGATCGAGCGCCGAATTGTCCGCATCGCCTTCGGTTTCGATGATGGCTATGATGATGTTGTTCGCCGTGTGCACGACGCCGAACTGATCCGACGCCATTGCTTACATCGTCAGCGTATAGGTCGCGACAACCGTATTGCCGTTGATGACAGGCTGCGCGGTGCCCAACGTGCCCGCAGAAAGCAACGTGCCCCCACTGTTGGCAATCGCGCTCGTGGCGCCAGTACCGAAGGTCATGGCGATGCCTTGGATGGTGCCTGTTCCAGTGATCACATAGGAAATCGTGCCGGAACTGGTGATGGTACCACTCGACGGAGCATTGAACGAGACAGTGGGGCGGGTGCCAGAGAATGTAGGGGCGTTCGCGCTTCCCGCCTCAAGCCACCCACTATGCGATGCCATGGTATCTGCCGCTGAGACCGCCGAAAATGATGCGCTGGAGATCAGCAGCATATAAGGACCAGTGACGGTATAGGACGACCCCTGCAAGGCAGCAGCGAACGTCGCGTTCTTGCCAAGCGTGCAGACTACATTGTCAACGCGCTCAGTCCAGATCGGCATGCCTTTATCGTCGTAACAGGTTAGGTTGTACCATCCCTTGGCGCCGGCGCGTTCGATCGATCCTGCGTCGGCAGTCATTCCGGCAGTGACGACGTCGCCGGCATTCAGAACGTCAAGCATCTTTCCTAACCTCACTGATCGCTTCGCTGATCCCGCCGTCGCGGTCCCGCTTCGTCACCTTCACGCGCCGCGGCTTCTGCATCTCGGCAACAATGCCACGCATACCCTCTGCTGTGGCAGCAAACGCGGCGAGCATCTGCTCCTGCTGCGTCGTCATCATCTGCCCGAGACGATCTGCCAGCTCATTGGCAACGCCAAGCGCCGCCATAACTGCGGCATGAGCGGAATCGATCTCCGCCTTGCGGGCATCCATGTGCGAGCGGTGCATCTGGGCTTCCTTGGCGGCGGCATCGGCCGCATCCGCAGAAGTCTTTGCGTTGTGCGCCGCGCTGAAGGCCGCGCTGGTGTGGGCGATCACGTCGGGGTGGACTGGTGCTGGTGCAGGGGCCGGAGGGGGTGCCGGTGGTGGGGGCGCCTCGTGCTCAACGATATCCCACGGATCGGCGGCTTGTTGGACTGAGGCGCTCATTTCCAACTCCGCAGCGCGTCGCACACGATGGCGAGCTGTTCGTCGGTCATCTCGGGATAGATCGGCAGGCTCACGACCTCCTGCGACGCGCGTTCGCTTTCCCGGCAACCTGATGGACCAAGCGCAACGCGATCGCGATAGGCCGGTTGCAAGTGTACTGGGACCGGATAATGGATGGCGCCCTGAATGCCATGGGATTCGAGGTGCGCCATGAAGGCGTTGCGATCTGGCACGCGCACGACGTAGAGATGATTGGGAGCGTCCCCATGATGAAAGGGAAGCGCGCAACCGTAATCACGGGCTATTAGCCATCGGCGTTCTTGCCGCTCATCCAACCGCCGCAGCCTCACGCGCAGTATCGCCGCCTGCAGCTCGTCCAGTCGGCTGTCCACGCCGCCGGCCATCTCCGATACATAGCGTTGCCCCCAGCCGTATTGCCGCAGTGAGCGCACCCGCTCCGCAATGGCATCGTCGCGCGTCGTCACCGCGCCGCCGTCACCAAAGCCACCAAGGTTCTTCGTCGGATAGAAGCTGAAGCACGACGCATCGGCCAGCGTTGCGCCGATCTTCTCGCCCTCGAACGTCGCCCCAACCGCGTGCGCGCAGTCATCAACCAACGCGACGCCATGACGCCGACATACTGCGGCAATCGACCGCAGATCAGCCGCGCCGCCATACAGATGCACCGGCAGCGCGGCCCTGATCGGAGGCACGTTGGCTGGTGGCGAGTCCAGCACGTCGGCCAATTCGCGGGGATCCATCGTGTAGAACCCCGCCTCGATGTCGATCAGCAGCGGTGTGGCACCGATTTGCTCGATCGCGGCGACCGTCGCGCTTACCGTATGCGAGACCGTGACGACGGTTGTGCCGGGACCGCACCCGACGGCCTTTAGTGCTAGCGCAATCGCGTCGGTCCCATTCGCCACGCCGACGCAGTGCTTGGTACCGAGCCAGTGGGCGAACTCGCGCTCGAATGACTCGACTTCTGGGCCGAGAATGTACCAGCCGGACTCCATGACGCGACGCATGGAGGCGTCGATTTCCACGCGATCGACTTCATAGGCTTCGCGGAGGTTGACTACGGGGACTTTCACGGATTATGCCAGCCTCTCAAGCTCATCAACAAGCTGAGCGGCCCTCGAAAGCAACGCGTCACGCCACCCTCACCGCTTGCCCATTACGCAACATCCACCGCTGCCCGTTCGCAAACCGCGTCGGCACGCCCTCGCGTAGCTGCTGCAACGCCTGGGGCGGTGGCGCATTGGCGTTGGCAGCCGCCGGTGCTTGCTGTGGAGGAGGCGCCATAACGGGCGCCTGCTGCACAGGCGCCGGTATCCATTGCGGCGGCGCTGGCGGCAGTTCCGGCACCGGCAGCAGTTGCGGATAGCCGGTGATCTGCGAAATGGTATCGGCCGAGAAATGCCCCGCAATGATCGCCGCCATCAGCCGGATCGTATCCCGCGCCAGCCGCGCCACGGCCCGCTGCTGCGGCACCACGCGCCGAGTGATGAAGTTGGCCTTCAACTGCTGGGCGCCGAGCGTCTCGTTCGGCTGCGTGTTGCCTCGCATGATATCGCCGATACCGGTGATCTCGTACAGGATCGACTTCACGCGGTCGCGGGCATCATAGAGCTGCACCAGCGTTCCAGCGATATCCTTGATCGGCAGCCATTGGATGATGTTCTGCATGCCGCCCTTGTCAGCGAACGACTGCCAGTCCTCAATCGGGATCAGCCGGTTCTCGGTGCCCTCATCGATCAGTTGCTGGAGCGCCTGTTTCTGCTCGCCGGCATAGACGCCGCTCACCTTGAGCGCCCGCGTCAGTCGATCAATCCGCGCCGTCAGTTTGTCCAGCTCGTCGGCCTGGTCCTGGTACTCGATGAAGTCCGGCACCGGAATGCGGGTATCGTTGGTCGTCGTTGCCAGCAGCGGATCCGGGTTCGGGAAGAAGTTCGGCAGCCCGAGCGGATCGTCGATCTCGTCCAGCACCAGATCAGGCGTGCCAGGCGCAATCCAGATGACGCGCTTCTTCGCCTTGTCCCAATACTCCCGCACGATCGCCTTACGGAACAGATCGGGCGGCACTTCCTCGCGTTGGCCTTCGCGGTTTTCCTCACGGCTCTTTGACGGGAAATCGAGGTTGACTTTCTTCCCCTTCTTGGACCCGAACCGCTTGACAAGCTCATCACGCGTCATGAACGCCTGATAGCGAACCCACGGAACCTCGCGCCAAGTCCGTGCCGGGCCTTCGCGGTAGTCCTCCCAAAATACGTAGCTGGTGATGACTTCCTCGTACACCACCTCACGTAGCGGCTCGCCTTCGTCGCCCTCATTATCCACGACAGCCGAAGCGCCCTGCGTCTCCTCGAATGCTGGCGCTGTGCCGTCGCCCGTGGTTTGCTTGCCCTCCGGTATCGTGTCGCCGAAGTGGGGCACATACAGCACGCGCGGCACGCCGCGGCCCGGCAGCAGCCTGTCCTCGACACACGCCAGCATCACGGCGTCGAAGTCCGAATGCGACGGATCGAGCGAGAACGAGATGCAACGCTCCAGCAGATCGGATGCCAGCCGCCCGGTGTCGTCCTGATC
>Ga0210401_10000335_pt1 | contig 57926 bp, 60 predicted proteins | sample IncBWH32MmetaG_FD_150866 | JGI IMG/M metagenome (GOLD analysis project Ga0210401, IMG submission 150866) | Forest soil microbial communities from Barre Woods Harvard Forest LTER site, Petersham, Massachusetts, United States - Inc-BW-H-32-M | ecosystem: Environmental > Terrestrial > Soil >...
CGCACGACCCCTCCAAGCGCGTCGCGCCGATCATGCTCACGACCGATCTGGCGCTGCGGCTCGACCCGGCCTACGAGCAGATCTGCCGGCGCTTCTACGAGAACCCCGACCAGCTCGCCCAAGCGTTCGCGAAGGCCTGGTACAAGCTGCTTCACCGCGACATGGGCCCCCTCTCGCGCTATCTCGGCCCGTTCGTCGCCGCGCCACAGCTGTGGCAGGACCCGGTGCCGCCCGCCGAGGGCGATCCCATCGACGCGGCCGACGTCGCCGCGCTGAAGGAGAAGATCCTCGCTTCGGGGCTGTCCGTCCCCCGCCTCGTCGCCACGGCGTGGTCCTCGGCCGCGTCGTTCCGCGGCACCGACAAGCGCGGCGGCGCCAACGGCGCGCGCGTGCGACTCGCGCCGCAGAAGGACTGGGAGTGGAACGAGCCGGCCGAGCTGGCAGCGGCGCTGCAGACGCTCGAAGGCATCCAGCAGGAGTTCAACTCCGCCCAGCCCGGCGGCAAGCGCGTGTCGCTCGCCGACGTGATCGTGCTCGGCGGCTGCGCCGCCGTCGAGAAGGCGGCCGCCGACGCGGGCCACGACATCTCGGTGGGCTTCGCGCCGGGGCGCACCGACGCCTCTCAGGAGCAGACCGACGCAGAGTCCTTCGCGGTGCTGGAGCCGGCGGCGGACGCGTTCCGCAACTACCTCCCTCCCGGCGCGCCGCTCGCGCTCGAGCATGGGCTGCTGGAGCGCGCCTTCATGCTGCGGCTGACGGCACCCGAGATGACGGTGCTCGTGGGCGGGATGCGCGCGCTCGGAGCCAACCACGGCGGCTCCGCTCACGGCGTCCTCACCGACCGGCCGGGCACGTTGAGCAACGACTTCTTCGTCAACCTGCTCGACATGCGCAACGAGTGGAAGCCCGACTCGGCGGAGAACGTCTACGTCGGCAGCGACCGCGCGACCGGTGAGGCCCGCTGGACGGCGACCTCGGCCGACCTCGTGTTCGGGGCCAACTCGCAGCTCCGCGCGCTCGCCGAGGTCTACGCGAGCGACGACGCGGGCGAGAGGTTCGCGCGCGACTTCGCCGCCGCGTGGGAGAAGGTCATGAACCTCGACCGCTTCGATCTGCGCTGAGCTCCGCGAGCGTATATCTGGCCCGTCACGGCCAGACCGCGTACAACCACGAAGGCCGCTTCCAGGGCCAGCAGGAAATCCCGCTCGACGCGACGGGGCGCGCTCAAGCACTGGAACTGGCCGAGCGCGCGGTTCCCTACGGCTTCAGCGCGCTCTGGACGAGCCCGCTGCTGCGGGCGCGTGAAACCGCAGCCGCCGTCGCCGAGCGGCTCGGCCTCGAGCCGATGCAGGACCCGCGCTTCATGGAGACCGACGCCGGCGACTGGACCGACCGCAGCTTCGCCGACGTCCGTGCGGAAGCGCCCGAGCGCTTCGACGCCTTCGCTGCGGCCGACCCGGATTTCGCCTTTCCCGGCGGCGAGTCGTTCGCCGAACAGGAGCTCCGTGTGCAGGCGGGGCTCGACGACGTGCAAGCCGGCGCGCTGCCTGCGCTCGTCGTCTGTCACGGAATGGTGATCCGCGCCGCGCTCTACCCCCGCATGCACGCCGGAGCGCGCGCGTTCACGCGCGTGCCGAACGGGGCGATCGTGCCGCTCGAGGCCGACGCCGCCGCGCACGTCGACGCCGGCGAGGGCAGCGCGACGCAGGCAAGCTGAGCGCACGGCGGCGGTTTGCGGGCGTCGCCGGCTCAGCCCAGGATCAGGCAGCCCGTGCTGCCGTGGGCGAGCAGCGCCGTCTCGTCGTCCGCGAGGAACAGCCGGCCCTCGGCGGTCGCGGTGCGCCGGCCGGCGTGCACGACGCGGCCCTCGGCGAGCACGCGCCCGTCGCCCACCTGCAGCGCTCGCAGGTAGCGGACCTGCAGGTCGGTGGTCGTGTAGCCGCTCGCCGCCGGCAGCGTCGTGTGCACGGCGCAGCCCATGCACGTGTCCAGCAGCGTCGCAGCGATGCCGCCGTGGACCGAGCCGAGCGGGTTGTACATCCACTCGGCGGGCTCGATCGCGAACAGCGCCCGTCCCGGCTCGACCTCGAGCGCCTCGAGGCCGAGCGCGCTGGCGAACGGCGGTCGCGGCAGCCGGCCGTCGATGATCGCCTGCATCACCTCGAGGCCCGAGAGCCCGGCGGCGAGGCGGGCGGCCGCTGCCGGGTCCGCCCACTCGAAGCTCCTGACACGCTCCTGCTCGACGGTCTTCATGCCGGCTCTCCGAGCAGGTCCTCGGCCGGCAGCTCGCCGACTTCGATCTCCTCGAGCGCGAGCTCCTCCTCGAGCCGCTCCGGGACCGCGCCCGGCGCGCCGCGCGGACCGATCGCCGCGAGCAAGCCGGCCGTCGCCAGACCACACAGCACCGTGATCAGCCACGACGCGTGAAAGTCGGCGGCGGTGGAGGCGCCGCCGCCCAGCACGGCCACCAGCAGCGCGACGCCGAGCGCGATGCCGATCTGGCGGCCCATCGTCAGGATCGCCGCGCCGGTCGCGAACCGCTGCGGAGACAACGAGGACACGCCGGCCCCTGTCAGCGTCGGGATCACCAGGCCCACGCCCGCGCCTGTGATGAGGTTGCCCGGGAGGAACTCGGAGGCGTAGTGCGGCTGGTTGCCGGTGCGGGCGATGTACCAGGAGGATCCGGCCGCGAACATCAGCGCGCCGAGCACGCCCGGCAGGCGATACCCGAACCGCGCCCCGAGCCGCGCGCCGGGGATCGCGAAGGCCGCAGCCATCGCCGGGCCGGGGAACAGCATCAGGCCCGCCGTCAGCACTTCCTCGTGCCAGACGCCGGTGAGAAACAGCACGCCGCCGAGCAGCATCGCGCCGAACCCGGCGAAGAACAGCACCGACCCGCCGACCGCCAGGCCGAAGCGGCGCACGCGCAGCATCGAGGGCTCGACGACCGGCGTCTCGTGGCGCTCCGAGCGCCGCCAGAGCAGCGGCAGCAGGATCGCGGGCACGAGCAGCAGGCCGATCACCTGCGCGGAGCCCCAACCCCATTCCTGGCCCTGCACGATCGCCACCACCAGCGCGCCGACCGCGACGATCAACGTGAGCGCACCGAGCACGTCGGGCCGGCCGGCGTTCTGCTCGCGGTGCTCGCGCAGGTTCCGCACGCCGGCAACGAGCGCCGCGATCCCGACCGGCACGTTGACGAGGAACACCAGCCGCCAGTCCACCTTCACGAGCAGCCCGCCGAGCGGCGGCCCAGCGGCGGCGGCGATCCCGCCGGTCGCGGCCCACAGCCCGATCGCGATGTGGCGCTCGGAAGGCTCGAACTCGGGCAGCATCAGGCCCAGCGAGGTCGGCAGCATCAGCGCGCCCCCGGCCGCCTGCACGACCCGCGCGGCTACGAGCGCGCCGACCGATGGCGCGGCGGCACACGCCGCGCTCGCCAGCACGAACACACTGAGGCCGAGCAGGAACGCGCGCTTGCGCCCGAATGCGTCGGCCCAGCGCCCCGCCGGCACGAGCAGCGCCGCGAACACGATCGCGTAGGCGCTCAGCACCCACGAGAGCGAGCTCAACGACGCGCCGCCGAAGTGCCGCGCGATCGACGGGAAGGCGATGTTCACGATGAACACGTCGAGGCTCGACATGAACACCCCGGCCACGACGATCAGCGAGACGAGCCACTTGCGTTGCATGACGAAACGCACCCTACCACAGACCAGTTGCATGATGCAACCTGCTCGGCTAGAATCTTGCACATGCTTCGCAACGACTACGAGAACCAGTCCTGCTCGATCGCCGGCGCGCTCGAGATCGTCGGCGAGCGCTGGTCGCTTCTGATCGTGCGCGACATCCTGCTCGGGCTGCGCCGCTTCGACGAGCTGCAGTCCCACCTCGGGATCGCGCGCAACGTGCTGCAGGCCCGCCTCACGCGCCTGCAGGAGCACGGTGTGATCGAGCGTGTCCCCTACCAGCAGCGCCCACTCCGCCACGAGTACCGGCTCACCGAGAAGGGCCTCGACCTGTGGCCGACGATCGTCGCGCTGATGAAGTGGGGCGACGAGTACGCGCCGCCGGACGGCGGACCCGCGGTGCTGATCGAGCACCGGGGCTGCGGCGGCGCCATCGACGAGCACCGTATCTGCGAGCGCTGCGGGGCAAAGCTCAAGGCGCGTGACGCCGTCGGGCGCCCCGGGCCGGGTGCTGCCGCGGACCACCCGCTCGCGCGGCGCGCCGGGCGCGAAGCCGCCGGCGCGGCGGCGAGCTGAGCCGCCGGCGGCTGCCCAGCCTCCCGTCAGCCGAGCGCGAGGCGCCCGGCGCCGGCGGCTGCTCAGCCGCCGCTCAGCGCATCGACAAGCTCGGCTCCTTCGCGCGCCATCCGCGACCGCGGCACCACGAGGTCGAACCCGTCCCCTTCCGCGAGCCGGCGGACGCCCGGCTCCACGTGCGAGTAATAGCCGAGCACGCATGCCCGGCCGATCAGCCCTTCCTCGCGCAGCTCGCGCACGGATTGCACGCGCTCGAGCTCCTCGGTCGTGAGGTCCGCGATCACGACGTCCGCCGGCGAGCGGATCAGCGACTCGCGCAGGGCGTCCTCGCCGGGCGCCAGCTCGACCTCGTGTCCCGCCCCCGTGAGCATCCCCTGGACGTTCGAGCCGAACAGCAGGTCCGCGGTGAGGACGAGGACGCGCGCCACGGTCCCGATCCGCCCGTGCCGCTACTGCGAGCGCAGGCGACGGAACTCGTCGCGCGCCGACTGCGGGCGGCCCCACATCTGCGTCACCTCGACGCGCCCGGCGCGCTCCTCGCGCAGAGCCATCTCGCCCTCGATGCCCGCTTCGTCGAGCAGCCGCAGCGCCCCGTGCACGGTCTGAGCCGACGCGGCGTGGCCGAAGGTGTGGGCGACGCTGAGCCGCCAGTGCCAGTCGTAGCGCGAGTACGGACGCGCGTTGACCGTCGTCAGGTACAGCGCGGCCTCGACGTAGCGTTCCTCGTCGGCGATGCGCAGATCGAGCTCGAGATCCGTCCAGTCCTCGGGCAGCGAGTCGACGAGCTGCTGGAAGGTGTCGGACAGGCCCATCGCGGCCAAGCCTAGCGCGGCTATTCTCGAATCGATGGCAGCGACGCCGACAGACCTCCACGTGGCGGCCGCCTCGCTCGCGGAGGACTACCGCACCCTGCGTGAGGGCTGCGGGCTGATCGACCGCTCCGATCGCGGCAAGCTCGCGCTGAGCGGCGCCGGCGCGGTCGAGTTCCTGAACGGCCAGGTGACGAACGAGCTCGCGACGCTCCAGCCGGGGCAGGGCCGCTACGCGGCCTTCCTGACGCACAAGGGCAAGATGCTAGGCGACCTGCGTGTGCTCGCCGTGCCCGGGCAGGACGGCCTCGAACTGCTCCTTGACACCGAGCGCGCGGCCCTTCAGGGCCTCTTCGACATGATCCGCCGCTACAAGGTCGGCTACGAAGTAGATCTGCACAAGCGCACGCTCGAGCGCGCCCTGCTCTCGCTCCTCGGCCCGCGCGCGGCCGAGCTCGCCGGCGCCGAGCTTGGGGCAGAGGAGCACTCGAACGCGCCGGCGAGCATCGACGGCGTCGAGGTGCTCGCCGTGCGCACCGACTCCGGCGTGGACCTCCTCTGCGGCTCGGAGCACACTGCCGAGCTGACGGGCGCGCTGCGCGCGCGAGGCGCCGTGCCGGTCGGCGAGGACGCGGCGGAGTGCCTGCGGATCGAGTCCGGCCGGCCCCGGTACGGCGTCGACATCGATGATTCGGTGATCCCGCAGGAGGCGGGGCTGAACGAGCGCGCCGTCAGCTTCACGAAGGGCTGCTACGTCGGCCAGGAGACCGTCGCGCGGCTGCACTACAAGGGCAAGCCGAACCGCCACCTGCGCGGATTGTTGCTCTCCGCGCCCGTCGCCTCCGGCGAGCCGCTGGCGATCGGCGAGCGCCCCGTCGGGCGCGTCGCGAGCGTCGCCGACTCGCCACGCCTCGGGCCGATCGCGCTCGCGCTGGTGCGCCGCGAGGCCGGGCCCGGCGCCCGTGTCGCCGTCGGCGACGGCGGTATCCAGGCCGAGGTCGTCGAGCTGCCGTTCCCGTCCGGCGAGCCGGGCGGCACGTCGCGCTGACGCCCGGGCAGCGGCGCCGCGCTCGCGCCGGACACGGCCGGCCGCCTAGGCCTCCTCGCCGCCGCTGATCTGCTGGATGATGCTCTGTTCGGCGGCCCGCAGGTAGCCGATCGCGGCATAGGGATCGGGGATGTTGTGGCGGATGCGGACCGTCGAGGAGTAGTCCTCGCCGTCGCCGTCGAGCCGTTTGAGCACCTGGACGATCGTGAGCACGGCGCCGATCTCCGCCGTGTCATCGTCGCCGTAGGCCTCGTCGAGCGCCTCCATCTGTTCCGAGGCGCAGTTTCCGAGCACCGATCCGTCGAGTGGCATCCGCCGAACGTCCTTTCGATGGCCTCCATCCCCCGGGCTGCGGGCAGCTCGCCGGCCTACGGGGCGGTCACTGCAGTGAACGGTAACGGACCCCGGCGGCGGGTTCCGACGGCCGACGGCCCGCGCATAATCAGGCGGGTGTCGTCCGCTCACGAGTTCTTCGCTGCCTCCGCCGGGGTGGCCGGCGCGCTGATCGGGCTGCTGTTCGTGGCGATCTCGGTAGCCGGCGACCGGGTACTCGGCCCGGAAGCCGCCGAGGTGCATTCGGTTCGGGCGGCCGCCGCGCTGACCGCGTTCACGAACGCCCTCACGGTCTCGCTGTTCGGACTGATCCCCGGCTACAGTCCGGCCGGCGCGGCGACGGCGGTGGCGATCATCGGCCTCATCTTCATGGCCGGCGCGCTGCTGCGGCTGTTGCCGGCGGCACGTGCCGGCGAGATCCGCACGGTCGAGCTGACCTTCCTCGCCGGGCTGCTCGTCGTGTTCGTGGCCCAGCTGATCGCGGCCATCGCGCTAGACGGCAACGAGCGCGACGCCGAAGCGCTCCACACGATCTGCGTGCTGGTCGCAGTCTGCTTCCTGATCGGGATCGCGCGCTCGTGGGAGCTCGTCGGCGGGCCGCGGGTCGGCCTCTGGAACCTGGTGCTGAGCAACCGGGGCGGCCGGGACGAGGGCGAGTGAGCAGCCCGTCGGTCACGCCTCTCGCCAAGAAGCTCGGCGTGAAGGAGGGCGGTCGGCTGCTCACGCGCGCGGCGCCAACCGGTTGGACGGTCGAGGACCTGCCTCCCGACACGACGCTCGGCGAGCTCCGGCCCGGGACCGCGGCGGGCGGATCGCGCGATGTCGTCGTCGCGTTCTTCGGCGCCGTCTCAGAGCTCGCGGACGCCCTGCTCCAGCTCGGCGAGGCAGTTTACCCGGACGGAGCCCTGTGGATCGCCTGGCCCCGGCGCGCCGCGGGACACGAGAGCGACATCCGCGAGCAGGACGTCCGCGGGGAGGCGCTGCCGCTGGGCCTCGTGGACAACAAGGTCGCGGCGCTGGGCGAGGACTGGTCGGGCCTGCGCCTCGTGTGGCGCGTGGAGCACCGCGCTCCAGGCGCCGGTCACGCCCCGGCGCCCACCCGTGGGTAGGATTCACCGCGCTGGCTATCCCCAACCAACGAGGTTCAGAGCGCGTGGCAATCGATCTCCAACAAGTCTCCGCCGTCGACACCGAGCCCGGTGAGCTGCCGAGCACGATGGCAGCGTGGGTGATCCGCGAGGAGCGCTACGGCGAACCCAAGGACGCCTTCCAGATCGAGGAGGTCGAAGTCCCGGAGCCGGGGGCCTTCGAGGTCATCGTCCGCGTGATGGCCGCGGGCGTCAACTACAACAACGTGTGGGCCGCGCTCGGCAAGCCGGTGTCGGTCATGAAGTACGGCGACCACCCGGAGTACGGGCACCACATCGGCGGATCGGATGCCTCGGGGGTCGTTTGGAAGGTAGGCGCCGGCGTCACGCGCTGGAAGCCCGGCGACGAGGTCGTCGTGCACTGCAACATGGCCTCCTACGAGGACCCCGAGGTCCACGGCCTGGATCCGATGGCCGCGCCCTCGCAGCGGATCTGGGGCTACGAGACGACGTGGGGCTCCTTCGCGCAGTTCACGAAGGTCCAGGCCCAGCAGCTGCTGCCCAAGCCGCATGCGCTGACCTGGGAGGAGGCGGCCTCCTACGGGCTCGTCTACTTCACCGCCTACCGGATGCTGATCACCCGCTGCAAACTGCAGGCCGGCGCGAACGTTCTGATCTGGGGCGCCGCCGGCGGGCTCGGCGTGTTCGCGACGCAGATCTGCAAGGCCGCGGGCGCCAACTCCGTCGGCGTCGTGTCCTCCGCCGAGAAGGGCGAGCTCGTGAAGCGACTCGGCGCCGTCGACTACATCGACCGGGGCGAGTTCGCGGGCATGATGCGCAAGGGCGGCGAGACGCCCGGGGAGGAGAAGGAGCGCTCGAAGGTCGCGCTCGCCTTCGCCAAGCGCGTCAAAGAGATCCTCGGCGACGCGCCCGACATCGTCTTCGAGCACGTCGGCAAAGCGACGCTGCCGACCTCCGTGTTCACCGCCAAGACGTTCGGGAAAATCGTCATCTGCGCCGGCACCACGGGCATCGACGTCGACTTCAACGTGGCGATCCTGTGGATGAAACAGAAGGAGATCCTGGGCTCGCACTTCGCGAACGCGTACGAGTGCATGAAGGCCAACGAGCTGATCGAGAGCGGCCTGATCCGCCCCGTGCTGTGGCGCACGCTCGGCTTCGAGGGGGTGGCCGAAGCCCACCAGCTGATGATGGAAAACAAGCACCTCGGCAAGATCGCGATCCTCGTCGGCGCCGACGCCGAGGGCCAGGGCAAGACGGCCGAGGGCCCCGGCGCGATCCACGCGGAGGTCGGTGCGTAATGGCCGGCACCGTGATCGTCCCGTGGTACGCCACGGGGTTCCGTGCAAACGGCTTCGAGGAGGCGCTGGGCGAGATCGCCGCCGCGGCACTGCGCTACGGAGCCAGCTCCTACGCCGTCTACCGCGCGCGCGACGACAGATACAAGTTCCAGCAGCTCGCGGCCTTCGAGGAGTACAAAGACTGGGAGCGCTACTGGGAAGGCGACGAGATGGGCTACTTTCGCGCCCGCTACTCGAGCTGGTACCAGGTGCCGGTGCTCTATGGCTGGTGGGACCAGACCGCGGCGGGCGGCCTCGCCCCGGTGCTGCCCCCGATCACCACGTCGGGCAACGGCGGCAACGGCGGCAACGGCGCGGGCGGCGTGGGCGTCGGCGAGAGCGCGTAGGTTCGGCACGCCGTTGGCGGGCGCGCACCGCCCCGACACCGCTCTCCGCAGGAGTTTTCTCATCCGGCCGAGCGTGCGGCCGTGAAAGACTGCGCCGATCCGCGGCCTCGCCGCGGCCCCCCGCATGGCAACACAGCACACGAGCGGCCCACCACCGCCCGAGCTCGATCAGCGTGCCCGCCTGGAACGGCGCGCCGCGGCGCGCCGGGAACAGCGACGACGCCGCATCGCGACGGCAGCGGTGCTCGGCGCGCTCGCGGCCGCGGCGATCCTCATCGTCGTGATCGCGTCCCCCGGCTCGCCTGGCGCGGGCCACTCGAGCTCCCCCGGAAAGGGCGCGGCGCGGGCGATCGTTCCCGGCGGCCCGCTCGCCCCCGTCTCGGTCGGTGGCCTCGCAGCGCTGTGGGCCCCCCAGAACGTTGTCGGCCACTCGTCCGGTACCGACGCCGCCTACCGCGCGGCATCCGCTCGCAGCGGGCTGCCCGGCGACCTCATGATCGCCGACCGCGGCAACAACCGCATCCTGATCGTCGAACCGAGCGGCCACGCCCTGTTCCGGTTTCCGGGGCCGGGGGGCCGGGGCCACCTCTTCTTCGACGACGACACGTTCATCGAGCCGGGCGGCGAATGGATCATCTCCAACGAGGAGGACGACAACGCGATCGTTGCGATCAGCCTGCGCGGCCAGGGGATGAAGCTGCTGTTCGGGCACCCCGGCGAACGGGGAGCGGACTCCACGCACGTCAACGAACCTGACGACGCCTACATGCTCCCGGACGGCACCTTCACGGTCGCCGATGCGAGCAACTGCCGGATCCTCTTCATCCGCGAAGGAAGGATCGTGCGTCGCTACGGCTCCCCGCTTGAATGCAGGCACGACCCGCCGCACCACTTCACGTCGGTCAACGGCGACACGCCGCTGCCGAACGGCGGCGTGCTCGTCAGCGAGATCCAGGGGAGCTGGATCGATGAAATCGGCCCGGAAGGGCGGCTGCTGTGGGCGCGCAAAGCGCCCGTCGGGTATCCGTCGGACCCGCAGCCGCTGCCGGGGGGACGCATCCTTCTCGCCGACTACTCCAACCCCGGCCACATCCTGATCATGGGCCGCGGCGGCCGCGTGCTCTGGCGCTACGGACCCGCAGCCGGCTTCGGCCGCCTGGACCACCCCTCGCTGGCGATGGCGCTGCCGAACGGGGACGTCGCGGTCAACGACGACTACCGCCACCGCGTGCTCGTGATCGACCCCCGCACGAACAGGATCGTGTGGAAATACGGTCATACCGACCTCCCCGGAACCGCCTACGGCCATCTGAACACGCCCGACGGCATGGACTTCGTGCCCGTAAACCCGAACGGCACGCCGGACTACGCGGCTGTCGTCCACCCGTAGGAGAGGAACCCTGAGCGCTCCGGCGCAGGACAGGGCCGCCCGGCGCCGCCGAGAGCGGGAGCGCAGGCTCCGCCGGCGCCGGAGCGTTGCCGGCGCCGTGGGGCTGGCGGCCGCCGGGGTGCTCGCGTGGCTCGTGCTGAGCGGCGGCGGATCCAAACCCGGCACGGGGGCGCAGCGCGCCTCCCGCCGGGCCGCCTCGTCTCCGGCGGTTCCGCTCCGGGTCTCCGTCGCGCGCGAAGGTGAGCTGCCGGTCGCGCTGCAGGATGCGGCGAGCGCGGCGGCCGCGGGCGGCGAGGTGCTGACGATGGGGGGCCTCGACAGCGCCGAACGGTCGCTGAGCGGTGTCCTGCGAGTGTCGGGCGCGAGCGCCGCCCGGGCAGGCTCCCTGCCGGCTCCGCTGCACGACGCCTGCGCAGCTGCGGCCGGCGGTCAGGTCTATCTCTTCGGCGGCGGCGTCGAAGAATCGTTCTCGGGGATCCTGCGCGTCGTGCCGGGTGGCACGGCCGAACAGGTCGGATCGCTGCCCACCCGCTCCTCGGACGTGGCGTGCGCGGCCATGCAGGGGACGATCTACGTGATCGGCGGGTACACGGGCCAGGAACCGTTGCGTTCGATCGTCTCATGGCGGCCCGGCGGCACGCCGCGGATCGCGGGGCTGTTGCCGAAGCCGCTGCGCTACACCGCGGCCGCGGCCGTCGGCGGGAGGATCCTGATCGCGGGCGGGACGAGCGGCGCCGAAGCCAGCTCGGACATCTACTCCTTCGATCCCACGACCGGGAGCGTGCGCGCCCTCGGCAAGCTCCCGAGCGGCCTGACCCACGCCGCCGGCGTCCCGGCCTCGGGAGCGCTGCTCGTGATCGGGGGCCGCGGCGCCGAAACGGGCAGCCAGCGGTCGAGCATCCTCGCCGTCTCCCCCTCGGGCAAGGTCGCTCTCGCCGGGACGCTGCCCGCGCAGCTCTCGGATGTCTCCGCTGCGGCTGACGGTGCCGGTGCGCTGCTGATGGGCGGCGTCGACCGGCACGGAGGTCTCCAGCGGAGCGTGTTCCGGCTGACGGTGAGCGGCTGAACCCGGCCCCGGGTGGTCACCGCCGTCAGGCCGCCGACAGCTCCCGCAGGATCGTGCCCGCCGGCTGCTCGGGCGCGTCGCGGAAGCCGGTCCCGGCCCACAGGTGACACAGCTCGGGTTCGCCGGCCGCGGCTGCGGCCCGCCGGATCGGCGAGGTCAGATGGTGGATCGCGGGGTAGCCGTACGGCGCGCTCGGCTCGTGCCGGTCGATGAAGCCGTTGCGCAGCCCGCGAGCAGGGCGCCCGGTGAACGACCGGGTGACGGTCGTGCCCGCGCGGGCAGGATCGGCGAGCGCGGCCCTGTGCGTCGCCGACGTCCCGGCCTCATCGGAGCGCAGCAGCGCCGTGCCCACCATCACCGCGCGCGCACCGGCCTGCAAGCTCCGCGAGACCGCATCCGCCGTCGCGATGCCGCCCGCCGCGAACAGCGGCAGCGAGGTGCGCTCGGCGACCGCGGCGAGCAGGTCCACGATCGGCGTCGGCGCGGGGGGCGCGGTCGGCGTGAACGTCCCCCAGTGACCGCCGGCCTCGGCCGACTGCACGGCCAGCGCGTCTACGCCCGCCTCCGCCGCGGCGGCCGCCTCGGCCGGCGAGGTGACGCCCGCGAGGAGTGTCGCGCCGGCGGATCGCAGCGCGACGAGGTCCGCGCGGGGTGGGAGCCCGAACGTGAAGCTGACGAGCGGGGGCGGATCGGCGAGGAGCAACTCGACCTTCTCGTGCCACCAGTCATCGTCTTCGCGCGGCGCCGGCGCGTCGAGCTCGACGCCGACGGACTCCCCCTCGGGGCGCAGCTCCTGCGCGTAGTGCGCGAAGCGCACGGGGTCCACCGGCAGCGGGTTCGGCGCGAACAGGTTGACGCCGAACGGGACGCCGGCGCCGCGCACGCGCGCGAGCTCCTCGGCGAGCGCCGCCGGCTCCTTGTAGCCGGCGCCGAGGAAGCCGAGGCTCCCGGCGCGGGCCGCGGCGATCACGAGCTCGGGCGTGCCCGGTCCGCCGGCCATCGGCGCGGCGAGCACGGGCAGCTCGACGCCGAGCCCCTCGAGCAGCTCGTCGAGCGCGCCCGAGGGTCGGTGGGCGGGCGGGACCAGTACCTAGCCCTGCTCGAGCGGGGCCATCGTCAGCCCGGCGCCCTTCAGCTGCTCCCAGTAGTGCTCGGCGAGCTCCTGGTGGCCGCTGTAGACGATCGCCCGGCCGGCGGCGTGGATCACGTTGGCGATCTCCAAGCCGCGCTCGACGCTGACGCCAGGGATGAAGCGCGCGAGGGTGCGAGCGACGTGCTCGAACGTGTTGTGGTCGTCGTTGCGGACGATCACGCGCCAGGAACCGCCGAGCCCCGTCCCGGGGTCGCCGATGCGCGGCACCTCCACGGTCTGGTCCATGCTCAGCAGGATAAAGACCGCGCGCCGACCATACAATTAGGCCATGAGCGCCCACGAGCAACCCCGCCTGCCCGAGCCGGACAGGCCCTGGATGATGCGCACGTACGCCGGCCATTCGACCGCCAAGGCGTCGAACGAGCTCTATCGCCGCAACCTGCAGAAGGGCCAGACGGGGCTCTCGATTGCCTTCGACCTGCCCACGCAGACGGGCTATGACCCCGACGACGAGCTGGCGCGGGGCGAGGTCGGCAAGGTCGGCGTCCCCATCTCCCACCGCGGCGACATGGCGACGCTGATGGACGGCATCCCGCTCGAGGAGATGAACACCTCGATGACGATCAACGCGACGGCGGCCTGGTTGCTGGCGCTCTACATCGCCACCGCGGAGCAGCACGGCGTTGCTCAGGAGCAGCTCCAGGGCACGACGCAGAACGACATCATCAAGGAGTTCCTCGCCCGCGGCACCTACGCGTTCCCACCGGCCGCCTCGATGCGCCTGATTGCCGACATGATCGCGTACACCGTCGAGCACGTCCCGAAGTGGAACCCGATCAACATCTGCTCGTACCACCTGCAGGAGGCGGGCGCCACGCCCGAGCAGGAGATCGCATACGCGATGAGCAACGCGATCGCGGTGCTCGACGCGGCGCGCGAGCGTGTGCCGGAGGAGCGCATGGGCAACGTGTTCGGGCGCATCTCCTTCTTCGTCAACGCCGGCGTGCGCTTCATCGAGGAGCACGCCAAGCTGCGCGCGATGTCGATCCTCTGGGAGGAGCTCGGCCGCGAGCGCTACGGGGTGAGCGACGAGCGCCACCTGCGCTTCCGCTACGGCGTGCAGGTCAACTCGCTCGGCCTCACCGAGGCGCAGCCCGAGAACAACGTGCAGCGGATCGTGCTCGAGGCGCTCGCGGTCACGCTCGGCCGCGACGCACGCGCCCGCGCGATCCAGCTCCCCGCGTGGAACGAGGCGCTCGGCCTGCCGCGGCCGTGGGACCAGCAGTGGTCGCTGCGCATCCAGCAGGTGCTGGCCTACGAAACCGACATCCTCGAGTACCCCGACATCTTCGAGGGCTCGAAGGTGATGGAGGGGCTCGTTTCCGAGCTGCTGGAGAAGGCCCGCGCCGAGATGGCGGTCGTCGCCGAGCACGGAGGCGCCGTCGAGGCGGTGCCCTACATGAAGGCCGCGCTCGTCGACTCCCACCGCGAGCGCATCCGCCGCATCGAGTCCGGCGAGCTCACCGTCGTGGGGCAGAACCGATTCACCGAGACCGAGGACTCGCCGCTGACCGCCGACGCCGAGGGCGGCATCCTCGTCGTCGACCCTGCCATCGAAGCCGAGCAGATCGAGGACGTGCGCCGCTGGCGTGCCGAGCGCGACCAGGCCGCGGTCGACGCCGCCCTGCAGGAGCTCGCCGCGACGGCGAGCGCGCCGGCCGGCTCGGTCAACCTGATGGAGCCGACGATCGCCGCCGCCCGCGCCGGCGCGACGACCGGCGAGTGGGCCGCGACGCTGCGCGAGGTGTTCGGCAGCTACCGAGCGCCGACCGGCGTCGGGGAGGCCGCCGCAGCAGCTCCGGACACGGAGCTCGCGGAGCTCCAGGCCGAGGTCGCGCGGCTTCAGGAGAAGCTCGGCCGCCGGCCCAAGATCCTGGTCGGCAAGCCCGGCCTCGACGGGCACTCGAACGGCGCCGAGCAGATCGCCCTGCGCGCCCGCGACGCCGGCATGGACGTCGTCTACGAGGGGATCAGGCTGACTCCCTCCCAGATCGCCGCCTCGGCGCTGCAGGAGGGCGTGCACGTGATCGGCCTCTCGATCCTGTCGGGCTCGCACCGCGAGCTGATCCCGGCCGTGATCGCTGCGCTGCGCGATGCGGGAGTGCAGGCGCCGGTCGTGGTCGGCGGGATCATCCCCGAGCAGGACGTCGCGCCCCTGCGGGAAGCCGGCGTGGCCGCCGTCTATACGCCGAAGGACTTCGACATCACCCGCATCATTCGGGACATCCTCGCGCTGATCGGCGAGGACGGCTCGCGGCGGGCGTCCACGACGGACGGCGCTCAGGGCACGTTCGTCGTGGTGGCCGACGCCGGAGCGTGAGCGGCGAGGGCTCGGCGCTGGGGGCGCGCCTGCGCGAGCGGGACCTGGCCGCGGCTCCGGCGGCGCTGAACCTGCTCGAGAGCGTGGCGCCGGCGGACCGCGAGCAGGCGGCGGCGCTGATGCGAGCCGTCTCGCCGGCGGAGCTCGGGGGCGAGGCCCAGGGCCACATCGTCGGGGTGACCGGCCCGCCCGGGGCCGGCAAGTCGACGCTGCTCTCGGCGCTGATCGCCGCCTGGCGGAGCCGCGGAGCGACGGTTGCATTGCTGGCGGTGGATCCGAGCTCGCGACGTTCCGGTGGGGCCCTGCTCGGCGACCGGGCGCGGATCGAGCTCGACCCGTCCGACCGCGGCGTGCTGATCCGCTCGACGGCGGCCGGTGAGCGGCTGGGCGGGATCGCCCGCCCCACGCGGACGGCCGCGGAAGCGCTCGCCGCGGCTTTCGACGTGGTCGTGATCGAGACGGTCGGCGTCGGCCAGGCCGAGACCGAGATCGCGGACCTCGCCGACACAGTCGCGGTCGTCGTTCAGCCCGGGAGCGGCGACGTGCTCCAGTTCCTGAAGTCGGGGATCATGGAGATCCCTGACGTGCTGGTCGTCACGAAGGCCGACCTCGGCGACCTCGCGATACGCACGCGCCGCGACCTGTCAGCCGCGCTGCGCTCGCTCGGCTCGCGCGCGACGCCCGTCCTTGCCGTCTCCTCGATCGCTCCGCCGAGCGGGATCGAGGAGCTGATCGGCGCGCTCGCGGAGCACCGCGAGGGCCTGCAGCTCGGCGAGCGCCGCCTGCGGGCGCGGCGCGCCGGCGCGCTCGCGGAGTTCGCCGCCGAGCAGGGCGAGCGCGGGTTGCGCGCGCTCGGCGGCCGCCCCGGCGCCGAGCGGCTGCTGGCGGGGCAGGATCCAGGCCTCGCCTCTCCGGCGCTCCTCGCGGCGCTCGAAACAGCGGCACGGGATGGCGCCGCGTGAGGGGCGCGCGCGGCGATCTGCTGATCATGTTCGGTGCGTTCGTGCTCGCCAGCGCGCTGGCCGGCGCGCTCGGCGCGATCAATCTCGGGACCGCGCTTGCCTTCGGCCAGATCGCGTTCGCGATCGCCACGGTCTACGTGCTGCTGCGGCGCTGAGCGCCGCAGCGCATATGCTCCCCGCCGTGGCGACCGGCTGCTTCATATCGACGGGCCGCTCACTTCAGGACGCCGTCGAGCGTGTGAGGCTCGCCGAGTCGCTGGGCTACGAGGCGGTCTACACCACGCACGTCGCCGGTCGCGAGTCGCTGACCGTGCTGACCGTCTATGCGCAGGCGACCGAGCGGATCAGGGTCGCCACCGGCGTTGTGCCGATCTACACGCGCACGCCGGCCACGATGGCTCAGACCGCGGCGACCATCGACGAGCTCTCGGGCGGGCGCATGAACCTCGGCCTCGGCGTCTCGCACCGCCCCGTCGTCGAGGGCTGGCACGGCCAGACGATCGACCGCCCGGTTGCGGAGATGCGCGAATACGTCGGGATCGTGCGCGCGATCCTTCGCGGCGAATCGCCCCCGCCGGGTGAGAAGTGGCGCACCGGCTTTCATCTCTCGGGGCTCGACCCGCGCCCAGAGCTGCCGATCTACATCGCCGCCCTGTCCCCCGCGATGCTGCGGCTCGCCGGGGAGATCGCCGACGGCGTCGTGCTGTGGCTGTGCAACCCGCGCTATATCGCCGACGTGGTGGTGCCCGAGGTCACCGCCGGGCGCGAGCTCGCGGGGCGCAGCGCCGCGAGCTTCGACGTGGTCGCAGCCGTGCCGGGCGCGCACACGGACGACCCGGCCGCCGCCTACGCGGCGATGCGCAAAGAGCTGATCCCGTACTTCGGCCTGCCGTTCTACCGCGCGATGATCGAGCGTTCGGGCTTCGAGGCAGACATCGCCGCCTATGACGCGGCGGGCGGCGAGTTGCCGGCCATGCAGGCCGCGATCTCCGACGATTTCCTCCAGCAGCTCACGGCCGTCGGGGACGATGCGGCGGTTCAGGCGGGCATCGAGCGATACCGCGCGTCCGGCGCGATCTCGCCCTGCATCGGCCCGATCCCGGGCACCGACTTCGCGCGGACGCTGCGGGCGGCCGCGCCCTGACCCGAGGCGAACCGGCGAGCGACCGCGCGAGCGCGTGTAACGCTTTGCGCAGCACGCAGGACCATCAACGATGCTCGTTCTGATCATCTTCGCCTTCCTCGCCGGCGCCGGCACCGCGCTTTCGCCGTGCGTGCTGCCGGTGCTCCCGGCACTGCTGTCGGCCGGCGCAGCCGGCGGCCGGCGCCGGCCGCTCGGCGTGGTGCTCGGGCTCTCGATCACATTCACGGTCACGATCGTCGGCGTCGCCAGCGTGGTCGACGGCGTCGGGCTCGGCAGCGACCCGTTGCGGGTGCTCGCCGTCGTGGTGCTGCTCGTGTTCGGCCTCGTGCTGCTGCTGCCGCGCGTGAGCGCGCGGGTGGAGGCCCCCCTGTCGCGCCTTGCCCGATTCGGGCCCAAGAGCGGCGGGATGGGGTTCTGGTCGGGCCTGCTCGTGGGCGGCGCGCTGGGCTTCGTGTACACGCCCTGCGCGAGCCCGATCCTCGCGGCGGTGATCTCGGTCAGCGCGGCTTCTGGCCGGACGCTCGTGCTGGCGATCGCCTACGCGGGCGGCTCCGCGTTGGTGCTGCTCCTGCTCACCCTCGGCGGGCGCAGCGTGTTCGAGCGCGTCCGGCGCGCGGGGCGCGGGGATCTTCTGCAGCGTGCGATGGGCGCCGTGATGGTGCTGACCGCGATCGCGATCCTCACGAACCTCGACGTGAACTTCGACCAGCTCGTCGCCGAACAGATCCCCGACGTCAACCTGACCGCAGGCCTGGAGTGCTCGCACACCGTCACGAGCCGGCTGCATGAGATCACGGGACACCGCGCCCGCTTCGCCCCCGCGAACGGCTCCTCGGCGTGCGGCGGGTCCGCCGGCTCGGTCGCCGTCGCCGCGCACGGCGCGTCGGCCGCGACGCTGCTGGCGACGGCGCGCAAGCTCCCCGCGCTCGGCATGGCCCCCGAATTCAGCGAAACCGAGGACTGGTTCAACACGCCGGGCGGGCGCCCGCTGACCCTGGCCGGCCTGCGCGGGCGCGTGGTCCTGGTCGACTTCTGGACCTATACGTGCATCAACTGCATCCGCACGCTGCCGTACCTGAAGGCCTGGGATCAGGCCTACCGCAAGGACGGCCTCACGATCGTGGGCGTCGAGACGCCGGAGTTCGCCTTCGAGCGAGAGGCGGGCAACGTGCACGACGCGATCGGCCAGTTCGGGCTGCGCTATCCGGTCGTCCAGGACAACCGCATGGGCACCTGGAACGCGTACGGCAACAACGCGTGGCCCGCCGACTATTTGATCGACTCGCACGGGCAGGTCCGCTACGTCTCGATCGGCGAGGGCGACTACGGCCAGACCGAAACGGCGATCCGCGCGCTGCTGGCCGAAGGCGGCGCCCGGCCCGGGACGCGCGGTCACCCGCAGGGAGTGGTGGTCCCCTCCCAGCAGGCCACTCCGGAGACCTACCTCGGGACCAACCGCGCGGAAGGCTGGCTGGCCCAGCCGCAGAACGGACTGCACGACTACGGCGGCCCCGTCACGGGCCCGCTGGCGCTCAACGAGTTCGCTTACAGCGGCCGCTGGCGGATCGCCGGCCAGCCGGCGATCGCGGTCTCAGGCGCCGGCATCGACGTCGAGTTCGAGGCCCGCCACGTCTATCTGGTGCTGAGCTCGCCGGGCGAACGGCCGCTGCCCGTGCAAGTGCTCCTGAACGGGCGGACGATCTCCGCGGCGGACGCCGGCGCGGACGTCCACCACGGGGTCGTGACAGTGCGCGAGCAGCGGCTGTACTCGCTCGTCTCGCTGCCGTCGGAGGCGCGAGGGCACCTCTCCCTGCGCTTCGCGCCGGGCGTGACGGGCTACGCGTTCACGTTCGGGTAGCCGGGGCTCGGGCGGCGGAGAAGCCCACGGCTCCGTACCCCGAGCCTCTCGCGGGGTCATCCGATGTGGCTGAAAGGAGAGGCCACTCAGGGAGCTCGCTGCAACGCCCTTAGAATGGCCGCATGGACGCCTCGGGCCAGGACACGACCGCTCGCAGCTGGCTGCGCTGCTACCGCTGCTGGTCGCAGGACCTCGAGGTGCAGGTGCACTACGAGGGCATCCACAAGATCGACCCGGACAGCGGCGAGCGCGCCGAAGTCGTCGACGAGCTGCAGGAGGCGGTCGTGCAGTGCCTGGACTGCATGCACGACCAGCCCCACCTCGGCTTCAACAACGGCCGGGTCGAGCCGATCGAGGACCGCTGGGAGCGGATGATCGCCGGAACGCCGTGGGTCGCCTCCTGCACGGTGACCGTCGATTCCGAGGATGTCGAGAGCTGCTCGGGCCCGGAGGCCGGCGATGCGCTCTCCTATGCCGCCTTCGGCGATCACGGCGTGCGCGAGTTCTTCACGCACGTGCGCTTCCACAAGCACGAGGACGACGCGCGTATCATCGTGCACCTTCTCGTCGAGCTCTACGCCCGCTCGCTGGAGGAGGCGACCGACGTGCTGGAGTCGGCCGCGCGCGGATCGCTGACGATCACCTCCCTCGCGGAGGAGTCGCGCCCCCCCGCGGCCGCGGGCGAGACGCACCACGACTGACGCGCGCGCCCGCAGCTTGAGCTGACACGGCGCTGTGCCGATGCTCGGAGAGCCGGCAATGCAGCAGAGCGCGCACTCCTCACTGAAGGTCCTGGTCGCGGACGACCATCCGCTGATCCTGCAGGGCCTGCGCCGCACGCTCGAGGCATGCGACGACATCGACGTCGTGGGCGAGGCCCGCAGCGGCGACGAGGTCGTGCCGCTCGTCGAACGCCGGCGCCCGGACGTGGTGCTCCTCGACATGCGGATGCCGGGCATGCAGAGCGCCGAGTGCATCCGGCGCATCGCGCAGTCCTGGCCGGAGGTGAAGACCGTCGTGCTGTCGGCCAGCGAAGACCGCGCCACGATCGACTCAGCCGTCGCGGCGGGTGCGAGCGCCTATGTGCTCAAGAGCGTCAGCGCGCTCGACGTGCCCGCTCTGATCCGCCAGGTGGCGGCCGGCTACACGCTCTACCACGCACCCGCGGACGACGGCGAGAAGGCCGCCGCCGCACGCGAGGCCGGGGCCGAGCTGACCGAGCGCGAGGCGACGATCCTCGCCGCTGTCGCCGCGGGCAAGACTACGAAGGCGATCAGCTCCGAGCTGTGGGTGACCGAGCACACGGTCAAGTTCCACCTCACCAACATCTACCGCAAGCTCGGCGTCAGCAACCGCAGCGGTGCGGTCCGCTACGCCTTCGAGCACGGGCTCGCCGGCAGCGGCAGCTGATCGCCGCGGCGCCGCGCAGCCGCCCGCCCCGCCGCCCGCGCTCAACCGTGCGCCACTGCTCGCTCCTGCGCGGGCGCCTGCCAGCGCGGCAGCGCGATCGCGATCTCGCTGGGGCCGCCCGGCCGGCTCTCGACGCGGCAGTGACCGCCGAGCAGCCGCACGCGCTCATACACCCCGGCCAGCCCCATGTGTCCCCGCCGCGCGGCACGCAGCAGCTCGGCCTCGACGTCGAACCCGCGCCCGTCGTCCCAGACCCGGGCCCGCACGCCGTCGGCGTCGGCCACGACCGAGATCGCGACCGCCGACGCGGCGCTGTGCTCGCGGACGTTGTTCAGCGCCTCGCCGATCACGCTCAGCACCGCCATGCGCTGCGATTGGGAGATCGCATCCAGCTCGCCGTCGAGCCTCGCGTCGGGCGCGAAGCCGGTGCGGGCCTCGAACGGCGCGAGCAGGTGCTCGAAGGCCTCGGCGAACGGACGGCTGTCCACGACACCGGCGTGGACGGCGCTCGAGATCCGCCTCAGTCCCCGCTCGAGCGCGAGCAGCCTGGCGTCGAGGTCATCGAGCCGGCCGCCGAGCAGCTCCTTGCCCCGGCGGCCCTCCAGCACCGCGCCCAGCTGCTCCCGGAACAGCGCGAGCTCCTCGCCGACGAGCAGCAGCTCCTGCAGCGGCCCGTCGTGGAGATCGAATCCGAGTCTCGTCAGACGCCGCTCGCTGGCCTGCAGGAGCGCCCGCTCGCTGGCGGCGCCGAGGGCCAGCAGCGTCTCACGCTCGAGAATCGATGCCAGCGGGGCCGCGGCCTCGGCGAGCAGGGCCACCGTGACGGCGCCGGCGCCTTTGCACGGACGCGCCACCAGCGCCGCGGCGGGCATCCCGGCGCGTGCGATCGACAGCCCGCGCGGGCCGCGTCCGAACAGCCGCTCGGGCTCGCCCGCGATCAGCTCCTCGGCGAGACGGCGATCGTCCTCGCCGGCCTCCCCGGCGCCCTCGGAGCCGGACAGCACCAGCTCTCCGGCGCCGCCCGCCGACCACAGGGAGACGCAGCGAGGTTGCGCGCAGGCGGCGATGAGCCGCAGCACGACCACGATGGCACGTTCCGGCGCGAGCGCGACGAGGGACGGGCTGCGGAGCGCCTCGCGGCCGCTCGCAAGCGGCGAGAGCATCCCTGCGAGGGCGAGCCGGGTGACCGCGGTCTCGACGAGCTCCGACGGGGCCACGGGGTCCGCGGCCAGCGTCGCGAGCAGCTCCCCTGCGAACGACAGCGAGACGGCCGCGGCCGCTGGGTCCTCCGCGCGGAACGCGCGCAGCGCCCGCTCGGCGCGCTCTCGCGCGCTCGCGATCGTGCACAGCAGGGTGTCCGGTTCGGGCGCGTCCAGCGTGAGGAGCACGTCCGCGACACCGTCCAGGGCCACGGCGGCGTCCGCCTTCCGGTTATGTCGCTCTCCGCCCAGCACTGCGATTCCCGCAGCGGCGGCGGCGCCGCCGCACGACGGTCCTCATCTATCGGCAGGCGCGCAGAGCGACTCAATCCGTGCGTGCTCCTGATCGCCGGACCACGCGGACCGGGCGACGGACGGGCGCGCCCGGCGCTCAGTCCGCGCGCGCCGCCCGCAACGACGCCGGCCACGGCAGGTGGCGCCGTTCGCGGGGAAGCCGCCGCGCACGGTCGGCCCTGACGATCGCGCCGAACAGCTCCTCGAACGCCCCCCACTTGTCCAGCTCGAGCGACTGCGGAGAGCCGGTGCGCACGATCCCCGAGGGCGACTCTGAGACAACGACCACGCCGACCGGCGCGACGCGATGACCCTGGCGCGCCATCGCGAGCCCGATCGAAGACGCAAGGCTCTGGACGTAGGCATCCCATCCACGGCGCGGCTCCGCGGGCGGCCGCTCCAGCACGAGCACGTCGATGCGCTCGCCTGCGGCGAGCTCGAGCGCCTCCCGCTCGCCCTCGGCCGTCAGCGCGGGCCGGTCGCGGCGCCCGATCAACATCGCGACGGTGGAGCGGAAGCAGCGGTCGGGCGAGATCACGAGCACGTTGATCGGCCACAGCCGCACGACCTCCGCGCCGCTCGGCCCTGCCAGTTGCTCATCGCCGTGGTTCTCGATTCTCTCCATCTCCGCATCCCTCCGAGTTCGACCCTCGCAATCTTGAAGTTGGAAGGCCTCGGCGGACACTGGCCGTTGGTCTAGATCGGCGCCGCGACACGCCGGCCGGCAGGGCGCCCTGGCCGAAGGTCCAGGCACGGACTGGCCGAAGGTCCGGTGACGCCGCGGGCGCGCCGGCGCACCATTGCCGGCACAGGGCGCACAGCGCGGGGCACATCTTGCAAGGGCTCCGGGTGAGCGCCGGCGCCGGACGGCGGCCGGGGGACCGTCGTCCGGCCGGCGCAGCTCGTCGAGCAGCCCGAAGCGTGAGTCAGGCGGGCGTCAGCCGCATGACCGGGATGCGCCGGATGCCTTCGGTGCGCCGCTCGTACTCGGCGTAGCCCCGGTAGATGCGCCGGCCGAGGTCGAACAACCGGTCGTGCTCGGCGTCGATGACCTCCTCGGCGTGGTAGCGGCCGCTGCGGCCCTTCGCCTCGAGCGTGACATCGGGGTGGGCCTTGAGGTTGTAGTACCAGGACGGGAACCTCGGACGCCCGTAGCTCGAGGCGATCAGGATCACGTCATCGCCGTCGCTGAAGTAGAGCAGCGGGACGTTGCGCTCGACGCCACTGCGCGCGCCGCGCACGGTGAGCACCGCGATCGGGATCGTGCCGAGTGCGTGGTCCAGGCGCCCGCCCGAGACGCGCAGCAGCCACGGATCGATGCGCGCGCCGAGCTGCGAGGAGTACCACGTGCCGGCCTTCGTCAGCGCGAACGCGAACATCGCGCGCCGGAACGCCGAGTTCGCGAACGAGTCCGGGTCGACGTGCGGAATGCCCCCGTCCGCGGCCATCTGCGAGTCAGGCGAGGCGTTCCTCGAGCGCTTTGAGCTGCGCGTGCAGCTCGTCCGGGACGCTGTCGAACTTCGCGTAGTGCTGGTGGAACTGCGGCAGCTGCTCGAGCCACTGCTCCGTGTCCACGGTCAACAGCGCGCGCATGTCCTCCTCGGAGACGTCGAGGCCACGTGTGTCGATGCCCTCCTCGCCGACGGGGGGCACGAGCCCGATCGGTGTCTCCTCGGCGGCTCCGCGGCCTGTGCAGCGGGCGAACACCCACGCCAGCACGCGAGAGTTCTCGCCGAAGCCAGGCCACAGGAAGCGGCCGTCCTCGTCCTTGCGGAACCAGTTGACGTAGAAGATCTTCGGCAGCTTCGCGCCGTCGGTCCTGCCGATTTGCAGCCAGTGCGCGAAGTAGTCGGCCATGTTGTACCCGCAGAAGGGCAGCATCGCGAACGGGTCGAAGCGCAGTTCGCCGACCGTGCCGGCGGCGGCGGCGGTCTTCTCCGAGCTCATCACCGATCCGAGGAAGACGCCGTGCTCCCAGCCCAGCGCCTCCGTCACCAGCGGGACGACCGTCGAGCGCCGGCCGCCGAACAGCATCGCCTCGATCGGAACCCCCGCCGGGTCCTGCCACTCGGGCGCGATCGCCGGCGTCTGGTCCGCCCGCACGGTGAAGCGGGCGTTCGGGTGTGCGGCGGTCGCGTCGGCGCCGGGCGTCCAGTCCTCGCCGCGCCAGTCACGGAGGTGAGCGGGCGGCTCCTTGGTCATGCCCTCCCACCAGATGTCGCCGTCGTCGGTTTTCGCGCAGTTCGTGAAGATCGTGTCGTGGGAGACCATCCGGATCGCATTCGGGTTGGTCTTCTCGCCCGTGCCCGGCGCGACGCCGAAGAAGCCCGCCTCGGGGTTGATCGCGTAGAGCCGGCCGTCCTCCCCGAACTTCATCCAGGCGATGTCGTCGCCGATCGTCTCGACCTTCCAGCCCTCGAGCGTGGGGATCATCATCGCGAGGTTCGTCTTGCCGCAGGCGCTCGGGAAGGCACCCGCGATGTACTTGACCTCTCCCTCCGGCGAGGTCAGCTTGAGGATCAGCATGTGCTCGGCCATCCAGCCCTCGTCGCGGGCCATGACCGAGGCGATCCGCAGCGCGAAGCACTTCTTGCCGAGCAGGGCGTTGCCCCCGTAGCCGGAGCCGTAGGAGGTGATCTCGCGCGTCTCCGGGAAGTGCACGATGTACTTGTTCTCGGCGTTGCAGGGCCACGGCACGTCCTGCTGGCCTTCGGCGAGCGGCATCCCGACCGAGTGCAGGCACGGCACGAACTCGCCGTCGCCGAGCTCGTCGAGGGCCGACTGGCCCATGCGCGTCATGATCCGCATGCTGACGGCGACATACGGCGAGTCGGTGAGCTGTACCCCGACGTAGCTCTTGTCGGAGCTCAGGGGCCCCATGCAGAACGGCACCACGTACATCGTGCGCCCGCGCATCGCGCCCGTGAACAGCTCGTTCAGGGCCTCGCGCATCTCCGCCGGCTCGCGCCAGTTGTTCGTCGGGCCGGCTCCGGCCTCGGTCTCCGAGCAGATGTACGTTCGGTCCTCGACGCGCGCGACGTCGCCGGGGTCCGACAGCGCGAGGTAGGAGTTCGGGCGCTTGGCGTCGGAGAGGCGCTCGAAGGTCCCCGCTTCGACGAGGTGGGCGCAGAGCCGGTCGTACTCCTCGGCGCTGCCGTCACACCACTGGATCGCGTCCGGTTCGGTCATCGCCGCCACGTCCTGGACCCAGGCCAGCAGTCGCTCGTTCTTGGTCGGTGCGGGGACGGTGGCGTTCATTGGGACCTGGCGACTCCTTCGATTCGCGGTGTTGAGGACCGGCTGTGCGCTCGCGACCCGGCGTGATCGGCGCCGGAAAGCAGAAAACGCCCTCTGGGCGCGGTCATCAGGAAGCGTACCGTACGGATCGAGGCCGTTTGTGGCGTTTCCTACAAGGGAGGCCGGCGGCCCCGCAGCCCCTACTCGACGTTCCCCTCGGCCTCGCCGGCTGGGTGACCGGGGTCGCGCCGAGGCACGAGCACGAGCCGCTTGAACTCGGCGACGAGCACGCCGTCCTGGTTGAGCACGCGCGTGTGGACCTTGACCGTGCCGCGGTCGGGCTTGGACTTCGACTCCTTCTTCTCGAGCACCTCCGACTCGCAGAACAGCGTGTCGCCGTGGAACACGGGCGCGGGATGCTTGAGTTCTTCGGTCGCGAGGTTGGCGATCGCCTTGCCGCTGACGTCGCTGACCGACATGCCGAGCGCGAGCGAGTAGACGAGCGGCCCGACGACGACGTTGCGCCCCTGCTGCGATTTCGAGGCGTAGACGTCGTTGATGTGCAGCGGGTGGTGGTTCATCGTGATCAGGCAGAAGAGGTGGTCGTCGGCCTCGGTCACGGTCTTGGCGGGCCAGTGCTTGTAGACGTCGCCGACCTCGAACTCCTCCAGATAGCGCCCGTAGGGGTGCGCGCCGCTCGCCTCGCGGGCGGCCTGGTCGGTCTCGACGGATTGGGTCTCGCTCATGAGTCTCCTTGGCTGATTCCGCGGCGAACTCTAGAGCGTCGCCCGCCGAAGAAGGCCGGCCGGCGATACCGTTCTACTCCCAGCCGACACAGGAGACGACACTTGCGCAGCCCCCGAGACTTCTACAAGCCGCTCGCGATCGACGCCCCCGAGCCGGTCCGCGAGATCCCCTTCAAGCCGTCGCGGATGATCCACTTCCTCGACTTCTCGAACGAGAAGATGGTCGCGAAGGTACCCGACATCGCGCCCACGGTCGACATCCTGCTCGGCAACCTCGAGGACGCTGTGCCGCTGGACCGCAAGGAGGCGGCGCGCGCAGGGCTGATCCAGGTGGGCAAGGAGATGGACCTCGGCGAGACGGCGCTGTGGACCCGCGTGAACGAGCTGGCGTCCCCCTACTTCCTCGACGACATCACCCAGGTGGTCGCCGAGATCGGCGAGAAGCTCGAGGTCGTGATGATCCCGAAGGTCGAGGGGCCGTGGGACATCCACTACGTCGACCGCCTGCTCGCCCAGCTCGAGGCGAAAGCCGGGCTCGACCGCCCGCTGCTGATCCACGCGATCCTCGAGACCGCGCAGGGCGTGACCAACGTCGAGGAGATCGCCGCCGCCTCGCCGCGGATCCAGGGCATGAGCTTCGGCCCCGCCGACCTCGCCGCCTCGCGGCGGATGAAGACGACCCGGGTCGGCGGCGGGCACCCCGGCTACCGCACGATCGCCGACCCCGACCCTGAGGACCCGGAGGCACCGCGGCCGTCCTACCAGCAGGACCCGTGGCACTACTCGATCGCGCGCATGGTGGACGCCTGCACGTCGGTCGGGGCGCTGCCGTTCTACGGCCCGTATGGGGACATCCGCGACGAACTCGGCTGCGAAACCCAGTTCCGTGCGTCTTTCCTGTTGGGGTGCGTCGGGGCTTGGTCGCTGCACCCGGCGCAGATCGCGATCGCCAAGCGCGTCTACTCGCCCGACCCGGAGGAGGTCGCGTTCGCCAAGAAGGTGATCGAGGCGATCCCGGACGGGCGCGGCGTGCACATGATCGACGGCAAGATGCAGGACGACGCGACCTGGAAGCAGTGCAAGGTGATGGTCAACCTCGCCGAAATGCTGGCCCGCAAGGACCCGGAGCTCGCCGAGGCGTACGACATGCAGCCGCAGCCGGCCTGAGGACGCGCGCCGGCGCGGTCGTTGTAGGCTTCCGCGCCGTGATCGGTCAGCGCCGACAAGTCTCGCGGCCTGAGGCGGGCGTTCCGCGGCGTCAGACGCCGTCCGCGATGCTCGGCGTGCCGCCGGCACGCCTCCGCTCGTGGCCGTCGTCTGCCATCCACGGCCCGACCACCGTCAGTCCACGATCCTTGCCGCCGCTGACCTGATGCGCTTCTTCGAGTTCGAGGCCCGCGAGATCGTCAAGCGGGCCGGGATCCCTGTAACGGACTACGGCTTCACCACCGACCCGGCCGAGGCGAAGGCGATCGCCGAGCGGATCGGCGGACCGACCGTGATCAAGTCGCAGGTGCTGACCGGCGGGCGCATGAAGGCCGGGGGCGTCAAGTTCGCCGACAGCCCGGATCAGGCCGAGGCCCACGCGCGGGAGATCCTTGCGCTCGAGATCAACGGCCACATGCCGAAGGGCGTGCTCGTCGACCCGAAGGCGGAGGTCGAGCAGGAGTACTACGCGGGCGTCGTCTGGGACGGCACCGCCAAGAAGCCGCTGATGCTGTTCAGCGACATGGGAGGGATCGACATCGAGCAGGTTGCCGAGGAGCACCCCGACCACGTGGGGCGCGGCCACTTCTCGACGATCGAGCCGTTCTCGGACTTCCAGGCCAAGCAGGTGATCGCCGCGGCCGGCGTCACCGGCAGGGCGCTGCAGCGCGCGACCCCGGTGCTCGCCCGCCTGGCGCGGCTGTTCCTCGACAACGACATGACGCTCGCCGAGATCAACCCGCTGGCGGAGCTGAAGGACGGCTCCTTCGTCGCGCTCGACGCCCACATGGAGATGGAGAACGAGGGCATGCCGCGCCAGAAGGCCCTCCTGAAGGCGCTCGGCATCGGCGAGCAGGAGGGCACGCGCGAGGGTCACGCTCCGAGCGCCTTCGAAGAGGCCGTCAAGGCGATCGACGCCGCCGACCACCGCGGTGTGATCCAGGGCAAGGACGCAGGTTTCAACGGCAACATCGGCCTCGTGATCGGCGCGGGCGGCGGCTCGCTCACGCTCACCGACGCCGTGCGCCAGCAGGGCGGCAGGCCCGCCAACTACTCCGAGATCGGCGGCAACCCGTCGGTCGCCAAGGCCTGCGGCCTGGCGAAGCAGGTCCTCCAGAAAGAGGGCGTCGAGAAGATCGCCGTGATGATGTCGATCGTCTCGAACACGCGCGTGGACATCGTCGCCCGCGGCGTGATCAAGGCCTGCCTGGAGCTCGGCAGGGACCCCGGCGAGACGGTCGCGATCTTCCGCATCCCCGGCGCCTGGGAGGAGGAGGGCTTCAAGATCCTCGACGCCTACGGGATCGAGTACTGCGACCGGTCGGTGTCGCTTTGGGAGGCCGCGGGCCGGGCCGTTGCGAAGATCCAAGGAGCGGCGGCCTAGCGATGTCGATCCTGATCGACCGGGACACCACCTTCATCATCCAGGGCATCACGGGCCGCGAGGCCGTCAACCTCACCCGCGAGTGCCTCGACTACGGGTCGAAGATCGTCGGCGGCGTGACGCCGGGCCGCAAGGGCCGCGAGGTGCATGGCGTGCCGGTGTTCGACACCGTCGAGCAGGTCGTCGAGCACAACGGGGGAGCGGTCCCGGACGGCTCGGTCGTGACGGTCCCCCCCGCCGGCACGCGCGACGCCGTGTTCGAGGCGTTGCACGCCGGGATCAAGACGGTCGTGATCGTCACGGAGCGGATCCCGCGCCGCGACGTCGCGATGATGGTCGAGCTCGCGGACGCCAAGGGGGCGCGGATCATCGGGCCCAACTGCCTCGGCGTGATCGTCCCGGGCGTCGCGAAGATGGGCGGCATCGGCGGGCCCGCGCGCAACGCCGAAGTCGCCTACCAGCCCGGCGCGGTCGGCGTGATGAGCCGCTCCGGCGGGATGACCACCGAGATCTCCTCGACGCTCACCGCGGCGGGCCTGGGCGTCTCGACCGCGGTCTCGATCGGCGGCGACGCGATCATCGGCTCGACCTACGCCGAGCTGATGCCGTACTTCGAGGCCGATGAGCAGACGCAGGCGATCGTGATCTACACCGAGCCGGGCGGCCGCATGGAGGCCCAGCTCGCGCAGTGGGTCGCCGACAACGACTCGCGCCTGCCGATCGTCGCCTTCATGGCCGGCAAGTTCATGGACGACGAGGAGATGCAGGGCATGTCCTTCGGGCACGCCGGCACGATCGTCGAGGGTGTCGAGGACAGTGCAAGCGAGAAGATCGCGCGACTCGAGGCAGCCGGGATTCCCGTCGTACAGCGGATCGACGAGATCCCCGACCTCGTGAAGGCCAAGCTCGCCGAGCGGGCGGGGACCGCGGCATGAGGGCCGACGGCACGTTCATCGCCGTCGAAGTGCAAGACGCCGCCGCCGCCGACACCGAGCTGGCGCGCAAGCTCAGCGAGGCCTGCCCCGTGGACATCTTCGCCCAGGCGGCGAGCGGCAGCCTCGAGATCGTCCAGGAGAACCTCGACGAGTGCGTGCTGTGCCGGCTGTGCCTGGACGCCGCGGCCGGGTGGGATCCTCAGCCGGTGACGGTGATCAAGCTCTACGACAACGACGCCGTGCTCGCCTGAACGCTCGCGCGCCGCAGCCGCGGCGACTATGCTTCCCGTGAGGGAGCGCGCCAATGAACGAGAACTTCTCCCTGATCGTGATGTGCCTGTTCCTGCTGGGATCGCTCGCGTTCCTGGCCGAGCAGCTCACCTCCTACCACTAGCGCTGTCAGCACGCTGACAGCGTCGTCCGGGCTGCGCTCGTAGATGCGTCCAGCGCGCGCCGAATGCCGGATATCCGAACGCGGGCCGGCCGAACCGCTCCCATGGGGTTGTTTCCCCGCTCCCCCGACGGCAACGGCCGTGCGCGCCGCCGGCGCGGCGGGCGCGCGGCTCTGATCGCTGCCGAGGAGGAGCTGACCCGTTACTTCGAGGAGTCGCTCGAGCTCCTGTTCACGGCCGACGCGGCCGGTCGCCTCGTGCGGGTGAACCCCGCCTGGCGCCACTGCCTGGGACACCCGGCCGAGGCGATGTGCGGCCGCCCGCTGACGGAGTTCATCCACGAGCAAGACCACGCGGCGGCCGCCGCGGAGATCCTCTCGCTCGCCGCCGGCTCGCGCACGAGCGTGAGCTCGCGCAGCCGCTTCCTCACGCTCGAGGGCGGGATCGTGTGGCTCGAATGGAGCGCTCGCTACTCGGTGGACGACGAGCGCATCCGCGGCTCGGCCCACGACGTCACCGACCAGCGTCGCGCCGAGCGCCAGTTGGCAGAGGAGGCGTCGCGGCTGCACGCAATGGTCGACGAGCGCACGCGTGACCTCGACGAGGCGCGCGCAGAGACGTTGCAGCTGCTGGGGGTGGCGAGCGAGTTCCGCGACGACGAGACCGCCCAGCACACCGAACGGATCGGGGAGCTCGCGGCGGAGATCGGCGCGCGGATGGGGTTGAGCCGCGAGAGCGTGGCGCTGCTGCGCGAAGCGGCCCCGCTGCACGACATCGGCAAGCTCGCGATCCCCGACATCGTGCTGCTCAAGCCGGGGCGGCTGAGCCCCCCCGAGCAGGAGCTGATGCAGACGCACACCACCCTCGGAGCACGCCTGTTGTTCGGGAGCCGCTCGCCCGCCCTGCAGCTGGCCGGCGTCGTCGCGGAGTCCCATCACGAGTGGTGGGACGGCGGCGGCTACCCGCAGGGTCTGATCGGCGATGACATCCCGCTGGTCGGACGGATCGTGGCGGTGGCCGACGTCTTCGACGCGCTCACCCACGATCGCCCGTACAAGCCGGCGTGGCCGGTCGAGCAGGCGATCGCGCTGATCCGCTCCGCGTCCGGATCCCAGTTCGACCCGCGGGTGGTCGAGGCCTTCTTCGAGATCCTCGCGGCGGGCGGCGACCCGCGCGCCGGGATCGTCCCCGGGCGCCGCGCGGGCGGAGCACGCCGCCACGAGAAGGAGCCCGCGGCGGCGAGCGAGGACGAGCCCGCCGCTCCGGCCGAGCCGGCGAGCGGCGGCACGCGCTAGCCCGCGCTCAGGAGGCGTGCCGGCGGGCCTTCGGCGTGCGCTCGCGCTCGAGCTGGCGTTCGACGACGTTGACGATCAGCTTGACGATCTGGTCGGGCCCCGAGGCCTTGGCCTGGCCGTAGGTGAACGCCTCGATCCAGTCGGGCACCTTCGCTTCGCGTGCCATCACGTTGAAGAACTCGCGGCGCATGTCGACGCGAACCCGCGCGTCGGCGGCGGGCCCCTTCGTCACCTTCACCTCCGGCATCTCCAGCCGGAACTGCTGCACGTCGCCGCGCCCGCGCAGCTCGACGCCGACGACGAGCTTGACCGGCGCGAGCGCCGGTACCTCCTCGATGAACCTCCGGACGGCGACTTCGATCAGAGCCTTGGCGTCGTCGGCCACGCTTCCTACCTCCCTGACTGGGTCAGATCTTGTGGCGCTGCAGGAGCTTGCGGCCGATCACCATGCGCTGGATCTCGGAGGTTCCCTCCCCGATCAGCAGCAGTGGCGCGTCACGGTAGATACGCTCGATCTCGTACTCCTTGGAGTAGCCGTAACCGCCGTGGATACGCAGGCTTTCCTCGGCGCAGAAGCGTCCCGCCTCGGACGCGAACAGCTTCGCCATCCCGGCCTCGAGGTCCGAGCGCTCGCCGGCGTCCTTCATCACGGCCGCGCGGCGCACGAGCAGGCGCGCCGCGTCGACCTGCGTGGCCATGTCAGCCAGCTTGAACTGGATCGCCTGGTGCTCGGCGATCGGCTTGCCGAACGTCTTTCGCTCCTGGGCGTATTTGAGCGCCAGCTCGAGCGCGCGCTGCGCGAGCCCGACACCGCGGGCCGCGACGTTGACGCGACCGAGGTCGAGCGCGTCCATCATCTGCACGAAGCCCTTGTTCAGCCCCTCCTCTTCGCCGCCGAGGATGTTCTCCGCAGGCACGCGGTAGCCGTCGAAGACGAGCTCGGTGGACTCGACGCCCTTGTAGCCCATCTTCTTGATCTTGGGCGGGACTTTGAAGCCCTGCAGCGCGCCTGTGTTGTCTTCCACGCCGGGCTCTTTCTCGCAGATGAAGCAGGTCATGCCCTTGTAGCGAGGGTCGGCGTCCGGGTCGGTCTTCACCAGCGTGAAGACGAGCGATGAGAGCAGCCCGTTGGTCACCCACATCTTCTGGCCGTTGATCTCCCAGGTGCCGTCGTCCTGTTTCTTGGCCGAGGTTTTGATCGCCTGGACGTCGGAGCCCAGCTCGGGCTCGGACAGCGAGAACGCGGCGCGGATCTCGCCCGTGGCCATCCGCGGCAGGTACTTCTGCTTCTGCTCCTCGGTGCCGAAGTTCATCAGCAGGTAGGAGCCGATGAAGTGGGTGTTCACGACGCCCGAGATCGAGATCCACCCGCGCGAGAGCTCTTCGACGATCATCGCGTAGGTCGTCAGGTCGAGCCCCATGCCGCCGTACTCCTCGGGGATCGTCACGCCGAACAGCCCGAGCTCCTTCATCTGCTCGACGATCGGCCCGGGGAACTCGTCCTCGTGGTCGTAGTGCTCGGCGTTCGGCAGGATCTGCTCGTCGACGAACTGGTGGACCATCTCGATGATCGCGCGCTGCTCGTCGGTGATGTCGGAATAAGAGGTGGCTACGGCCATGCTGTTCGGCGGCTCCGGAGTCGGTTTCGTTCCTGCCAGGGAGAATACCGGCATGAACTTCGCCGCCGAGGTGCTCGACGCCGCGCCGCCGGGGCGCCTCGCGCTCGTGGAGCTGGCGCGCGACGGCACGCGCCGGGAATGGCGCTTCGGCGAGGTCGCCGAGCGCTCGGCGCGCCTGGCGGGCACGCTCGCCGGTCGCGGCATCGCGCGCGGCGACGTCGTGATGACGGTGATCGGGAACCGCCCCGAGTGGGTGTTCGCGATGGCCGCCTGCTTTCGTCTCGGCGCCGTCGTGCTGCCCTGCACCGAGCAGCTGCGCGCCAAGGACCTGCGGCTGCGGGTGCAGGACGCGAAGCCGAGCCTGATCCTCGCCGACGAGCGAAACCTCGGCGAGCTCGAGGGGATCGGGGTCCCGGTGCTGGCGGTGCCCGATCAGGCGCTGTACGCGGCCGAGCCGGCGCCGCCGGCCGACCTGCAGGAGCGCGAGCCTTGCCTGATCACGTTCACGAGCGGCACCGCCGGCGAGCCGAAGGGGGTGCTGCACGCGCAGCGCTACCTCTACGGGCAGCGCCTGCAGGCCGCGAGCTGGCTCGCGCCCGCGGCGGGCGAGCTCGTCTGGTGCACGGCCGCGAGCGGGTGGTCGAAGTCGGCCCGCAACGTCTTCATCGCGCCGTGGCTGAGGGGGGCGGCGGCCGTCGTGCACGACGCGCGCTTCGATCCCCACGAGCGCCTCGAGCTGCTGGCCCGCGAGCGCGTCGCGGTGCTCTGCATGGCGCCGACCGAGTACCGCGTGATCGCCAAGCGCGCGACGCTCGGGGCGCTCCCGGACCTGCGCGCGATGGTCGCCGCCGGCGAGGCCCTGAACCCCGAGGTGCTCAGCGCCTGGCAGGAGGCGACCGGCCTCCAGATCCGCGACGGCTACGGGCAGACCGAGACCGGCCAGCTCACGGGCGCGCCGCGTGGCAGCGAGCCGCGCCCGGGCTCGATGGGCCCGGCGCTGCCCGGCGTCGAGCTGGAGATCGAGGACGGCGAGCTGCTGGTCGCGCCCGGGACGGTGCCGACGTTCTTCCTCGGCTACCTCGGCGAGCACGCCGTGCGCGCGGGCGATGGCTCGTGGATCCTCCGCGACCGCCGCGCGGAGGGGCCGTGGCACACCGGCGATCGCGTCGGCATCGATGAGGACGGCTGGCTGCACTTCGAGGGGCGCGGCGACGACGTGATCGTCTCGGCCGGCTACCGGATCGGACCGTTCGAGGTCGAGTCGGCGCTCGTCGCGCACCCGGCCGTGGCGGAGGCCGCCGCGGTCGCCGCGCCCGACGAGGAACGCGGGTCGGTCGTGCGCGCGATCGTCGTGCTGCGAGACGGCGTCGCCGCCGGCCCGGCGCTGGCCGCCGAGCTCCAGGAGCACGTCAAGCGCGTCACGGCGCCGTACAAGTACCCTCGCATCGTGGACTTCGCGGGGGAGCTGCCGAAGACTGCCTCGGGGAAGATCAAGCGCGCCGAGCTGCGCGCGCAGGCGCGATGAGACGCGCCGCGCGGCGGTCCGGGGCGCGGAGGGAGCCCCGGACCGCCGCCGGGTGCTCAGGCGTCCCGGGCCGCGAGCCCCAGCGCCGCGAACGTGCCTGCGCCGGGCTGTGAGCGCCGGCGGGGGGCGACGCGTCCCGGCCGCGGGGCGCACTCGCTGGCGGCGCGCGTGCGCACGCGCCGGCCGGCGCCGTCCTCGCGCGCGTCGCGCAGCAGCGTGAGCGCGAGCTCGGTGACGGTGCCGGACTGGGCGCGCCTCGCACGAGCGTCCAGGCGCGAGCGCGCTTCGATCGCGCGGCTGGTTGCGTGGTTGTCGGTGTGGCTCATCGCGCTCACGCTGCCTGGGCGACCGGCTCGCCGGCCTGGACTGTCTCGATCAGCTCGAGCTCGGATGACTCGTCGAGCTGCGGCTGCGCCTGGGTCGGGCCGCGCAGCACCAGCAGCGCCGCGAGGATCCCGATCGCCACGGCCCCGGCGGCAACCAGGTAGGCGAGGTGATAGCCGCCCGTCAGCGCCGCCTGCAGGCTCTGGCCCTGGCTCGTCAGCGCCTTCGAGTGGTCGGTCGCGATCGTGCCGAGCGTCGCCAGCCCGATCGCGCCGAACAGCTGCACCGAGACGTTGACGATCCCGGAGGCGAGCCCGGCGTCCTGCCGCGGGGCGTCGGACATGCCGATCGTCAGCAGCGGCAGGAACGAGGCGCCGGCGCCGAGACCGAGCAGCAGGAAGGGGATCAGCAGGCCCGGGAAGTAGCTGGCCCCGACGCCCTGGTTCGCGAGCAGCCCCAGCGCGACGATGATCAGCGACAGCCCGCCGACGAGCGTCGGCACCGTGCCGAAGCGCTCGACGAGCTTCGCGGAACCGCCGAGCGACAGCGACGCGATCCCCAGGGTCAGCGGCATGAACGCGAGCCCGGTCTGGATCGCGTCATAGCCCAGTACGTGCTCCAGGTACAGCGAGCCGAGGAAGAACGCGGAGAACATCCCGGTCACCAGCAGCCCGCGCACGAGGCTCGAGCCCATCAGCATCCGCAGGCGCAGGATGCGCAGCGGCATGATCGGGTTGGGGATCCGCGACTCCCGGTAGAGGAAGGCCCCGAACAGCGCGATCGCGCCGCCGCCGACCAGCAGCGTGCGCGCCGAGAGCAGGCCGTATTCGCTGGACTTCACGATCGCGAACGCGCCCATCATCGTGGCGATCGTCATCATCGCCGAGCCGAGCCAGTCCACGCCGCCGCGCAGGCCGATGCCCTCGTTCTCCTCGATCAACAGGTAGCCGAACACAAGCGCGACGATCCCGATCGGCACGTTCACGAAGAAGATCCAGTGCCAGTTCAGGGACTGGGTGAGCGCGCCGCCCGCGAGCAGCCCGATCGAGCCGCCTCCGGCGGACACGAACGCGTAGAGACCCATCGCTTTGTTCTGCTCCGCGCGCTCGGGGAACTCGGTGACGATGATCGCGAGGATCACCGCCGAGGCGACGGCGCCGCCGGCGCCCTGGAGCAGCCGGAAGGCGATCAGCATCGCTTGGCTCGTCGCGATGCCGCACAAGACCGACGCCGCAGTGAACAGCACGAGCCCGGTCAGGAACACGCGCTTTCGCCCCACCAGGTCGCCGAGGCGCCCGGCGAGCAGCAGCAGGCCGCCGAAGGTGATCAGGTAGCCGTTGATGACCCAGGTCAGGCTGCTCTGGGTGAAATGAAGGTCATGCTGGATCGAGGGCAGCGCGACATTCACGATCGTCGCGTCGAGGACCATCATCAACTGTCCGAGGCACAGGATCCCGAGGGCGATCCAGCGACGGCGCTCGGAACGCGCGTCGGGTGCTGCGGCCAGTCTCGTCGAGGTGTCGATCGTCGTGCTCATGCGGCTCCCTTCGAGTTGCGGTGGGAGCACCATATCATGGATAATCCCTGTCTCAGGGATGATCGATAAGATATTTAGGATCGATGTTCACATTATGATCTTTGGTAACATGACGGCAGACGAAGAGATGAGCACAGACGCTGCAACAGGGAGTACACTCCGCCTCGTGGGTGAGGAGCGAGGGTGCGTGCCGGGTTCGATGGTGCTGATGTCGCGCCTGGCCAAGCAGTTCTACCGCCGCAGCGACGAGCGCCAGCTCGGCATGCAGCTGCGCCACCTCGTCGCGCTCTCCTACGTCTCAGACCACGACTGCTGCCCCCAGCAGGACCTGGCCGACGCGTTCTGCATGGACGCCAACAACGTAGTGCTGCTGCTCAACGAGCTCGAGGAGTTGGGCCACGTGACCCGCCTGCGCGACCCCGACGACCGCCGCCGCCACCTCGTCCAGATCACCAAGACAGGGCGCCGCGCGCTCCAGCGCGCCGAGGAGGCGACCGAAACGATCGAGGACGAAGTCCTGCACTCGCTCGAGCCCGAGGAGCGCGCCACGCTGCTGCGCCTGCTGGGCCGGGCGCTCCGTGCCTCCGAGCCGCTGCAGCCCGAGGAACAGCCGGCCCCCGAGCCGGTGCCCGCCGCCTAAGCGGCTACCACGGCGTCGATCTCGACCTGCGCCCCGCGCGGCAGCGCCGCGACCCCGATCGCGACCCTGGCGGGCGGGTGGGAGTCTTCGAAGAACGTGCCGTAGAGATCGTTGACGGCCGCGAACTCCCCGAGGTCGGTCATGTACACGGTCACGCGAACGGCGCGCCCGAGCTCGGTGCCGGCCGCGCGGCACACGGCCTGCAGGTTGAGCAGGCAGCGCTGGGCCTGCTCGGCGGCCGTCTCCCCCACGAGCTCGCCGGTCTGCGGGTCCAGCGGGATCTGGCCCGAGCAGAATAGCAGGCCGCCGGCGCGCACCGCGTGGCTGTAAGGACCGATCGCCGCGGGCGCGTCGCCCGCGCTGATCACCTCGCGCTCGCCGCTCATCCTCAGCACCCTATCCGGCCGCTGGCGCGGCCAATAGATTTCAACGGATGGGACGGTCACGCTCGCTGCTGACGATCCTCGGCGCCGCGCTCGTGCTCGCGGTGGCGAGCGCGGCCCCCGCCGGTGCGCAGATCCCGTTCGTGCCGTGCCCCAAAGGCAACGACTTCGCGTGCGCCCATCTCAGTGTGCCGCTGGACCCGTCGGGAGCGCAGCCCGGCACGCTGAGCCTCGCGATCCGCCGCCACCGCGCGGCGGTCGGCGAAGCACGCACCGCGATCGTCGCGCTTGCCGGAGGGCCGGGGCAGCCGGCGATCCCGTTCGCGGAACAGTTCGCGGAACTGCTCGGCCCGATCGCCGCCACGCGCGATTTGATCGTCTTCGACCAGCGCGGGATCGGAGAGTCCCATCCGCTCTCCTGCCACGCGCTCGAACATCACCAGGGCCTCACGTTCGCGGCCGGCCGGGTAGCCGCGTGCGCCGCACAGCTCGGCCCCTCGCGGAGCCTTTACACGACGGCCGACGACGTCGCGGACATCGAGGCGATCAGGCGCGCCGGCGGCTATGAAAAGCTCGTGCTGTACGGGACCAGCTACGGCACCAAGCTCGCCGAGCTCTACGCCGAGGCGCACCCGGACCGCGTCGAAGCGCTGGTGCTCGACTCCGTGGTGCCCCCGGACGGTCCGGAACCGCTCAACGTCCCCACCTTCAAGGCGATCCCGCGCGTGCTCGGGGAGGTGTGCGCGCAGCACGCCTGCCGCGGCGTCACGAGCCACCCGTTCGCCGACCTGCGGCGGCTGCTCGCGAGCATGCACGACCGGCGGCTGCGTATCCGCGCGATCGGCCTCGACGGCCGCACGCGAAAGCTGACGGCGACGCCGCAGGAGCTGCTCGGCATCCTGCTGCTCGGCGACTTCTCGGGCCCGGTGCGTGCGGAGCTCGTCAGCGCGACACGCTCCGCGGTGCTCGGCGACTATGCCCCGCTCGGTCGCCTGCTCGAGACGGTGCCCTCCGAAGAAAGCGGCGGCGAAGGCTTCGACCTGCCTCTGTACTACGCGACGAGCTGCGAAGAGGAGGCGTTCCCGTGGAGCCGCTCGGCGCGGCCCGCCGCGCGGCTGGCCGAAGCGGGGGCCGCAGCGCGCGCACTCGGCCCCGGCGCCTTCACGCCGTTCAGCGCACACGATGCGATCGAACTGAGCGACATCCCGCAGTGCGCGGCGTGGCCGTTCACGAGCCCGTTCCCGGCGCCGGCGCCCGCGCGGCTGCCGGCGGTGCCGACGTTGATCCTGAGCGGCGCCGAGGACCTGCGCACGCCCACCTCCAATGCGCGCGAAGTCGCAGCGATCATCCCCGGCTCGCACCTGCTGGTGGTGCCCGACGTCGGGCACTCGGTGCTCGGCAGCGATCCGACCTCCTGCGCCGAACGCGGACTCCAGGCTCTGTTCCGCGCACAGCGGATCGCGGCGTGCCGGCCCGCCACGATCCCGCTCCGGATGCGCCCGGAGCCGCTCCCGCCGCGCGCGCTCGCCGGCATCTCGCCGGCCCGCGGCTACCCGGGCGTGACGGGGCGCACGGTGCAGGGCTTGCGGCTCACGATCGAAGACCTCGCACGCCAGCTCGCGCTGATGCTCGAAACGAGCCTCGTGGCCGAAGAACTGTTCTCGCTGCCGGCGCTACGCACGGGCGGGCTGCGCTCCGGCTGGGCGCAACTGAACAGCACGGGCGGGCTCGTGTTCCATGACTACTCGTTCGTGCCCGGCATGACGATCTCGGGCGCGCTGCGCACGGAAACAGCGGATCTGCGCATCGGCGGCGCCGCGGCCGCGCACGGCACGCTGCACCTCGGCACGCACCACATGCTCGTCGGCAGCCTCGGCGGACGAAGCGTCCACGTATCGGCGTCGCTCGCCCGCTCGGCGGCTATTGTCGCTGGCGATGACGCGCCGAGTTCAGCTCAGGGTGGGGGCGGTCCTCGCGGCGGTGCTCTCCTTGGCATGCTGGCCCGCCGCCTCGAACGCCTCCTCGGGCCTTAGCTTCACGCCCTGCGCGGGCGAGCCGCAGATGTCGTGCTCGGATCTGCCGGTGCCGCTGGACCGCTCGGGCGCCGTGCCGGGGACGATCGGGCTCAGCGTCGCGCGCAAACTGGCCGGAAGCTCGCCGAGCTCGAGCGCGCTGCTGGCGCTGGCCGGCGGCCCCGGCCAGCCGGCGATCCCGTTCGCCGAATTCAACGCGGCCTCGATGGCGCCCGCGTTGCGCAGCCGCGACCTGTTGGTGTTCGACCAGCGCGGCACCGGGAACTCCGATCCGCTCAGCTGTCCCGCGCTCGAACGCGGCCGCGGCACGCTCGCGCGCATCTTCCAGCTGTGCGCCGAACAGATCGGGCGAGCGCGGGGCGCGTTCACGACGCAGGAATCCGTCCAGGACATCGAGGCGCTGAGGCGGGCCGCCGGCTACTCGAAGCTGGTGCTGTACGGCACCTCCTACGGCACCAAGGTCGCGCTCGAGTACGCCGAACGCTATCCGGACCACGTCGAAGCGCTGGTGCTCGACTCGGTCGTCCCCACCACGGGGCCGGAATCGTTCGCGATCCCCAGCTTCAAGGCGCTGCCGGGCGTGCTGCGCGAGCTCTGCTCGGACGGCAACTGCGCCGGCGTCACGCGCGAACCGGTCGCCGACCTCGCCGCGCTGATCGCACGGGTGCGGCGCCGCCCGCTGGCCGGCTCGGTCTACGACGGCCTGGGGCGCCGCCACAACGCCAGCCTCGACGAGGTCGGCCTGCTCAACATCCTGCTTGCGGGCGATCTGAACCCGGCGCTGCGCGCGCTGCTGCCGGCCGCGATTCGCTCGGCGCTCGACGGTGACCCCGATTCGCTGCTGCGGCTCGCGGCGCTCGCCGAGGGACTCGTGCCGAACATCCCGACCGGCCGCAACCTGGCCGAGTCGCCCGAAGCCGACGAAGCGCTGTTCGTGACGACGACGTGCGAGGAGGCGCCCTTCCCGTGGCAGCGCTCCGCCCCGCCGGCGACGCGACTCGCGGAAGCGGTCGGCTACCTGCACGCGCAGCCGGCGTCGGTGTTCGCGCCGTTCGACCCGCAAACGGCGCTGCGCAGCAGCCTCGTGGAAGCGTGCGCGGGCTGGCCGTACGCGTCGGCGCCGCCGCCCGCGGCGGCGCCGCTGCCCGATGTGCCGACGCTGATCCTCTCGGGGGACCAGGACCTGCGCACGCCGACCTCGAACGCGCTGGAAATCGCCGCTCGCATCCCGGGCGCCACGCTCCTCACGGTCCCCTTCACGGGCCATTCCGTCGTCGGCAGCGACCTCACCGGATGCGCCGCCAAAGCCGTGGAGAGCTTCTTCGCCGGAACGACCGTCGCGCAATGCGCCGGCGCCCGCGACGTGCTGGCGCCGACCCCGGTGACACCGCGGCGGCTCTCGGCGATCAGATCGCCGCGCGGGCTCGGGGGACGACCCGGCAAAACGGTCGTCGCGGTGCTCGACACGCTGCTCGACCTGAACCGCCAAGTGATCGCGGCGACGCTGCAGGCCGACTCCGCGCTCCCGAGCGGGGCGAGCTTCGGCGGCCTGCACGGCGGCTACGCGCGCCTCGGCTCCTCCTCGCTGGTGCTCCACAGCCTGTCGTTCGTGCCCGGCGTCAGCCTCTCCGGGGTCTTCCCGGTGCGCCACGGGCAGCTCGCGGTCGCGACGATCCGCGTCGGCGGCGCGAGCGCCTCCCACGGCAGCGTGCGGTTCGGCTCTTCCTCGCAGCGGGTCGCGGGCTCGCTCGGCGGCCGGCGCTTCGACCTTCGCCTCAGCAGCACGCGCTCGCGCCTGTCGAGCGCCGGCGGGGCGGGCGGCCCTTCATCGCCGTGGCCGGGCAGTGCGCCGCTGTTCTCCGCGGTCGGGCTCGGCCCCGCGGAAGCCGGGCTCGCGCGCGGCCCACGCGGCTAGGCTGAACCGGATGGCCAACGCGCTCGCGCGGGAGAGCTCTCCTTACCTGCTCCAGCACGCCGGGAACCCGGTGGACTGGCGCCCGTGGGGCGATGAGGCCTTCGCCGAGGCCGCCGAGCGCGACGTGCCGGTGCTCGTCTCGATCGGCTACTCCTCCTGCCACTGGTGCCATGTGATGGAGCGCGAGTCCTTCGAGGACCCGGCGACCGCGGGCGTGATGAACGACGGCTTCGTGTGCGTGAAGGTCGACCGCGAGGAGCGCCCCGACGTCGACGCGCTCTACATGGAGGCGGTACAGGGCATGACCGGGCGCGGCGGCTGGCCCCTGAACGTGTTCGTGACACCGGAGCAGATCCCGTTCTACGGCGGCACGTACTTCCCGCCCGAGCCGCGCCACGGCCTGCCGTCCTGGACGCAGGTGCTGCAGGCGATCTCCGCGTCCTGGCGCGAGAACGGCGAGGAGATCCGCGAGGGCGCCGGGCGCCTGCGCGAGCAGCTGACCGGCGCGGGGCGCCTGGAGCCCCGCGGCGAGCCCGTGCAAGAGCGCGACCTGGAGCACGCGGTCGAGAACCTGCGCGCGAGCTATGACGCGATGAACGGCGGCTTCGGTCCGGCACCGAAGTTCCCGCAGGCCTCGGTGCTCGAGTTCCTGCTGCTGCGCGGCGAGGTCGAGATCGCGGGAGCGACGCTCGAGAAGATCGCGAACGGCGGCATCGACGACCAGCTCGCCGGCGGCTTCGCGCGCTACAGCGTCGACGCCGGCTGGACCGTGCCGCACTTCGAGAAGATGCTCTACGACAACGCGCTGCTGGCGCGCGCCTATCTGCACGCCTGGCATGCGAGCGGCGCGGATCATCACCTGCTCACGAGCCTGCGCACGCTGCGCTGGGTCCTGAGCGAGATGCGCGGCCCGGAGGGCGGTTTCTACTCGGCGCTCGACGCCGACTCCGAGGGCGTCGAGGGGCGCTACTACGTCTGGCGCGAGAGCGAGCTGCGCGAGCTGCTGGGCGAGGACTCCGAGGCGGCGATCGCCTGGCTCGGCGTGGACGCGCGGGGGAACTTCTCCGACCCCCACCATCCGGAGCCGGGTCTGAACGTGCTCACGGCGCGCGGGCCGGAGCCCGATGCCGCGACGCAGGCCCGGATCCGCGAGCGCCTGCTCGAGGCACGGCGCCTGCGGGTGCCGCCGGCGCTCGACGAGAAGCGGCTGACCGCCTGGAACGCGCTGATGATCGCCGCGCTCGCCGAGGCCGGCGCTTCGCTGTCCGAGCCGGCGGCGGCCGAGGTGCTCCAGCGCGCCCGTGCTGCCGGCGAGACGCTCCCGGACGGCGCGGAGCTGCAGGCGGCGGCGCTCGCTTGCGCCGAGTTCATCGACCGTGACATGCGCGACGCGCGTGGCCGCCTGCTTCGCAGCTACAACGGCGGCGAGGCGAAGATCGATGCCTTCCTGGAGGACCACGCGTTCCTGCTGGAGGCCGAGATCGCGCTGTTCGAAGCCACGTGCGAGGCGGGCTGGCTGGACCGCGCGCAGGCGCTCGCCGACGAGACCATCGCGCGCTTCGCAGACGACGAGCGCGGCGGCTTCTTCTCCACGCCCGCCGACCACAGCCTGATCGCCCGGCGCAAGGACGTCGAGGACAGCCCGATCCCGTCCGGGAACTCCTCGGCGGCGAACGGACTGCTGCGCCTGTATGAGCTCACCGGTGATGAGCGCTACGAGCGACACGCCGACTCGGTCTTCGCGCTGCTCGGGGAGATCGCGCCGCGCCATCCCGCGGCCTTCGGGCACCTGCTGCAGGCGATGCATTGGCGCCTGGCGCCGGTCAGGCCGATCGCCTGCGCCGTGCCGGGCCCCGCGCCGCTGGCCGAGTAAGAAGACGCCTACAGGATCGCCAGGTAGCGGTCGAGCTCCCACTGCGAGACCTGCACCCGGTAGTCGTCCCACTCCTGGCGCTTGATCTCGACGTAGCGATTGAACATGTGCTCGCCGAGCGTTCGCAGCACGAGCTCGGACTCCGCCGTGAGCTCGATCGCCTCGCCGAGGCTCTCGGGCAGCTGGTCGATGCCGAGCCGACGGCGCTCCTCGCTGGAGAGGTGGTACAGGTTCTTCTCCATCGGCTCGGGCAGCTCGTAGCCCTTCTCGATCCCTTCCAGCCCCGCCTGCAGCAGCACCGCGAACGTCAAGTACGGGTTGCACGCAGGGTCGGGGCATCTCAACTCCATCCGCGTCGCCTTCTCGCGACCCGGGTGGTAGAGCGGCACGCGCACGAGCGCCGAGCGGTTGCGGCGCGACCAGGCTACGTACACCGGCGCCTCGAAGCCCGGCACGAGCCGCTTGTAGGAGTTCACCCACTGGGCGAAGATCGAGCAGATCTCGCGCGCGTGCTTGAGCTGGCCCGCGATGAACGCCTTGCCGACGTCGGAGAGGAAGTACTGGTCGTCGGGGTCGAAGAACGCGTTCTTGCCGCCCGAGAACAGCGACTGGTGGGTGTGCATCCCCGAGCCGTTCTCGCCGAACAGCGGCTTCGGCATGAAGGTCGCGTGCCAGCCGTATTTCATCGCGAACTCCTTGACCGTGATGCGGTAGGTCATGCAGTCGTCGGCCATCTTCAGCGCGTCGGAGTAGCGCATGTCGATCTCGTGCTGGGAGGGCCCGACCTCGTGGTGGGTGTACTCGACGTGGATGCCGAGCTGCTCCAGCGCGAGCACCGTCTCGCGCCGCACGTCCGAGCCCGCGTCGAGCGTCGTCAGGTCGAAGTAGCCGCCTTCGTCGAGCACCTCCGTCGACTTCGACCCCTTGAACAGGAAGTACTCGAGCTCGGGGCCGACGTTGAACGTGTCGAAGCCCATCGAGGCGGCCCGCTCGAGCGCCCGGCGCAGGACGTGACGCGGGTCGCCCTCGTACGGCGTCTTCTCGGGTGTGATCACGTCGCAGAACATCCTCCCCACGCCCTGCTCGCCCGGCCGCCACGGCAGCACCGCGAACGTGCTCGGGTCGGGCATCGCGATCATGTCCGACTCCTCGATCGCGTTGAAGCCGGTGATCGACGAGCCGTCGAAGCCCATCCCCGCCTCGAACGCGTCATCCAGCTCGGCCGCGTTGATCGAGAACGACTTGAGCTGGCCGAGTATGTCGGTGAACCAGAAGCGGATGAAGCGGATCTCGCGCTCCTCGACGATCGCCTTGACGTCCTCCGCTGTCGCCGGCCGCGCGTCCATTCCGCGAGGACCCTAGCCGACGGGCTCGCGCACCCGTATGGACGGGTGTAGAAAGGTCCCGGGGTCAGCGGCGCGAGAGCCGAGCCGTACAAGGGCACAGCGAGTGTGGCGTGCTTCGCGCGCGAGCGAGCGAGGACGTAGGGCGCCGGCTATCGCGGCCCTGTTATCGCGCTGCCGGGTGGCCGGCCACAGCCGCGACGAATTCCGCTATGTCTTCGGCTTCTTTGCCCACGTAGAGCAGCGCCGGCATCTGGCCGAGCCCGCGCGCGCGCCCTTCCTTGATCGCGCTTTCCACGAGCGCCTTCCGGCCCGCCGGCGTGGAGATCTGATCGCCGACGCGGACGTCGAGGTTCGGGCCGGTCCGGCCCGCGGACTTGACCGCCGCGAGCGTGTGGCAGGCGACGCAGGAGCGCGCGAACAGTTCGCGGCCTTTCTGCTCTTTGGCGCTCAGTTTGACGCCGCCGACGGCGACGCTCGCCTTGTGCTCCCCGTTGAACGCCAGCACGATCGCCGGCACGGATAGCCCGAACGCGAACAGCACGATCACACCGATCGTCACGAGCCGGCGGCTGACGGTCGATTCGGTGTGCAGGGCCGCACGGGCGCCGCGCGCGCCGCCGCGGATCGCCACGAAGAAGACGGCGAGCCCGACCAGCACCCAGAAGAGCACGAACACGATGACCATGCGGCCGGGAAGATATCGATTGGCGGCCCGGAACGGCCCAAACCCCGCGCCCGATCGTCGCGGCGAGGGGCGGATGAGAGGGTGCTCAGCTTTAGGAGTCCTGAATGCACGGCGGTACGCTGGAACGGCAAGCAAGCGCAAGGAGCACCAGCCATGAACGTCCTCCGCCGTCTCCCCCTCTCGAAACTGCTGCTCCTCTGCGCGCTCGTCGTGGCGATCGGCGTCTCGGCGACAGCGATCGCGCTGGCCGTCACCGGCGGCCAGAAGCCTCCCGCGAAGCCCCTCGCCCAAGCCGTCCACGACGCGCTCGCGGCCCCGCCCGTCGAAGGCGTGAGCGCCAACGTCGTGCTGACGAACAACCTGCTCGAAGGCGCGAACCTGGCCGGTGAACACGGGTCCGGGATCACCTCCAGCCCGCTCGTCACCGGCGCCGAAGGACGGCTGTGGATCGCCAAGGACGGCCGCGTGCGGCTCGAGCTCAAATCCGAAAAAGGCGACACCAACCTGATCTACGACGGCAAGACGGTGACGATCTTCGACGCCGCCGAAGACAAGGTCTACCGCTACACGCCCAGCACCCAGAGCGGCACCGACGCCACCAGCACCACCGACATGCACGACAGCCACGGCGAAGCCCCCTCCGTCGCCAAGATCGAAGAAGCGGTCGCGAAGCTCCGCAAGCACGCCGACGTCGCCGAAGCGCAACCGGCCAACGTCGCGGGCCAGCCGGCATACACGCTGCGCGTCTCGCCCAACGAAGGCGGCAGCCTGCTCGGCGGCGCCGAGCTGTCGTTCGACGCGAACACCGGCGTGCCGCTGCGCGCCGCGGTCTACAGCTCCACGACCTCCGCGCCGGTGATCGAACTCGCAGCGACCGAAATCTCCTACGGCGCCGTCCCGGACTCGGTCTTCGAAATCACGCCCCCGTCCGGCTCCAAGATCGAAAAGATCGAATTTGGCTCGGGCACCGGCGGATCCCACACTGGCAGCCACGAAGCCCCGGCCGTCACGACATACGGCAAAGGCATCTCCTCCGTCCACGTCGCGAAGACGAAAGCCGGCAAGGAAAGCGGCTCGAGCCTCGAAGGGCTCCCGAAGGTGAACCTCGGCAACGGCGTCAGTGCGAGCGAGCTTCGCACCGCGCTCGGCACGGTGCTGAGCTTCGAGCGCGCCGGGCAGCGTTACGTCGTGGCCGGGTTCGTCGACCCCTCCGCGGTCGAGGCGATCGCGAAGGGCCTCTAGCGTGGCCGCCGGCGCGCCGTCCGGTCCCGCGGGGCCGGACCCGGTCAAGGCGCGAGGGCTCGTCAAGCGCTACAAGGAGGTCCTGGCGGTCGACCATGTCGACCTGAACGTGAAGGCCGGCGACGTCTACGGCTTCCTGGGCCCGAACGGCGCGGGCAAGACGACGACGCTGCGCATGGCCCTCGGGCTGATCGTCCCGACGGCCGGCACCGTCGAGCTCTTCGGCCACGACCCGATGCGCGACGGCGCCCGGGCGCTCGACGGCGTCGCCGGCTTCGTCGAGGCGCCGCGCTTCTACCCCTACCTCCCGGCGCGCAAGAACCTCGAACTGCTCGCTGCGCTGGACGGCGACGGCGCGCGCGGGCGCATCGACGAGGTGCTCGAGGTGGTCGAGCTCACCCCGCGGGCCGGACACCGGGTGGGAGGCTACTCCCACGGGATGCGCCAACGGCTGGGAATCGCGGCGGCGCTGCTGCGCCGTCCCCGGCTGCTGATCCTGGACGAGCCGGCGACCGGCCTCGATCCCGGCGGCATGCGGGACATGCGGACGCTGATCAAGCGCCTTGCGGACGACGGCATCACCGTGCTGCTCTCCAGCCACCAGCTGCCCGAGGTCCAGGAACTGTGCGACCGCGTCGCGATCGTCGACTCGGGGCGCGTCGTCTACGAGGGCGCGCTCGCGGACCTGCGCAGGCAGGGCGGCGCCGGCTACCGGCTGCGCACGACCGACAACGGCCGCGCGCTCGAGACCGCGCGCGCGCAGACCGGCATCCATGGGGTCGCGGCCGGCGAGGACGGCATCGGCTTCCAGGCCGACGAGGACCGGGTCGCCGAGCTCTCGGTCGCCCTGGGGCGCGCGGGGATCGGGATCCTCGGGCTCACGCCCGAGCTCGCCACGCTCGAGGACCTCTTCTTCAGGCTCACCGACCCAGACGCGGAAGCCGAGTCCGCGTCGTCCGCCGAGGCCCTCAACGAGCTCGTGGAGGCGCCATGAGCAGCGTTTCGGCTGCACCCCCGGCCGCAGCGAGCCTCCCCGCCCGCCGCCGTCACCCTTCGACGCTCACCGTCTATCGCTGGGAGCTGCGCAAGCTCGTCTCGCAGAAGCGCACCTACCTCGGGCTCGGGCTCGGCGTGCTGCTGCCGCTGATCTTCGTGATCGTCCAGGTCGTCCGCAACCAGCCTGCGCATGGCGACACGATCTTCGCCCAGGAGATCCTCCAGTCGGGCCTCGCGACCCCGGTCCTGATGCTGACGTTCCTGGCGCCCTTCTTCCTGCCGCTGATCGCCAGCCTGGTCTCAGGCGACGTCGTCGCCAACGAGGACGGCAACGGCACGCTCAAGACGATCCTCACGCGCTCGGTCGACCGCGGTCAGGTGTTCGCCGCCAAGGCTGCGGCCGCGATCACCTACGCCGCGCTGGCCGTCTACCTCTCGGCAGCCGTCGCAACGGTCGCGGGCATCGGCGCCTGGGGCTTCCACGGCCTGCGGACGCTCTCGGACACGTTCGTCTCGGCGCCCAAGGGGCTGCTGCTCGTCTTCGCCGCTTACACGTTCTTCCTGATCCCGCTGATCGCCGTGGCATCGATCGGCGTGCTGCTCTCGACGGTCACCCGCAACAGCGCCGCGGCGATCGTGGGCACGCTCGGCGTGACGCTCGTGCTCGCGATCGTCTCGCAGATCCCCGGCCTGGAAGGCGTGCACCCGTACCTGCTGACCCAGCAGTACTTCGCCTGGCAGGGCCTCTTGCGCACGCCGACCGACTGGGCGCCGATCCTGCACTCGCTGTGGGTCTGCGCGCTGTATGCGGTGCCCGCCCTGCTGGCGGGCTACCTGGTGTTCCTGCGCCGCGACGTCGCCGGCGGCTGAGACCCGCACGGAGCGCCGGCCGACCCTCTCTCCGTCTCCTCTCAGCTGACCTCGGCCGGCGCCTCGACGAGCGAGATCTCGACGTCGCCCATCAGGCGCCGCGCCTCGCGCGGGTCGAGCATGCCGGCCCCGAAGCGCGCGGTCGACTCGGCACCGCAGGCGACGCCGAAGCGCACGCACTGGTCGGGCGGGCGCCCTTCGTAGCGCGCCGCCAGGTAGCCGGCCAGGAACGCGTCCCCGGAACCGCGTTTGGCGATCGGCTCGCGCGGCTCGATTCGCGCCCGTTTCAACACGCGCTGGCCGTCGACGAGGATCTGGGCCAGGCAGCCGTCGGGGAGCGTCATGATCACTTCTCGCGGCCCCAGCGCGCCGATCTCCGTCATCGCCAGCGGGCGCTCCTCCTCGCTCGAGAACTCGTGGCCGACGAGCTCCTCGGCCTCGACCACGTTCGGCGAGACGAGATCGGGTTCGGCGCGCACCGCGTGGCGCAGCGGCTCGCCGTCGGTGTCCACGACGGTCGTCACCCCGGATCGTTCGAGGTCCTTGATCAGGGACCCGTAGAGGTCGGGCTCGACGCCGCGCGGCAGCGAGCCCGCGAACACGACGATCGCGGCGCCCCGCGCCAGGTACAGGAGCTTGTCGCGGAACAGCTCCACCTCGCGCGCGCTCACCGCCGGGCCCCGTTCGTTGATCTCCGTCTGGACGCCGGTGGTCGGGTCCAGGACCGATGTGTTGGTGCGCGACTCCTCGCGGATGCGCACGAAGTCGTTGAGGATCGACTCCTCCGTCAGCTGCTCGACGATGTGGGTGCCGGTCGCGCCGCCCGCGAAGCCGGTCGCGATCACCGGCTGGCCCAGCGCCTTGAGCGTGCGGGCGATGTTGACGCCCTTGCCGCCCGCCATCGTGCGCTGTTCGACCGTGCGGTGGCGCCGTCCGAGCCTGAAGTTGGGCACCGCGAGCGACTTGTCGATGGCCGCGTTGAGCGTGACCGTGATGATCATCGCGGCCCACCGCTTCCACCGCGGCGCGCCTCAACGACCGACCGTCCCCTGCCAAGCACGACACACAGGCTAGCGAACGCCTGAAGCCCTCCTTGGAGGCCCGCGGCGAGGAGCCGGAGGCGGCGCTCGCGGCGCCTAGCGCGTGCTGACGGCGCCGCCGGAGAGCTCCCAGGCGCGCTCGCGAAGCCGCTCCGCCTCGGCCCGCGCGGCCGCCTCGGGAGCGCCGGCCGCGCCCTCGTGCGCACGCGCGATGCTCCGCGACGCGGAGATCAGTCCGCCGGCGGGACCGGGCGCGAAGGCCGCGGCCAGGTCCTCGACGCGCCCGCCCTGGGCGCCGATCCCTGGCAGCAGGAAGACGGCGGCGCCCATCAGCTCGCGGGCGCGCTCGAGGTGCCCCGGCACGGTCGCGCCGATCACCGCCCCCACGTCGCTCAGCCCGCTCTCACCGGCGGCGCCGAGCTCGTCCACGAGCCCCGCCAGGCGCTCCCACAGCCGTCCACCGGCCGCCAGCTCGAGCTCCTCGACGTCGGCCGCGCCGGGGTTGGAGGTCCTCACGAGCAGCAGCACGCCGGCGCCTCGCGCGCGGGCAGCTGACACGAACGGCGCGATCGCATCGCGCCCCATCAGCGGGTTCACGGTGACGATGTCGGCCTCGAGGCCGGCGACGTGTCCGAACGGCGTGTCGAGGCCGCCCAAGAGCGATGCCGCGTACGCCTCTGCCGTCACGTCGATGTCGCCGCGCTTGCCGTCGGCGATCACCAGCAGGTCGGCGGCGCGCGCGTAGCGGCAGACCTCGCCCAGCGCATCGCGTCCCGGCGCCCCGAGCGCCTCGAACCGGGCGAGCTGCGGCTTCACGGCCACGCAGGCATGACCCGTGGCGTCGATCAGCGCGCGGCAATGCGCCAGCGCCCCCGTCGCGGCGGCCTGCGCCGGATCGGCGATCCCGGCTGCCGACTCCTCGGCCGAGGGCCACAGCGCGGCCGGATCGGGATCGAGGCCGAGGACGAGCTGCGAGCTGCGCTCGGCGACCTTCGCGGTCAGCCTGTCGCCGAGCAGCAGCGGCGTCTCAGCGCCCCTTGACCGCGCTCTTGAGGCCGCTGCCGGCCGTGAACCTGGGGACTCGCGAGGCCGCGATCTGGATCCGCTCGCCGGTGCGCGGGTTGACGCCCATCCGCGCTCCGCGCTCGCTGACGTGGAACTTCCCGAACCCCGACACCGACACCTCGCTGCCGCGACGCAGCGCGTCCTCGACGGTGGCGACCACAGCGTCGATCGCGCGCGAGGCATCTTGCTTCGTCAGCTGGGCCCGGTCGGCGACCTGGTCGACCAGCTCGGACTTCGTCACTTGACCCCTCCTTGTAGTTCAGCCTTTGATTTCGACGCTAACACCGCATTCGGACAGGCGGCTGCGCAAGAATCGGGGCGTGGCCATCGAGCGTATCGCCTGGATCGCGACGGTGCTCGTCGCGCTGATCACCGCGCTGCTGCTGCTCCTGTCGGGCTACACGGGGTACGCGGGGCTCGGTCTCGCCGTCGCGCTTTCCGCGGCCGTCAACCTGCTCTGAGCCACGCCAGCAGCTCGCGCGCGGCGCGTCCGCGGTGGCTGATCTCGTCCTTCTGCGCGTCGGTCAGCTCGGCCATCGTCTGCCCGGGCGGTCCGTCGTCGGGCAGGAACGCCGGGTCGTAGCCGAAGCCCCCCTCGCCGCGCGGGTGCTCGGCGAGCCGGCCCCGGCAGCGACCTTCGAAGAGGCGCTCCACGCCGTCCCGGGGATCGACGTAGGCGATCACGCAGACGTACTCCAGCCCGCTGCCCGCCGGCGCCTGACGCAGCAGCTTCGCGAGGTTCTCCTCGTCGGAGGCATGCTCCCCGGCGTAACGCGCCGAGCGCACTCCGGGCACGCCGCCGAGCGCGTCGGCGGCGATCCCCGAGTCGTCGGCGATCGCGGTCCTCCCCAGCTGCGCCGCCGCCGCTCGCGCCTTGCCGAGGGCGTTCTCGGCGAACGTCTCTCCGTCCTCGGGGGGCAGCGTCACCTCGGGGCCGAGCGCGTCGAGCGCGATTTCCGGTCCCGCGGCGCCGTCCGCGAGCAGCCGCTCGAACTCCCTGCGCTTGTGCTCGTTGTGCGTCGCCAGAAGCAGCTTCATCGTCGAGAGAGCAGTCGGCTCAGGCGGTAGCGGCGGCCTGCGCGAGCGCCTGCTCTTGAGCGCTGCGCAGCGCGGCGATCCCACTCTCGGCCAGCCCGAGCAGCTCGTCGAGGTGCACCCTCGAGAGCGGTGTCCGCTCGCCGGTCGTCTGCAGCTCGACGAGCCCGCCGTCGCCCGTCATCACGATGTTCGCGTCGACCTCCGCGCGCGAATCCTCGCTGTAGTCGAGGTCGAGCAGCGGCACGCCGTCGACCACGCCGCAGGAGACAGCCGCCACCGAGCCGCTGAGCGGGCTGCGCTCGAGCCGGCCTTCACCCCGCAGCCGTTCGCAGGCGAGCGCCAGCGCGACGTAGGCGCCGGTGATCGACGCGGTGCGCGTGCCGCCGTCGGCCTGGAGCACGTCGCAGTCGAGGTAGACGGTCTTTTCGCCAAGCGCCTCGAAGTCGACGATCACGCGCATCGAGCGACCGATCAGGCGCTGGATCTCCACCGTGCGCCCGTCGGGGCGCCCGCGCGTGGAGTCGCGCTGCTTGCGCTCGCCGGTCGAGGCGGGGAGCATGCCGTACTCGGCGGTCACCCAGCCGCGGCCCTTGCCCGCCATCCAGCGCGGGACTCCGTCCTGGGCGGAAGCCGTGCAGATCACGCGGGTCTCCCCCATCGAGATCAGGGCCGAGCCCGTCGCCGTGCGAACGAAGCCGGGATCGATCTCGACCGGGCGGAGTTGCGCCGCGTCGCGTCCATAGCTGCGGGTCGGGGCCGGCGCGGCTTGCACGCGGGCCATCATTCCAGAGCGCTACGGTCGGGGGATCGTGCGGGCGCTCGTGGTCTCAAACATGCGGCCCGACCGCGCGCACCCCGGGCGGGGCAGCTTCGTCCGCGACCAGGTGGCCGCGCTGCGGGCGCTCGGCGGAGCCGAGGTCGAGCAGTACGAGTTCCCGCCGGGACGGCGGGCGCTCGCTGCCGCGGCCGTCGAGCTGCGCCGGCGTTACGCGGGAAGCCGTTTCGACGTCGTCCACGCGCATTTCGGGCTGAGCGCTTGGCCGGCGCTCGCCGTTTCGGCCCGCGTGCGCGCGCTGACGATGCACGGCACCGACCTCGCGGATCCCCGGACGCGCCTCGCGACGCGCGCCGTGCTCGGCGTCATCGATCTTCCGGCGGCTGTCTCCGAGCCGCTCGCCGAGCAGATCCCCGGGCGCGCCGCACGCCGCGCCGAGGTGCTGCCGTGCGGCGTGGACACCGACCGCTTCCGGCCCCTGGAACGGCGGGAGGCGCGCGCGCGGCTCGGCCTGGACCCCGCGACCCCGTTCCTGCTGTTCGGCGCCGACCCCGCACGGCCCGAGAAGCGCCACGCGCTCGCCGCGGAGCTGGCGGGCGCCGCGCGCGTCGAGCTGCGCACGCTCGGCTCGGTCGAGCCTGCGCAGGTCCCCCTGTGGGTCAACGCGGCCAACGCGGTGCTCGTCCCTTCGGCGCGGGAGGGCTTCGGGCTGGCTGTGCTCGAGGCGCTCGCCTGCGACGTGCCCGTGCTCGCCACGCCGGTGGGCATTCACCCGCAGGCGCTCGCGGGGGTAGACGGGGCGCTGTGCGCGCCGTTCGAGCTGGGGGTGTGGCTGAAGGCGCTGGAGCCCTCGCTGGCCGGCGAGCGGCGCGTCGCGGGCCGGGAGGCGGCCGAGCGGTTCTCTGCCCGCACGATGGCCGAGCGCGTGCTCGCCGCCTGGGAGCGGGCGCTCGCGCGAGCCGGATGACGCGCCGCGCACTTGCGGCGCGGTCCCGGCCCACCGCCCGCCGGGCGCGAGCAGTGCCGGTCCGAGTGTGCGGTGGATAGTGTTAGGGGGGCGTGGAGCAGACATCCGGCACGAATCCCGCCGACGCGTCGGCGGAGCGGGCTCCGGACGACGGCCAACCCCCCCAGTCGCCACCCTCCGAGCAGCCGGGCTTTCGCTCGCGCGGCCGGGCGCGACGCCGTGCCCGCTTCCTGCGGCGCGCGCGCGAGCTCGCCTACCGTGACCTCGGCGGTCTCGTCTACAACCTGCACCGCTTCGGCCAGCGCAACGACCCGCTCGTGCTCGCCAAGCTGAACACGCTGACCCTGATCGACAACGAGCTGCGGACGATCGAGACGACGCTCGAGGAGCGGCGCCCGATCACGGTGCTCCGCGAGGCCGGGATCACGGCCTGCCCCCGTTGCGCGGCGATCCACGGCAGTGAGGATCGCTTCTGCCCCAACTGCGGGCTGCCGATGTCCCGGCACGCCGACCTGCCGATAGCCGGCGCCCCCGCGGGCAGTCCTCCCGCCGCTGACGGGGGCGCGCCCCAGGCCCAGGCCGGCCAGCCCTCGGCGCCGGCCGCCGCGCCGGCGCCGGCTCCGCAGCCCGCCTCGTCGCCGGTTGCAGCCCCAGCTGCCGCTGCGCCCCAGGCGCCGCCGTCCGCCGAGCACGCCGTGGTGCCGGCGTCAGCGTCGGCCGCCGCTTCCTCGCCGCCGGCCGGCCGGGCTCCGCAGCCGCCCCCGCGCGGGCCGGGAGGCTCCTCGCCGGGCGAGCAGCCCGTCCGCGCTCCTCACAGCTCGGCTCCCGACGAACCGACTGAGATCGTGCGCCCGCCGACAACGGGCTCGTGAGCGCTCACGCTGCCGCCCCACAGCAGCGTTCGGCGGGCGCGCCGGTTCATGCGTCCGCGAGCGGTGACGCCTGTCCTCTGTGCGGGACCCAGCTCGCGCCCGAGCAGGAGTGGTGCCTTCGCTGCGGCGCGGCCGCGCGCACGCGCCTTGCGGCCGCGCCGAACTGGCATGCGCCGATCGTCGCGGTCGCCGTGATTGCGGCGCTCGCGCTCGGCGTGCTCGCCGCGGCGCTGGTGAAGCTCGCCGGCGACTCCGGACCGGCGCCCGCCCCGATCACGCGCACCGTCACGACAGCCGCTGCCGCGCCGGTGACGCCAACCCCGCCGGCCGGCGCCACGACACCCGGCGCGGTGACGCCGGGCGCGGTGACGCCGGGTGCGATAGCCCCGGGGGCGGCCAGGACGACGCCCGGGGCGGCCACGACCACGCCCGGCACCGCGACGACGCCGGGTGCGACGACCACGCCCGGCGCGAGCACCGGCGCGGCGAAACCGGGCACCACCGGCGCGAGCACCACCGGCGTGCCGGGGACCAAAGCAACGCACCCGTCCGCATCGAAGTAGCGGCCGCTTCGCGCCCGGTGCCCCAGCCGGTCTCCCTGGGGCCCCGGCCCTAGCCTTCCCCGGCCACGCCACGCCCGCGGCCGCCCGCGCCCTGCGCCGGCAGCCGTGCGGATACGGTTCCGGTGATGCCCGTCACCCCCCCGGCGAGCACCCTCGACGCCGACGTGGCGGTGGTCGGCGCGGGCGCAGCGGGCCTCTACGCGGCGCTGTACGCCGCGCGCGAGGGCGCAAGCGTCGTACTGATCTCGGCGACGCCGCTCGCGCAGACCGCGAGCTACTGGGCCCAAGGCGGGTTGGCGGCGGCGCTGGCCGAGGACGACAGCTTCGAGCTGCACCTGTCCGACACCGAGCGCGCGGGGCGAGGGCTCGTTCGGAGAACCGCCGCCGATGCGCTCGTGCGTGAGGCGCCGGCACGGGTCGCGGACCTCCAGTCGCTCGGCGTTCGCTTCGACGCCGACCGTTTCGGCCGGCTGGCACTGGGGCTCGAGGGCGGCCATTCGGTCCGGCGCGTGGTCCATGCGGGGGGCAGCGCGACGGGGCGACGCGTCGTCCGGCAGCTGTCGGCGCTCGCCGCCGAGGATCCGGGCATCGTCGTGCTCGAGGGCGCGCGGGCGAGAGCGCTGTGGCTGCACGAGGGCCGCTGCCGCGGCGTGAGCTGTAACGGAGCGCTCGTGCTGGCGCGGCGCGCCGTGGTGCTCAGCACCGGCGGCGCCGCCGCGCTGTGGGAGCGAACGACCAACCCGCCCGGATCGCAGGGCGTGGGACTGCTCCTGGCGCACGCAGCCGGCGCGCGGCTCGCCGATCTCGAGCTGCTGCAGTTCCACCCGACGGCGGTGATCGGAGTCCCCGGACGGGAGGGGTTCCTCGTCACGGAGGCGATCCGCGGCGAGGGCGCGACGCTGCACGACTCCCACGGGGAGCGGTTCGTGGACGAGCTCGCCCCGCGCGACGAGGTGGCGCGAGCGATCCAGGAGCTGCTCGACCGCACCGGCGAGCGCTCGGTCGGCCTTGACATGCGCTCGGTGGACGCGGCGCACTTCCCGAACGTGTTCTCCGCGCTTCGGGAGGCGGGCATCGACCCCACACGCGAGCTCGTGCCCGTCGCCCCAGCCGCGCACTACATGATGGGCGGCGTCGTCACGGACATCGACGGCGGCTCGACCGTGCCCGGCCTCTACGCCGTGGGCGAGGCGTCGTGCACGGGTCTGCATGGCGCCAACAGGCTGGCCTCGAACTCGCTCAGCGAGTGCTTCGTATTCGCACGCCGGGCGATCGCCGGCGCGTTGGGGACGGCGCCCTCGCAGCCCGCTGCACCGAGTGCGCAGGAGGCCGACGAGCTGCACGCTGTCCCCGGCCCGCTCGCCGCCTCGCCCGAGACGCGCGCCGCGCTGTGGCGGGAGGCCGGCATCTTCCGCGCCGAAGCGAGCCTCCTGCGCCTCGCCGAGGATCCGCACCCGCTCGCGCGGCTGATCGCGCGCTGCGCCCTGGCGCGAACCGAGAGCCGCGGCGCGCACCTGCGCTCTGATCACCCGCAGACCGATCCGGCCTTCGACCGCCGCCACGCGCTCGTCGCGGGCGAGGACGAGCTCGAATGGCAGACCTGGGGCTGACGCGGGTAAGTCCCCTCGAGAACCGCACCGTCTTACGCGATCGTCATCTGGCCTTTAGGTGAGCGCGCCAACCTAAAACCTCGGTCGTATCGCCTTTAATCTCGCTCCTTTTTGTCCACCCCCGTGTTGGACGGTCGAGGAAGGAGTTTCAGGCGGTCGGAGTCAGTTGGAAGTGGCGGGAGTGCTCCAAGCAGACATTTCGATCGACAGAGAGGGCAGGAGCCACTAGCCATGTACCAGTTCAGTCGGGCCATCTACCGGGAGCTCGCATCCCAGATCGAGGCACCCGCGCCCGGCACGCCGGCCGCCAGCAACCACGCCGCGGTGCTCAGCGCATGCGAGGCCGTGATCACCAGGATGGCGATCGACCGCCACTACTTCGCCCGTCCCGAGCGCACCCTTTTCTGCGACATCCGCGGCTACTTCCCGATGTCGGCCCAGGCTCGCGTCCACATGGTCGTGACGCGCTACCTCGGACTGGCCGAGCAGTTCCTCGAAGCTCACCCGCACGAGGGCTACACGGCCGTCAGCGGCGCGCCCCCGAGGTGCCGCGCCACGACCCGCAAAGGCTCGGCCTGCCAGCGCACGCCGCTCGCCCGCAACGGGTACTGCCCCTCCCACCAGCACCTCGCCGACACCGAGGACCGCGAGCTGGCCGCGGCGTAGCCGGCGGCTCCGCCGCCGCGGACCGGCACTCGACATCGCCGGCTGCCCGCCGCCGCCGGGCAGCTCCCTCACTGCCCCCGCCGAACGGCCCTCTCCGGGCGGCGCCTGCGCGTAGGCTCCGGTCAATGCTCCTGGGCGTCGACGTCGGCGGCACCTTCACCGACGCCGTGCTGCTCGCCTCCGACGGCGCCGTGCACACGGCGAAGGTCCCGTCGACCCCCTCGCAGGAGCAGCGTGGGGTGCTCGACGCGATCGCCGCCGTGCTCGAACGGGCCGGAGCCGGGCCGCTGGAGGTACGGCGGTTCGCCCACGGCATGACCGTCGCCACGAACGCGTTGCTCGAGGGCCGGACCGCGCGCACGGCGCTGGTCGCGACCGAGGGCTTCACCGACGTGATCGAGCTGGGGCGCCAGAACCGTCCCCACCTCTACAGGCTGTGCGAGTCGGCGCCGCCGCCGCTGGTCGCAGCCGAGCTGCGCTTCGCCGCGCCGGAGCGCGTCGGCCCGGATGGCCCGCTGCGGGCGCTCTCCGTTCTCGCCGCCGGGGAGCTGGCGGACGCCATCGCGACAACGGCGCCCGAAGCGGTGGCGGTCGCGCTGCTGCACTCCTACCTGGACCCGGCGCACGAGCGGCTCCTGGGCGCGGCGCTGCGCGAGCGGCTGCCCGCGGCGTCGGTATCGCTGTCGAGCGAGCTCGTGGGCACCTTCCGCGAGTTCGAGCGGACCGCGACGACCGCGATCGACGCGTCGCTCTCGCCGCGGCTCGGCTCATACCTCGACGGCCTGCGCGAGGAGACGACGCGGCTCGGTCTGGCCGAGCCACAGATCATGCAGTCGAGCGGCGGGCTCACCGACGCCGGACGCGCGGGGCGCCACGCGGCGCTGACCGTGCTGTCCGGCCCGGCCGGGGGCGTCGCCGGCGCGCGGCTGGTCGCCGAGCTCGCCGGCGAGCGCGACGTCGCGTGCTTTGACATGGGGGGCACCTCCTGCGACGTCTGCCTGATCGCGGGCGGCCAGGTGCCCGAGACCTCCGAGCGCGTGATCGCCGGCCGGCCGGTCACGCTCCCGGCGCTCGACATCCACACGGTCGGCGCCGGCGGC
>Ga0210401_10000336_pt1 | contig 57857 bp, 55 predicted proteins | sample IncBWH32MmetaG_FD_150866 | JGI IMG/M metagenome (GOLD analysis project Ga0210401, IMG submission 150866) | Forest soil microbial communities from Barre Woods Harvard Forest LTER site, Petersham, Massachusetts, United States - Inc-BW-H-32-M | ecosystem: Environmental > Terrestrial > Soil >...
GTGCAGGCCACCTATCCCAACGCCCCGTTCAACTATCGCGCCGGTTGGGGCTACATGCTGCTGACGAATTTCCTACCCAACGCGAGTGGATCTGGCCCTTCTGGCAACGGGACCTACAAGCTGCACGCCATCATCACGAACGCGACCGGGCAGACCTTGGATCTTGGCGCTCACGCGATCACGGTGGACAATGTCCATGCCTCGAAGCCTTTCGGGACAATTGATACCCCCGCTCAAGGGGGCACTGTATCCGGCAGCGCCTACGTAAACTTCGGCTGGGCGCTAACGCAGAATCCTTACGTCATTCCGATCGACGGCTCGACGATCAGCGTGATAGTGGATGGAGTGGCGGTGGGGCACCCTGTGTACAACAATTACCGCAGCGACGTTGCGAATCTGTTCCCAGGCCTTGCGAACAGCAATGGCGCAATCGGCTTTTTCTACATAGACGCCACGACGCTCGCCAATGGTGTTCACACGATGAGTTGGAACGTATTCGACAATGCGGGGCGCGGGGATGGGATCGGCAGCCGATACTTCACAGTTCAGAACACCGGCACAGTAGCCGCTCCAGCAGTCACGGATGAACCGCTTGCCGTGCCCACGAATGATTCAGTAACAGCCCGTATTGGCTTCGGGCAACCTGACGCGCTGCCACGCGCATCGGACGGCAGGTACCTTGTCGACCTGGAAGAGCTCGACCGGGTTGAAGTCCGCATCGGAGCCACCGAAGGTCATCTACTCGTGGCTGGTGAGCGACGATCTTTACCCATCGGTTCGACTCTGCGAGGCGGGATGTTCTACTGGCAGGCTGGACCGGGATTCCTGGGCGAGTACGAGCTGGTGTTTCAAGGGCCGGGCGGCGAGGCGCCGGTCCATGTGCGGGTCGTGATTCATCCGAAGAGCTATTCCTTGCTGAGACCACTGCGATAGTTCGTTCCAGTCTACGGGAGGCACGAACCGGGGTCAAAGACTTGACGGGATAGGAGATAGGAGATTTCGAAAGTGCCCCCCCTCGCTCCGGTTCGAAAGTGCCCCCTCGCGTCGCTTCGAGAGTGCCCCCCTCCGGCGCGTCGCTTCGCCTCGAAAGTGCCGCCCCCGGCGCGGGGCGATCGCGCGATTAGTGACGCCCTTCTCGGTTCGAGAGCGCCCCCTCGCTGGGTATGGGGTGCGGGTGTGCAGACTATGTCGCGGGTCGACGGTCGGTTATCGGTTCTGCGCGATCAACGAATCCCCATCCTGCAGCAGCACCTGAGGTGCGATGCCGGTGATGTGCTTTCCTGATTGGACATTCACTTCGTTCTTGAAAGCGTTAAGGATATTATTCCTCGCTGGCCCGTTCGCATTCTGTGCGGCCTCAATCTTCTCTGAAAGTGAATTGGCGATGCCGCTATTGTCGATAAGGCCTAGCTGTAAGCTGGTGTCGATGTCGGCGAATGTGCTCTGGAAGCTGACAATTTGCTGAACCGTGAGCGGTGGGCCAGAAGTTAAATACGAATACGACAACTGGTATACAGAGGTTGCTCCAGAATTGATCACGCCAACAGCTGTTGTCTCCCGAGCTAATCCCTTGTTCCGGGCACTCGCCGCAAGAAATTGCAGAGTGAACGTTCCTGAGCCGGTTCCGTTTGCTTCGAGCGTGTAATTGCCCGCGACCGGGTTCAGCACCTCAATTCTCTTAACTGGTGGCGTGCTGGTTCCCGGATGGAGGTCGTCGCCGAGAGAATTTATTACATAACTGCTATTCGGTATTTCGTTTAGCACAAGCCCGGTGAGAGGGTCAAGACCAGTTCTTCTGCCAGATGCATCGACCAGCAGTAGATTAATCGGTGAATACGCGTTGATACTCAAACTGGTAGTGTTGCTTGGGACGCTACCGGAAGGACTGTAAAGCAGCATGTTCAGATAGTTTCCACTTGGGCACGCAGTACCGCAGGGATACGTGAATCCTTCTAAAGTGCCATCGTTCGCATAGTCGGCTGGATCATTAATGGCGTAAGTGGGACTTGAATTGGCTGTTGTTTGACCGGTTGCGAGCACCCAATGCGGCTCAGGATTAGGCAGAACTGCTAGAAGCACGGGGTCACCGCTGCACAGATAACTATTCAATGTCTGATCATCTCGATGCGTGACTCGTCCGTTGTAGTGTAAATCTATATTGTTATCTATTGCGTACAGTTCAATGGCTATCGGGTTTATATTTCCATCCAAATCATATCCTAGCCCTGGTGATAAACTGTCGAGATTGTCAAGATATGTGTTTAACACATCAGGTGTAACATTAAATGATGGGTTCGTTTTGGTGCCGTGATAGTTGAGGAGCATGCAGAAATCGGTAAGCGCACATCCTAGATCGCCGATAGTAAAGGCGGTGTGATTATACTGGAGACCGCCCCACCAAGGGGGCGTCGGTTGTTTGTCCTGCTTCAAGAGCGTCACGTTCACCTGGCAGCCCTTGCACTTGCCAGCATTTCCGGCATTGAAGATGGCCCGGATCTCTCCATCCGAGAGCACGCGATTATAGACCGAGACTTCATCCAGCAAACCGTTCAGAAAAGATGTACCGTTGCCTCTTTGACCAAGCTTGAGATGAATGGTGGGGTCACCGGGCTCTGGACCACCAGTACCGATCACAGTCCCATCTAGATACAGCCTCGTGCCGATCCCGCCATCCGTGCTCTGTATGGCAGCTAGGTGATGCCAGACGCCCGTCGATGGAATCACAAGAGTATTCAGATCCGGACTTCCGGGCAGAAAATGTCCGATTCTTAAGCCGAGGCCGTCTCCGGGATTCAGTTCGATGACGAACCTGCCTCCGCTGCCATCGAAATCGGTCACAAATGCTTGGTCGCCCGTATTATGAAGCAGGAACCAAAATTCAACAGTCCAGGTCGAAGTCGGCAGCCCACTTGATGTCGGAATGTCAACATAGCCTGAAGCCCCGTCAAAGCTGAAAGCCTGCCCAACCATGCCGGGCGCAAAACTCACGCCGCCGTGAAGGGTACCGTTGTTACTGCCCTTTATGTCATTCGCATTCCCATCGCCGGGCCACCAGCCGACCATGCCTGAAGGAGGCGGGACGCACGCGAGCTGAGCATGCACGCGGGAAAGACAACACAGAGGAACGAAGATAATGAGGGCTATGACTGGAGACCTGAGCGCGCGGAATGGACTTACAACAGTTTCTTTTTTTCTCTTCGGATTTTTGACGGTAGTTTCCATTCAATCCTCCCTGGCACAAAAAGTATACACGAACGAAAGATAGTCTGGGAGAAAAAATAGGTCGTTCAAATACTATTGGTACTTCCGGAATCGGGCCGACGGAGAGGTTTCAGTAAAACGTGGCAAAAACACAACATTAGATCAACCGAACTCACGATTTCCGCCAGCCGTTCCCGATTCTTGCGATGCGGGTCGGGTCGTTCCGGTGCGTGCTTTCATAAGCATCCTCCGGGAGCGCCCGCTCAGCTTCTGTTGAAGAGGCTCAAGGCCTTTCTTACGGCCCTGGGACCTGTTACCTAGCTGAAAGCCGCTATATGAGAGCTTGCATCCCGCGAGCCCCCTTCAGGATCTGCACGGCGGCAAGGGCAGCTATTTTGACTGCGGGTTCCGACTCATAGCGGCGCTTGGACCCGATCTCGCGCTCGAAACGTCGGTCTGACACCTTCCCGCTCCAAGTTCCATCACGGTTCTGCCATAGCACGATGTGAAACCCGTCGCGGGTCTTCAGGAAAGAATTGCCCGGTTGCGATGTTCTCCACTTTCGCGAGAGCCACTTGCTTCTTGCAGCAATCGTCTTACGCAGTTCAGCTTCCCTGCCGCGAGGCGCGGCATAGTTCTCCTCCATGTGCCCTGCGCAAAGACAGCCGACGATGAGCTCCAGAGGATAATCGGAATGCCGCATATGATGCGCGTAGCGAATTTGCGCGCTCTCACACATCTCACAGATTGCCAGTTCATCAAGTCTTTCAATATCGACGCACTGCCATCCTCGGTGTGGTACGCCCGGCTTACTCCACTTGCCCCTAAGTCTACTGTGAACGTGTTGCATTTTAAGTATGATTCCTTTCATTCAGATTCGAACTAATTGATACTTTGGTTGCTAACCTGTACTGTCTCGTTTTCCAGTAACCCGAGTTCTCGAACGATCTTTGCCAGGCACTCTCGGTTTTTGCGATGCGGTCGGCTCGTTCCGGCGCGCGCTTTCGTAAGCATCCCGCCGGGAGACGGCGCCCAAACGGTTAGGGTATGATGAGGGTTTTCGCGGAGGAACTCATGTCAGGCGCTACCGCCCCTTCACCGAGTGGTGCGTACCTCGTCACGCTGGCGGTAGAGCATGCGTCAGCACGTGGCTTTCAGTTTGACGAACCTGGTCGTATTGAATTACTAGGAGTCGCAGACAGGGCAATCGAAACTGCACATTCTGTCGGTGTCTTCACTGTTCACGATATCCATCGCGATGTCGCACCCAACACGATCGTGCTCACAGACGCGATCATCGATTTTGCTGATGGGATCATCCTGAGGGTTCAGTCCATAAGGAAGGGACTCTCCAAGATCTGTCCGCTATTCCCCTTTTGCTGATCGTAGGTTTCACAGATGGATGAGAAAGATAAGAAGGCGTTTGATTTTGCAGCGGAACTCGCCAAACAACTGATTACACTGGCCACTGGAACGATAGCACTCACAATCACGTTCTCGAAGGACTTCCTTCAAAAGACACCAAATAGCGCCAGACCATGGGCTCTATGGGCATGGGGTGTTTTACTCACTTCAGTTGTTTTCGGTATTTGGACGATCATGGCCTTAACCGGCAGTTTGGGCCGGGTTTCTACCACTGTCCCAACCATCTATGGACAAAACGTGAAACTGCCTTCCACCATGCAGATTGTTACGTTCATAGTTGGTCTTTTGTTGACCATTGTTTTTGCGAGCAAGAGCATCTGAAACAGGTACGCGGCAAGGCATGGTCCCGAGCCACAGCCCTGTGCGTCCACCGTCTGGCCAGTCGCCACGTGGCCCAAGGGAAGCACCGCTTGGAAAACCCTATTTACAAAGTGCCCCCCGACAACCGCGATACAGACAATCAGCGAGCCCGACAAAACATCACCGCTTCCACCTTGACCCTAGTTTTCCTGCCCGCGCTGAGTCTAGGCGACGTACGAAATAGACGAAAGAGGGGGCGATTGCTTCAAACGCGAGGTGCGAGGCCTGGCCCGACGAAGCGAACCTAGTTCGGTTGAAATAGCCGCATATTCCGATGGCTGATGACGTTGGTTTGATCAGACGGCACTTCTTGTCCGAATACGTTAACTTAAGTGCCGAAGAAAGCCCGAAGCGTTTCATTGTGCGATGACAATAAAACAAACCAACCGCTTGACATCTAGCGACACGTCCGATATTCTGCGGTTCATTATGCCGCCTCTCAACATCGTTGCGGGATTGTTTGCCTTTAGCCTTCTGGCTGCGGTAGTTTTATTCAGGTTTCTTAAATCAACTGCGCTCATCAAGAACAAGGATTACCAGGCTGGCGGCTCGATTGCGGGTTTCATTATCGTGTACGGGATGCTTCACTGGTCGTACACGCAAACAGCGGGTTACACACAAACCATCGCGGCTCAGAAAGCAACCATCGACCAGCAGAATCAGACATTGGCGAAGCTCAAAAAGTTTACGGACGAGTTGACCGTGAGCGGCACCGTAAGCCCGATCACCGATGACACTCTAGTAATGATTTCAGCTTGGGAGTCACCTGCTGATAGCAGTGGAACTTTTAACGTGAAAGCACCGTGCCTATTGGGGAGCGACCAGGCGCAACTGGTGATCATCCAACAAGGCCACTACTACATGAAGTACATCACTCCGGGAGGTTCTCCAGTCAATGTTCAACTGCACTAGACGAAGCTTCATAGCCGCAGTGCCCATCACTTTGGTCGGTCAAAATAACACTGCGATGGTCTACGGCACCATTCGATTCAGCAATGGACAAGGGGCACGGGCATTAAGTATCGTCGTGGGACCTCGCTTTAACTATACAGATGTTAGTGGCTATTACCGCATCCTCGGCGTGCCATACGGCAAATATGAGATGCAAATCCGCCAGGGTGATAAGACGTTGAAGCAGGCTCAGATTGTCGTGAATACTGCCACAGTTCTTCATGACGATGTAATTTGACGATCATTGATCGCTTTTATGAATTAGGGCGCGGCCTGCAAGAGCATAGACGAAATTCCAGCCGTGCGAGGGCTTATATTTGTCCCTGGGTTTTGGTTTATGCCATTGCCGCAGGCGCGCGCGCCGCGGAGAAGTGTTTGACCCTAGCGCGGATGAATGCTCAGGCCGAAGAAAGTGGCCGAAGAGGACGCCGCGAAAAACATGACTGGGCAAGAGAAGTACGAATCCGACCGCGAGCGGAGCGATGCGGAGAAGATGAGCGCAGACTACCGCAACCAGGCGAAAGCAGCTTGAGACCGATATCCAAGGCCACGAGGACACGGTAAAGATGTTTACGAAGCAGGCGGCGCAGATCAGGAACTTCGCGGAGTTGCTGCGGAAGCTATAAATCCGAACCTGAATCCAAAGGTCGAAAACCAAGCAAACAACAACATGGAAGTAAGTAAATTTGCGGTCGGCGACAAGGTCACCATCCTCTCGGTGAAGAAGGTGGGCGAAGTCGTCGCGATCGCGGAAGACGGCTTGTACGATGTCGATTACACCGACGAAGGCGGCGTGCTGCAGCATGAGCACCTGACGGCCGAGGAGATCAGCGCGGTGGATGCGGAAGGCGATGAGGATGAGAAGGGCGGCGAGGAGGAGTAAGTCAACGATGGGAAGCCCCTCGGCAACAGCTCGGGGGCTTCCCGGAATTATTACTATTTGTACGGCATTCCTAACTGTGTGATTTTGCCAACCTTGAAAGGTGGTCTGGCATCAATTGGATAGGGATATTGCCAGATATCGCCATTCCGCGTGTCGAACACAAAGATGCCGGGGCCACCAGCTACAAACTGAACACCTGCCAATCCAGTCTGCGCCGCAACGCTCGCCGGACGATACATCGAACCAGCAGCGATCACAAGTAGCGTGACTGCGATCACGGTGAGAATCATTTTCGTGTAAAGGTCAATGCGCATGAGCGCCTCCAATGACCCAGGAAGTATAACACCATTTTTTAATGATCGAACGCTACACCATAAAATTCGGCCCGGCAGTGAGCCAGAAGGAGCTGGAGAAGGTCTTGCACGAAAACGGCGATATTTCGAGAGCGGCTTTAATGAAGGTTAAAATCGAATTCGTCGGTGAGGCGGAGGATATCAAGAAGCTGTCGGAACTTCTGAAGGAACGAAAGAAGTCATAGCTCGGATCACAGCGCGAACGTGAACTGTTTGTTGTTGGCTAATACGACGAGCGTTCCTATCTTCCCTGCAACAGCGACCACTTGTGCCTCAGTGAATTTGCCCTCGTCTACGCCTACCCACACTCTGCACAGTTGGCGGGGAAGGACGGCGACCACCTCTGCACTTGGATCGCTGGGATACCAGTTCGTATTAAAACGGACTTGCATTACCTCTTGGGGAAATGCTTTCAAGCTTATCGCTTTTGAGTCGTATCTCAATATTCTAACTGCGATGCACCTTGACGATTCATTGCGCATCTCGACGTAGTATTTCAATGGATAGCTAGCGCCCCGCTGCGATTTCACATAAGCGTTCGTCATTGTCAGTTGTATTTCCCATAGTGCGCTTATGCGATTCAGCCATTTGAACTTGATTTGAGTCGCTGCGGCAATGACGATCGCCGCGATCACTGCAGCAATGACTGCGCTCCATACCGGATCGTGCCAAATGTCCTTCGCCGTCACCTCTTTACCCCTTTCGCTGGAAAGATTAGGATATATGAAAACCTCCAACCAGTGCCATGCCAGTCCGCGCGTGAAATGTAGTCGAAATTGTAGATGCAGGTTCCTCAAAGTTCCATACTGCGCCGTGGGATTGTTTGGGGGTATGCGGCCGCCACCCTCTATGACGCGACGACCACCACGGCAAGCACGCGTTCTTCGCGCGTAAGCGCGATGAACTCGTGACCGGTTTCCCCGACGAATTTGCAGAACCGGAGGAACTCCTTTAATGAAATCGTCGGCAGAGGCGCGCATCCGGCCGCCGACGATTGCGCCGGGCAATGGGACGCGGCGCAAGCCGCCTTGCGAGCTATTTTTCCGGCGGCGGCGGACTGATGAGCAGCGCCGAAGATTACCTCCAGTTCGGCCAGATGCTGGCCAACCGCGGCGAGCTGAACGGCAAACGTCTGCTAGGGCCAAAAACCGTCGAGCTGATGTCGTCGGTGTTCGTGCCGGACACGCTGTCTGGCCGCGCGAAAGGCCGCGGCTTCGGATTGAGCGTCCAAGTCATCACCGACCATATCGCCGCCAATACACCGATCTCCAACGGGAGCTTTGGCTGGGACGGCGCATATGGGACGCATTTCTGGGTCGATCCTAAAGAGAAGATCGTCGGGCTGTTTATGATTCAACTCAGTGGCCCGAAGCCCTCGATGAACCTGGATTTCGAGACTGCGGTCATGCAGGCTCTCATCGAACCGACCGCCGATCACAATTGACACGGCGGATCCATCCCTCGTTCATCTTGCAGTCGGGCCGCAATGGGAGGGATGGGCGTTAAATGACCTTGAGCAATACCCAAAGACGAAGTTTTGAGGAGAGAACACTATGACCTTCTGGAAGTCAGTTGTTTTGTCTAACCATCGTATTCGTGGCGTTTAGTTTTGTCAGGCCTGCAGATTCACAGGTCTCTGTAGGCGTGAATATCGGGGTCGCGCCCGTCTGTCCATATGGATATTTCGATTACGCGCCGTATAGCTGTGCTCCGTATGGGTACTACGGGCCGGATTGGCTTGTGGACGGCGTATTTATCGGAGTCGGACCGTGGTTCCACGGCCCTGCGGGTTTCCATGGCCATGTGGATAACCGCTTCGATCCGCACCATGCGATACGAGGGCCCAATGCCCGTACGGGGTTCGGAGGCATTTAATCATTTCCAGGCGAATGAGGCCCGTGACGGCCACGGCCACGTCGTCGCAACACCGAGCCACGCTGGTGCCGAAGAACACGCGCTGCCCGGGTTCCGCGGTGGTGGACGCCGCTAAGGGAGGACGGTTGAATTCCGTCGGGTAAACACAATCTGGGAATGGGTGGGACATCCGGCTTAGGGCAGTTGCAATGCCCCTGACCTAGAACGAGCGGATCACTTGCGCGTGGCATTTTGCAAGCGGTTTCGGTAGCCTTACGGGCTCAGAGCGCACACGATCTAGCGGCCAATACGGCCAAAGCCACTGTCGTCCAGCCCAAACCTGGACCCGAGATCGAGCAAGTCCCGCGCAGCGCGCTGCGCCCCTTCGCTAAAGTCGATGGATTCGATTACACCCACTTCACGAAGTACGAAATGGGACGGGGATACAGCAGACGAAAAGACGAAATGCCATCTGCAATGGATGCGCGAAAATCTCCCGTCATCAAAGTCTCTCCCGCCTAAACTGCGCTGCCTGGATGCGCGCAAGATCTGGTCGGAAGAACGATCGTTCGAGCACTCGCAAAACAACCTCGGTCTACAGCTCGCGGGCATTTCGGCCTTTGCTGCATTGCTCTGTTTGCGATCTATTTTCCAGCGCAACATGGCGGCTCAGCTCGAACGGTATGCAAAGCTCCGCAGTTCCCGCGCATTCGTCTTCCGCTCTCCTGTCATTTGCCGTCGAGGGTGATACGAGGCACCTTGGACATGAGACGACGTTTGCAGGGCGAGGAGCATTCCGAGACGCTGGAACTCATGAGCGGCCTGGCACAGAACTACTGGCGCCAGGGCAACTACGTAGAGGCTGAGCCGCTCTACCTCCGGGTGCTAGAAATCGACAAGCGTGTACTCAACGCCGCCGCAACCGTTGGCGCACGCAGCCACCAGATAAGGGAGAGTGGACAATAGCAGATCACTTTCGGCGTAACCACGCCCTCTCACCAGGAGACTATGAAACCAGGACTGAAAGAAAAAGATCGAGTAGAAGTAGCAAAAGGTGCTTCGATGATAGTCGATGGTTTCACTCTATTCTCTACGACCCTAGAGTTCTTCGTATCATCTTGATATTTGAAGAAAGTAAGGAGCGCTTTCGGGCCTGTTTTGGGCCCGAGACAATAGAGGAGTATGAGCTTGCCATCGGTCGCAGTATGTCGCGTCGCAATCTTCGTTCTCCCGGCCGTGTTATGGCGAATTGCATTTCTCCTGTTCGCCGGTTGCCTCGTTAGTTTCGCCGCCGACGTCAGCCCGTTCTACCTGCCGATTCGCAACAACGATGTTGCGGCACTGAAGGAGCTTCTCCGCACCCCCGGGCCGAAGGCGCGCGATGCCCGAGGCAACTCGCCGCTCATGTATGCCGCGGCACTCGGTACACCTGACGTGCTGCGTCTTCTGCTGGATGCCGGGGCCGATCCCAACGCCGCCAACGAATTGGGCGCCACACCTCTCATGTGGTGCGCTGGTGACGCAGCCAAAGTGAAGCTACTGCTGGCTAAAGGCGCGAAGGTCAACGTCCGGTCAAAGCTGGGCCGCACGCCATTGCTCATCGCCGCCGCCTATGACGGCGCGGTCGAATCGGCCCGACTGATGATCATAAAGGGTGCCGATGTCAATGCGCGCGACAAGAGCGGCGTCACCGTTTTGAACCAGGCGGCGAACGTTAACAACCTGGAGGTGGCGCGTATGTTGCTCGCCAAAGGCGCGAATGTCAACATCGCGGACAACGGCGGTTTCACTCCGCTGCATGGAGCCGCGACCAACGCCTATCGCGGCGGCGCGCTGGTGAAACTTCTGCTGGAACACGGCGCCGCGGTGAACGCGAAGAGCGACGACACTGCCGAAGTGGGGTTTAACGGACCGATCGCGATTGGACATATCACACCTCTGATGGATGCGGCGCAGATGGGCGGCTACGAGTCCGTCGCGGCGCTGCTTAAGGCGGGCGCAGACCCCAACGCAATGGACGTCCGCGACGCCAACGCACTGGTCTTCGCGGTCGCGGTAGATCACCCGAACCCTAAGGTGGTGCAACTGCTGCTGGCGAAAAGCTCCGATAAAGACATGGCGCGCGAATGGGCGTGGCGTAACCAGAACCCGGCGATTCTGCCCCTGTTCGGGCTGAAGCCAACGCCGGCGCCCCCCGCGTCCGCGGCCCAATCCCGCACCAACCCGCGCGAAGCAATCTCGCGCGCACTGGCCGTCTCGCAACCGGTGGCGGGGAAATTTCTCCATAACGGCGGCTGCTCCTCCTGCCACTCCCAATATCTGAACGGAATGGCGGTGGGCGCCGCCAGGTCGGCTGGCGTGAAAACCGAGCCCGCGCTGGAGGACGAGGATACCCGCGCCACCCTGATCCTGCGCGGGAGTCTGCAGGAGGCATTTTTCCAGGCGCAAGAACCAGGCGATAGCAGCGAGGCAGTGGGGTTCGCCCTTTTACAGCTGGCGAGCGCCGGCGTGCCGCAATCCCTGGCGATCGATTCCATGGTTCACCACATGGCCGCCATGCAGCGCAAAGAAGGCGACTGGCAGACCTTCGAAGGCCGCCCCCCGATCGAAAGCGGCGAGTTCGGCCAGACCGCGCGGGCTATCCGTGCGCTGCGCTCGTTCCCGATTCCCGCCCGAAAAGATGAATTCGAGCAACGCATCCAGCGCGCCGCCGCCTGGGTGGAAAAGGCCGAACCGCTCACCACGGAGGACCGGACGATGCAGATCCTCGGCCTAGTTTGGGCTGGCCACACCGTTCCCGCTGGCCGTGTGAAGGAACTCGTTGGCAAACAGCGCACCGATGGCGGCTGGGGCCAGACCGACTATCACCAGTCGGACGCGTTCGCTACGGGCGAAGCGCTCTGGGCGCTGCATGAATCCGGCATGACGTCTTCCGATCCCGTCTACCACCGCGGAGTGGACTTCATCCTCCGCACGCAACAAGAGGATGGCACCTGGCACGTTGTCTCCCGCTCCTTCGGATTCCAGCCTTACTTCCAGAGTGGCTTCCCCTACGAGCAGGACCAGTGGATTTCGCAGGCTGGAACCGCCATGGCGGTCATCGGGCTGTCGTTTGCGGCAAAACAGTCTATTCGACGGGGCCAGCAATCTGCTTGCCTAACGCTGTCGATGAAGTTTTGAAAATCGAGTGGCCCGCTGAAGAGCGCCGAACTGAAACACCAAACACAAACACTACATGATTCCGAAGTCCTCGAGGAAGGCGACGGCTTCCTGTTCAGATATGGGAGGCGCGAAGTTGTCCTGCGAGGTATCGTTGTTTGGGCTCGATAAGAAACCGGCAGACGAGGCAAAGAACCGCCTACCGTAGGGGGAGTCCTGAGGCCGTGCCGAGGTTGAGATCCACCACGAGGAGGCCAGCTCCGGGGGGCGCGTTGGTGTAGGATGTCATCAGGTCGTCGAATAGGAGCAATCGCATGAATGTCCGCCACCTCGTGCCGTCCTTGAGCCGCCGGCTCCTGTCCATGGGATCCCTCATGTTGGCTGCCGGCCTGCAGCAGCCGGTTCACGCGTCAGGCGTAGACATCTCGAAGTTCAGGCGCATCGAGCCGCAGTACATCGCGGCGCTGGGAGACCCCGGGGCCACCTCCGGCAACGGCGCGCAATCATGGGGCGTCTGGAGCCAGGACCCGGGCCCGCGCGGTTGCAAGCTGGACCGCTACGATAAATTGAAGGCGGCCGGCGGCGTGGCGCCGTCACAGTGGAAATTCGACGCTGCGGACTGGTGGCTGGAGGAACACGGCTTGATCATGGAGAAGCCGACCTTTCCGCTGCCTCCTGGGAAATACCTCGTCACGGGCGACCGCAATGTGACGACCGTGCTGACAATTCAGCCCAAAGACAAGGACGGCAATCAGCGGTGGGAACTCGCCGACGGCGCAACCCTCTACGATGTTACCCATCTTGGATGCCGCTCCGCACGCTACACGCCGGCGACGGCTAACAACTCGTGCTCGCCCGCGAACGTTCGGACCACGGGTTTTCCGGTGAATCCAGGGGCGGCCATGCCCGTCGTGAACGGCTGCCGAAAGCAGGACTACGCGGTTCTCATCGTCGTTGGGCTTCCCGCCACTCCCTGAGTGGCCGCACGCAGGGCTCGACCGCTCGCCACGTGACCACGCCGACACACGAACGCTACTTCTCCACCGAGTAGCCGGAGAGACTCTAGAAGAGATTCATAGCGGAAGGATCAGACTATTGCTCCCGAGTAAAGCCGTAGTGTTTACCGGGACCAGCGGGCGGATTGTGGCCTACTCGGACAATTGGACAATAGACAAGGTTCTTCTTCCAACTGACGGCCAGTGTAGGTGATTTTGAGGATGCAAGATTCCTCAAGTTCAACAAAGCTCAACAGATTTCAATAGCCGGCGCCCATCTTATTGAGAGAGAAAGCACTGAAAATAGGGCGTTTTAGCGCGAGGCCGGAATCCGCCTTGGGCGCAGGTGCGCTCCCCTCTGGGGTATCTTTAGATTCAATAACTTAGAAAACTCCGGTTGTTGAACTTTGTGGAATCTTGAGGAATATATATCTACAATTTTGACTACATTCTGCCCCAGCAATCGCCGGGTGGGGTGGCGTTCGCGCTGATTCCACACGATTTTCTCCGTCTCATCATCGAGGAGCGCACCTGCAATTAGGGCAGGTGTCCGCCGGTGGTTGTCGCAATGGATTGGCTAAGAGTCGGGTTCGTCGAGGGCGACAAACCGAGGAACCCGCAACGGGTCTCGGATGCGACTTTATTTCTGTCGGATCGCTATTCCGGCCAGCTAATAAGTGGATCGAATCCTCCGAAGCCACCGAACGGGCGATCTGGCACCCTTTTGTTCTTCCGACGCCTCTACGTCCGGCGAAGCTCTTCGGATTTCTACCACGGGCCGCTAGCAAACATTTGAGCCGACAGTCCCTACTCTCTGCGATCTAGGGCATTCCCGCAGCGCCATTCGACGTACTAATCATTGCCGCCGCTGTTTGCGCAGCCTCTTACTCGCTCTTCGGCCGGTCGGCGCACTGGAGCTTTTCTTTAATGCGTTCTGCCTCGGCCCGATAGTGACTGGCCCGATTGGCATCGCTATCGCCATACAGCTGTGCTAAATCTACCAAGACGCCGCATTTCTCTGGGATGGCATTAGTGCGTTCCAGTTCATCCAAAGTCCCAGCCAACTTTTCAAGAGCTTCTGAACTCGCGCCGTTCTGAAGTATCAGAATTCTAGCCTCAAGGGCATCTGAGATCGCCGCTAATCTAGGTCCGTCATCACCAAGCCCAAGCGAGCAGTGCCGCGTTAACTTGTAGAGAGCCATGGCCACGCGAATCTGTTCGAACCGGGCACGATTGCGTACATTTACTTTATCGCCCTCTTCCGTTGCGGCGTCGGCCATCGCAGAGGCGCGAGCATAAAATATCGCGGCAAATTGGAGACTGTCCCACAGATGTGACGCTTGCAGTCGTTCTTTGAACGACGCACTCGACGCAATGTGCATGGTCTCTTCATAGTTAATGAAGTCCTCAAGGTACAGACCTCCCAGGCTGGCGATAGGATTGGTCGCGATCGGTCGGTACACACCCCTTTGTTTCATCTGCCCTATCGCCGCCGGCAGCAGCCCCGCGATTACCCCAAAAAAGTCTCTGTACTCGTCACCAGTCCGATCCTCGTCGAGAAGGTCTTGGACTTGATCCAGAAGGTTGTCATCAATGAACAAACGAGTCGTCGCGTCCTCCCAGAGGACTGTAGCGGTTAAGGTTCCTTCTTTGAACTTATCGTGAAACTGTGTCGCCAGGACGATCAATGTCGTCTCGAACAATTTCTTATATGTTCGTACACGATATATCAACCGACCCGAATCTATTCGGACAATCATTTCCGCTGTCATCCGTCGAAGCCGTTCTTCTGGACTCATCCGGAGAGGATGATCCGGGAAGAGTCGTTCGTGCACGCGAAACGAATGATGCAGCATCTCCATCTCAAGCCAAGGTTGGGGTTTGTAGAATTTAACGCATAAGCCGCTCCGCGAACCGTCTGCCGGCGATCCAGTCCCAAAAACCACTCCCCGCACTCCTTCGCCTAGAAACTCAACTAGAAGGGTTTCCTGCCACTCTGATGCCGTGTCGTCCTTGGCGTGGCCAACCACCTGAAAACGTTGGATCGTTCCGACGAGATTCTCTCTATTCACCTTAACTTGACCCCTCCATGAGGGAACCTCTGTTGTCAAAGTCACACACCATGGGCTGAAGCATGACCGAATCATCACCAGTTGTTTTCGCCGTCGCGAATCCTACGATCACGACAGTTGATGAGCAGATTGCCCGAGCCAACTCGAAATGCGTGAGCGAATTAATTTCGAAATATTTTCGTGAGAGGACAGCGCTCACCTGTCGGCCAAGCACCGTACCCTTAAACCGCACTAGCGGGTAGATTGCGGGATCGGGATTGCCGAAAACGGTCGCGACCGCTGCGTCTGCATGTCGCCGGTTGCCTTCGCCAGTGGGCTTGAAATCAGGGAAGACGCGCGCGATATCATCATCAAGATCTAGCTGAAATTGTCCCACAAAGAACAAAAGACAATCGGCACCCGTTGGGAATCCTCTCTTTAGTAGGGCCTCTTGAGGTCCAAATAGAAGTTGTCCAGTGTTCCTGAAGTATCGGTGTATTAGCAAAAATTTATCTTCGACACTGTCATCGCTTGCATCATCCCCACGCTGCGACATTTGTGAAATCAGATTCCGATATGACCGATAGGTCTGGGTTACTTTTTGAGCGCTCACATAAAAACTCGTTTTGAGCAGCCGTGACGGAACAAAGCATCCCAGGACAAGATCGGTGAACGATTGAACTCTTCTACTGACTGGTTGTTCTTCACCGAGCGATTTTAGGAGGTCATCGACTCTCCGATACGAGCTGGACCTACCCTCCCCTGTGGCCTGGCCCTGCACCTCACTCTCTATCCACTCCGTGATCGGAGCTCGTCGGTCCGCCGGGACGCCCAAGGCTTCCAGGCAAGCGGGGAAGGCGATCTCCTCAATAGGAGATGAGACGTTAGTCCCTGAGACTGGGATCGATGCGCTAGGTTCATTCGTATAAACAACGTCCGAGAGAACGCTTTCGCCGTGTTTGGGCGGAGTATCGGTGCGCTCACGTGCGATAAGTTCGTCTGCATGTTGACGCTGGTAGCGCTCCAGTCTGGAGCAGAAGTCCACGAGAAGCTCGTGTGCTGGATGGTGACCTGAGTCGGGCTTTACGGAAGTGAAGTGGTCTGTCTGGGCCAATAGGTGCGCGGGAGCGAAATAGCGGCCCGCTGAGTTCTTATCCACCACCACCAAGTGGTCCGGTAAAAATTTACGGTGGAATACGAAATGGTTCTCATATGCCTCAACGCCGAGGAGGTGCGGGATTCTCCGCTCGTTGATCAGGCGATGGAAACGCTCATCGAGGTCGTCCAGGCTGTTATTGCCCCACTCCAGTTGACGAGCGAGTTGCGCATTGTAGAACTCAGACAGCCACGTAAGCTTGGTGGCCCAAGCTGACCCAAAGGATGGCGAGGCGATCAATACGAGGCCAACGGTCTTCTCTTTGAACTCAGCTGCGCGAGTTTCCAGTAGGTATCGGACGACGATGCCGCCAGTACTGTGGCAGACGAAGATGAGGGTGCCTCGCTCGACGACACTCTGCGCGTCTGGTCGCTCGGGTCGCGCCAAAGCACGAAATAACTGATCAGCGCAGTGTTGCACCTTGAATGCGCCGGCATCGAGCGCGGTGTAGTAGCCGCCGAGGTAAAGCGAATACCGGTCGAATCGACGATCACGGGAGACAAGGTCGGGCCAGTAGACCAGCGGTGGCCCTTCGCTCAACCAGCACGAGCGACTGTCAGAGAAAATGCCGTGGACGAATATCAGAGCGGCATCTGTCCCTCGATCTTGGTACCACAAGTTGTTTGTGTGTGGTTCGGGTAGGCTCGGTTCGCCTTCAGTTGGAGAAATAAAGGAGTCGCCCGCGTTCGGCACAATCAAGTCTCCTCTCAATGAGTCCAGAGCAGGATGCAATCTTAACATGCGTCACCCATGATCCGTTTTGCGACCGAATCGACCCCGGGGAAGATTGCAAAGAGACTTCAGGGTGTAGATGATTTTGAGGATGCGAAATTCCCAGAGATCAAGAAAGGTCAACACCGTTCAACAAGCTGCCCACATCTTGTTGAAACAGAAAGCGTTGAAAATAGGCGACTTTCGCGCGAGGCCCGAATCCGCCTTGGGCGCAGGTGCGCTCCCTTCGGGCGCATCTGTAGATTCAACAACTTAGAAAACAGACCTTGTTGAATCCTGTGGAACTTTGAGGAACCTATGTCTACAATTTCGACTACATTTCCGTCCCCAGAGAATTCCGGCGCAACAAGTGCTTGGAAAGCAAGCCACAACGACTTTCACTTGCAGAAGGAGCGCACCTGCTATTGTGGCAGGTGTCCTCTCTAGTCTGCAAATATGACCGTGAGAGCGGCACAGTGCGTGACGTGAAGGCCGACGCGGGACCAATGTTGGCGCTAGTCTCATTCCGGCCTCCGACCCTTAGGTTTAGCAGGCCATGCACGAGCTGACTGCACCCTCGAATGAGCTTGTCGTCGGATGTTTCTTGGGCTTGCGCGGATCCGGCTCGATGCCCTTTGGCTGGGGAACTTGGAATCGTGCTATTTCCCGGCGCTGGCTCCAGGCCCAGTTGGCGCAGTGGCGATATGCCCCCGAGCACTATGGTGCCGGATGGATAACGCCACTGCTAGGGTAGTTTACCTCAAAGTTGATCTATAGCATGGGAGACCAGAGAGTGTTAGGGATGACTGGCCTCCCTGGGATTGCGACGACAGTAACAAAGGGACAACCCACAAGTCGACGAAACAGTTATCGGAAGCCGATTCTTGGATATCCTCGCCGAATGGGCGAAGGCGGTTCACGCGTTTCACTCCTGAGGAGCTCTTTGGAGGATGCTATTTCAAAGTGAAAGTGAAGCTGGAGATGATAGCCTCAAAGATCGGATTTAATGCCCAACCATCGGGCGAGTTGATAACTGAGATCGCGGCGCGGTTGGTACCCTCTTCATTGAATACGATGAAATAAAACTGGTTTCGATACTTAGTCTCGATTTCTTTGAAGATGACGCCGTTTGGGTAATCTTCGTAAAGAGTCATCCGGTAGACGACGAAATAGGCCGGCTGGCCACCCCAAACGGTATTTCCCTGTTGCAGTAGGATATGATACTGGTCCGAGGGGATAGCCTCCAATAAGGCCTCCTTAGCGCTCAGGGCGGCCTGCCGAGGAGTCGGCGGACGCCACCCTGACCCGAGTTGAGCCAATCCACACTCCTGGCCTTTTTGTTGGCAACCTCTTGGCCCGGTCAGAATAGGCTGGAAATCCTCCTCCGCTTTGTTCGCTTCCACGGCTAGCGCCTGCCATGAAGGAGGATATCGAACGCTCCAGCCGTGCTCGTTGGCCAGGGTTTTCCACCCGGTCGTATCCGTAGTAGGCTGCGAAGCTGCAATTTGTGTCGTGCTGGCTGTGACCGCTGCCAGGGACGATGTTGATGGAGAAGAAGGCACCCGGGAAGATCGGGATGGGGCGATCGGTGTCTGAAAATGGCTGCGCAAAGTCTTCTGGGAGCGCAAAGCGAGTGCGGCGAGCAGAAGCCCGGCTGCGGCAACCAGTAAAACCAACCAACGGGGACGCGTTGCCATATCAGGAATCATACAGCGATAAGTCTGTCCAGGAAAGATCACAGCTTGGCATTGTGAGCCACCACACATCCGCCTTTGAAAAAAAGATTAGAAGCGTGCGAAATGTCAATTTCCCGATTTTCTCATTGACAATTTCACTACTAATCTTACAAAATATCACGTGACGTTCGCTCAACAAAGTGCGAGCGGGGAGGAGCCTGCCATGAAGAAGTTGTCGTTATTGATTTGTATTACCTTCGTCCTTTTGGTGACTTCTTCGGTTTCAGCCCAAATCAGCCCTCCATTTACCCAATGTCCTCCCGTGGGAGCGGATACGTCTTGTGCCATCCTAATCGTCGTGAGCGACAAGGCGGTCAATGTGTACAGCGATCTCTCGCAGGGCCCGTTCGACGGTATCGAGGATACGCTGATCGGGGTCCAAAACAATTCGAGCGGCACGCTGTTCTCCCTGCCTCTCAGCAGCCCCCAGCCGATTTTCAGCTTCGATGGCGATGGTCTCTGTACGTTCATAGCTTGTAGCTGGCCAGACCCCACCACGTACGAAGGCCCCGGCGTCAGCTTTTCTGGGATCAGTGGTGACCAGACCTCTGGAATCGTGAATTTCCCAAGCGGCCTTGGGTCTGGGCAGTCGACTTATTTCAGCCTGGAACTCGCCATACAGACGGTGTGCCCGATCCTTTCCGGCCAAACTCTTCCTGTGCAGCTTCGAAAGCAGTTCACAGGTTATCCGGGCCCTTGGGGGGGCAGCACCTACGACAATTACCCTTCCGGCGACACGGTTCACACAATGAAAAGCTTGGGCTGTGCGACAACATCGTCCGCCATGATCATCAACTACTTTGGCGGTGGCACTGACCCTGGTACTCTAAATACCTGGCTCGCCCAGAACGGTGGTTACGTCGATCACAGTGTCAGCTGGTTTGCCGTTGCGAGCTACGCCACAAACGTGCAGCATGTCCCACTTAGTTATCAACCAGGAACAAGCGCGAATGACTTCGTGGTTGACAACTACCTGTGCGCAAGGGTTCCGGTTATTCTGCGAGTCACGAGCCCGACAGGGAAGTCGCACTTTGTAGTCGCGACAGGGGGAGAAGCCACATCAAACGGACAGAGCACCTATTTTCTAAACGACCCAGGTTACAATTGCACAACACTAGATCAGTCGAGTTGCTCCTACGGCAACCAATATCAGAGTATAAGGAAATTCAGCAGCGGGCCAGCTCCCCTAAGCGGCCTTGAGATCGACGCGGGCTCGCCGGTGGAGCTGCTTGTCACGGCACCCAACGGCCAAAAGACGGGTTTTGATCCCACCACTGGCAACCCCGTCCTTCAAATCCCTTCGAGCGACTACTACACGGAGTCAGTCGGGGACGACTCTGGAGGGAGTGCAGACACCCCGCCGCTCAAGCGGATTGAGATCGGCACACCAGCCGGTGGTCAGTATGCTCTCCAAGTCATTGGGACAGGCTCTGGCACCTTTACTCTCTGGTTCGCAGGATACGACAACAGCGGCAAGTCGAATATCCAAACTGTTGTTGGGGTTGCGAACACAGGTTCAACAGCCTCCTATAATCTTCAGTACTCGTCGACTCCGGGTGTGCCAGTCACTGTCGTTCAGATGGCGACATTTCAGGGAACGCTCGCCGACATCGCAAATAGCCTCACGCTTGGCTTAATCGACAACGCTGGTATTGCCAATTCGCTGTCGCAGAAAATCGAGGCCGCGGGAAATACAACCGGTCCAGCCAGGAACAACGTCCTGAACGCCTTCGAAAATGAGGTGAGCGCGCAATCAGGGAAACATATCACGGGCGTCGCCCCGCAGGTGTTGTTGCAAGACGCGGCTTCGCTGATAAGCCAGAACCCATAGTGGCCTGCGCTTGAATACACCACTGGCTCAACCTCGTCGAACGCAATTGACTCGTTGCGATTGAGTGAAATAATCTTAAACTCTCACGATTGCGAGGTGTCCCATTGCCGCATAACCCTTCGTGGTATTCGAATGTGGTCAGGTCCGCCAGCTTGATGCGATAAAAATCGAGCCTCAGGATATTTTGTCTCTGCAATTACAGCAATCATAGCGAGCGCACGAATGCCTGACAGGAAGTCACGCACTTTCCGGTATCCTGCACATTATATGAATATAAGCGATGGTTCTGGGCAAATGTCCGTTGCGGGCCCTACTGTGGGGGCCGATTGCAGATCGTCTCAGCCGCGTTCGTCGGCCTTGTTCGATGCGTTCAACGTCGCTGCTCCCAAACGACCACCTGCCCTACGTTTTCGCTGTAGATGATTTTGAGGATGCAAGAAGCCAAAAGTTCCAAAAAACTCAGCTGCGTTCAACAGGCTGCCCACATCTCATTGAAACAAAAGCTGTTGAAAATAGAGCATTTTCGCAAAGAGCCGGAACCCGACTTGGGCGCATGTGCGCTCCCTTTTGGCGTGTCTTTAGATTCAATAGTTTAGAAAATCGGCCTTGTTGAACGATGTGGAACTCTGTGGAACCTTCAGCTACAATTTCGACTACATTGGCCGCTGGCGAGGTCGCATCTTGTTTGCAAGCTGTTGAAAAATTAGATGTGCTGCTCAAAGCGACCACCTGCTATTGCGGCAGGAGTCCGCAAGCAACTGGGAGAGATCGCACGTTCATGGACGGTTCATGAAATTTGCTGGAGCCGATGCACATGTACGTTCAGGCAACTGGCCTGAAAAGAGACGTCGTCCCAACATCGATTTAACGACATTGCACCCTCCGACTCTTCACTCAAGCTGGCTGACATCACCCACTATTGATCCTTTTTGGCCACGATCCTCGCGTTATAGAGTGTAGGGTCCATGGAGGTCCCATGCGCAAAGAAATCCTTGCGATCGTGGCTTCATGTAAGGTCCGGCTTTTTCCACAACAATCTCAACTCTATTACTTGCCTCAATTAATCGATGGCTCAACCAGCAGCGGCACGATTCGAACAACGCTAATGCTAACCAACTTGGATACCGCCAACGCCGCGATCCAGGTTTGCTTTACTGGCGCTAACGGCTCGCCGCGGCAACTCAACTTGCCCACATTCGGCTCAGGCAGCCGGTTTTCGCTGAGCTTAAAGCCCGGCGGCAGCAAAATCTTGCAAACGGATGGAAGCGGCGATGAGTCGGCGGGAGCGGCGACGGTCTCTTCCACGGCGGCGCTCGGCGTTTCGACAATCGTGTCGGCTTACGACAGCAGTGGAAATCTTCTGTCTGAAGCCAGCGCCTCTAGCTCGGATCTTTACTCGGATTGCGTGGTTCCGATCGACACAACAGGTGGGCTGAACCCGAAACGGATTCGAATTGTTCGTACCGCACGTTTCTCTTTGCCGTTGGCGCTCCAGATTCCGCAAGCTTCGCCGGTTGGCTCTACCGAAGGGCTCTGTCGTCGCTCGGTTGCCGGTCTCGGTCCACACCAACCTCAATCAAGGACTTAGTTCCCGAAATCCGCGGTTATCAAATCGCTGTCGATGGACCTGCGTAGACGTCTTGAGGCCGGATAGGAATCGGTTGTGATCCAACACATTGGCGACGAATGAAATGTTTCGCAGCCATTCACGGTGTGCGTGGTTAATGAAAGCAATGCATTTTTTCAAGACGAGTGAGTGATCCGCTAAACCCACAGCTTCCCGCAGAGCGGATTGAGCTTGCACCTCAATAAAATTTCCGTCAGTATCAACAATCTCGTAATGGACGGCGCGATAGGGATCGTCTTCTCCGTTTCGGGGTTGCAGATAATAATTCCGGCATCGATAAAGGTGAAAACTCTCCGCGAACGCCGCGCAAAAGGACGACATGTCATTCAGATCTGGAAGCACAATCCTGAATCGAATGACATCATTCAGGTCCAGTTCGCCACCCTTGGAGTATACGTCGATTTTGGCTTCGATGGAGCTACGATTTTTGATCCCACCGTAAAGTCGGGCAGCAACGGGGCACTCCGCCAGAAAGCTGGTAAGCAGCGAGAGGCCGCAAGCGTACGACCGCTTCTTTTTTTTCTCGTCTCTAGCGAACAAGATCCATTCTGGCGCCGTAGGCCTCTTCGGAAAGTCGAGTTGCGGAGCAGACGCAAATGCGCGCTCCAACAGCTTGGAGGTCTCGACATGCAATCTCGATAAGTCCTGGCGCGAGCGTTCGAGGTCCTTACGCAACTTGTCGATCAGGAACAGGTTGTGAAAATGATTCTCCCTCTCTACGGCTGTCATTCGCGTCCATCGCCATAGGAAGTTTGAGTCAAACGTCATTAAGTAAAAGTGATGGCGCACAACCCAATCGTACATAGATTTCCTTTCCGGTAATCAAATCGCACATCAAGAAGAAATGAGACTAAGGAATCGACATTAAGGCAATGGGAAGCCGTTCGAACGTAGACAACAGTTATCTACGGAAGCAACCTTCAAAGCAATCAAAGCGTATTTCCGCTAGGACGTCGGGAGTTCGTCGCGGAGAATTACAAGGGCGGAAGGCGAGCCCGTCATCGATGAAAAATTGGGAGCCGTCCAAGGTCTTCCTATGTCGTAAGTGGACGATCGTGCCGGGTCTGACTTTACCATCGATGAAACCATCTTTCCCATGTTGCGCGATGGCTACAAGCCTAGCCTCGAGAGCAGAAGCGACGGGACTCGGTCGAGCTTCCCAGCGGTCTCGCTCCTTGATTTCCCAACGGCCGGCGATCTCGCTGGCAAACACGAAGTACATTTCCCAATCGATATTTTCAGCACGCAGTTCGGTCCATCTGATCTTGCTCGTTTTGTTCATCTCAAATCCCTCGGCTTCGTCGAGTCCACATTAGTCGTAGCAGTTCCGTTGCCAAGGTGTGAGGCTTGCTTGCGCTACCTAAGGGGAGCCCATGGGGAATGTGACCAAGTAAAGCTGCATTGTATTTCTATACGGCATAGCCTGGGCCGTTTAAACGCCCAGCAAGCACCCCTCGTACCGCACGTCAACCGAATGCTCGCAAGAAATACGCCATTGCTGGTCGCGGCGTGAAAATGAAGCGCAGCGCACTGGGGCAGAATTGTAGCGATTCCAAGACAACAACTGTCTTGATTTCCCAACTTAATCACGCCTACAGACGTAGCCAAACTGGCGATTGCGGTTTCTTTGTCAGAGACTTAGGGTTCGGTAGATGAGATGCTATTGACGGGTGTAGGCTAATAGCTGCTTATGGACGAATCCTGGAGGCTCCGCATTGCACGCCGGTTTCACCTCGGCGATCTAATCAATTCAGAACAGGTGTATCAATACCTCCGTCGGACCCCCATTTCATGCGGCATCATGGATGTTGACGGCACCTGGATCGGGGAGCCCCCGATCGCACCACGGATTTGTCGAGTCATCAGCGAGGCACAAGGAGGCGAGAAGATCTGTGCCGCCTGCACTCGCAATCACCTAGACGAAGCGGCGAAATCGCTCCGGCCAGTGTGTTATCGGTGCGAAGCCGGGATCTTTCAATATGTTATGGCGATCCGTGTATTAAGCGATATTGTCGGATACGTCTTAGGTCCGCACTGGCGGTTGGAACCCTTCACTCGCGCACAAATCCAGATACTCGATCCGGAGCTCCGTAAAGAAGCGGTGGATTTCAAGGTGATGTCTCCAGACGAGACGAACAGGGTCGAAAGAGAGGTAAGAAGCCTTGCGGGTCAACTCGGTCGGCGATGCGCGTCGGAACGCGGCATGAGGCTCCTCAATGAAGGGGTCAAGCAATTGGCTGCGGTTACGTCGATAACCGATGTTCGTGAAACGCTGATTGACACAGTGGAGGCGATGTTTGGTGACGTCACCGTTTGCTTATACAGTTTAGAGCGGGACGGTCGTTTCCATCTCGCTGAACAACGTGGAAAGTTGAAAGATCCGCCGGAGATGTTGGAATTGGGCGAAGGCGACACTGGAAGGGTTGCCGTTGAAAGACAGACCTTCTGGGCTCAGGAATCGTCAGGCAGTTCGGTTCAGGTTGACGCGGACTCACACGAAGATCCTTTGACGTTTCACTCTAAAGTCATTGTTCCCATGCTAGCTGGTGAAAACAGGTTGTGCGGAATCGTGAAGGTCTCGTCGGACTCAAAGCGTGCTTTCAATCGCTCGGGCGTCCAGGCTCTCGAGGTGCTGGCGAATTGCGCCGCCCTAGCACTTGAACGATCGCGCCTTGAGAGCACTTCAGCAGTGAATTTGCATCGAATTCAATCCGGGTCGGGATGGAAGTACCAAGTGCTCGCGCTAATGATTCGACGGATCGAGACGGGCGTCGAGCGTACAGCGGCTCAACAAGAGCTCTTCCAAACGCTCGTGGATGAGGTCCTCTCGGCTGTTCCCGCCAAGCGCGCCAATGTTCGGATCTACAATAGTGTCGCGAAGGAACTCCGCACACTTACAGTGGCCGGGGAAGGTTGGACGGACGAAATCCGGCGTAAGGTTGACCGGGCTGACGAAGAAAGCGCTGGAATGCATGTTGTAACTCTGCGCCAGTCCTTTCTGATCGAGGACGCGAGAAACGAGCGACACTTCAACAAAAGCTTCAATGATACCTCATCGCATTTCTCTGTGCCGATCTTCCTCCGAGGGGAAGTTGCCGCCGTGCTTAGCGCTCAGGCGGAAGAACGCGGTGCATTTACGGCAGAATGCCAGAAGATCTTGGAGTCGATGGTAGCGCAGTGTTCCGAAGTCTTGGAACGGTTCTCGGACATTCAAGAGGGATGGCTCTATGACCTAGAGAAGGCCCTGATGAAAGCTACCGACGCTGAGGCCCTGTGCCGCGCCGGCGTCACGCACATTCGGAAGATCCTCGGCGTCCGTGGATGTTCTATATTTCTCTTGAATGCGAGTGGGCTGCTACAGTTAACGGCTTCGACGTCGCTGCGGAGCCCGAACCCAAACGAAATGCCAGACTATCAGATCGGGGAGGGTCTCACCGGGTGGGTGGCCAAATCAAGACGGACGCTGAGACTGAGTAACGCAGCCGATCCCGAGGAACTGATGCAAGTGGCTAGCGACTTGAGATGGGCAAGAAAATGGCCGGAAGACTTGGACTATAGCGATGCAGTCGGACATTTTACCTTTCTCGCTGCCCCGCTAACTGTGGGCGAGAAGCTGGTCGGCGTTGTCCGCGTGACGATTAAGCATGATAAGGCTGATTTTGATGCAGCCGATGAAATTACAATCGAGAGGATCGCTCGGCTCTTGGCTCGGAGAATCGATGAGATCTCAACCAGAGAGGAGAGCAAGCGTCGCATTGACCGGTTGGTCTCGCTGGTGGATTTCAGTCATCGGCTTGCCTCGACTCTCGATATACAGACTGTGTGCCAGATTGTAATGGAGCAGGTGCGCAATATTACTGGATGCGTTGCTGGACACCTTCGTGTCTATGAACCTGAAAACAAAACCCTGGAACTCGCTTGGGCGGACGCACCCTACAAGGACAGAATCCCAGTGTCACGAAAGCTCGGGGAGGGCATCTCCGGAACGGTCGCGCAGGCAAGAGCTCCGTTGTTGGCGTCTGACGTGAGCACTGACCAGACGTGGAGAATGGCTGAACGCCAAGTTGCTGACTACGCTGAGGAGGCAACCCCTTCGTGGATTGTTTCAGGGGCGTGCCTTCCCCTAATCATCGAAGACCAGCTGGTTGGGACACTTCTTCTCGAATGGTCCCAGATGGTTAACTTTGATTCGGATTATCGCAAGCTTCTGTTTGACCTCGGGGACCGTTGTGCTGCCGCCGTCAACGCCGCTTTGGCGTACAGAGAAAAGGTTGCTACGATCGCCCGAATTCGGAGCATTGGCATGGCGTTTACCGAGACGCGCTCCTTGGAAAAGCTCTTGCACCAAGTGCTTGACGCCGTCTTGGCCGAGGCAGGAATTGACTCCGGCCTCATTCGTTTGCGCGACACCTTGCGAAACAAATGGGTCCTGCGCGCCGCACGGACCAGACGCGGTAACGATTTGTTCATGAGGCTGAATCGAGAATTGGATGTTACGGATGACATGCTTGGGGATGCACTTAAGTCACCGCGGGCCATCCATCTCTCCTCTGCGTCCCGTCAGTTTCAGGAGTTTAGAGCCAAGATGGAAGGGAGCCATGGAGAATACTTGGACGGCGTTAGTTCATTGGTGATTCTTCCCATTTGGCGGGACTGCTGTATCGGCTTTCTCTCGCTTGCATCCTCGGTGACATCAAAATTCGACCCTGCCAAATTCGAAGTGCTGGAGATCCTACTCCTCTACGCGGCACAGGCAATCGAGAACGTCCGCCGTGCGGAGGAAGAAAGGGTATGGGAACCGCTGGCCATAATGGGATCGATGCTCGGGGGATTCCTACATCGAATTCGGACACCGCTGCACGTAATCTCCACGACGCTTGACGTCATCGAGCATCCACGACTCGACCCCGTGTCGATTCGAGAGCATGCAGGACGGCTCAGATCGTCTGTTCGGGAACTCGAAGGTGTTTGCCGGAAACTCGCCATGTTCTCCCGGATAGAACGGGTGTCCCTTATGGAGCGTCTGGATCTACACCAGCTCCTCCGCCGCGTCGGTTCCGATTTGGAGGTGAAAGCTCAAGCGAAGCGCGTGAAACTCGATTACTCCTTTTCTGGGTTGAAACTGCTTGTGCGCGGCAACGAGGACCAACTCGAGGAAGTTGCCCGATTGATTCTTGATAACGCTTTGGAGGCTACTCCGCCTGGAGGCAGCATTGTTGTAAGAACCGACTGCTTGGAAGAGCGACTTGTAATTCGCTTTATGGATACAGGTTCGGGCATGGATGAAGAGACAAAATCCCAATGCGTGGTACCAACTTTCACGACAAAAAAGGATGAACGAGGTATGGGCAGGGGATTAGGTCTCTCGGTAGTTCTTTCTATTGTGCGGCACCACGGTGGTGAGATTAGGATCGAGAGCGAACCTGGGAAGGGCACTACGATATCGGTCTACTTATTTAGAGAGGAGGTCTTCAATGCCGAAAGTGTTGGTAGTGGACGATAACGAAAACATCGTCCGCGAGGCCACGACGTATCTGGAGCTTGAGGGCTGGGAGGCCTCTGGGGCATCCAACGGAAAAGAAGCTCTTGACTGTTTGACCACGGAGTTCGATGCAGTGGTCCTGGATCTCAAGATGCCTGTTCTTGATGGAGAGAATACGTTGACCGAAATTCGGCGTCGGTCTGAGCTTGATGCAACCTGCGTTGTTATTCTGACAGCCTATGGCGAGGTCAAAGGTGCAATGCGCGCGGTTCGCTTGGGAGCGTACCAATATATTGAAAAACCATTTGAAATGCAGGACCTCCATAAGATTCTGGCCGGTGGAGTTGCTTTGCAGAAAGCCCATGCTCTCCGCCGCGAGCTTTTGACCGCATTCCAACCGGATGATCTGTTCGAGCACATCCGGCATATCATTACCGACACTTTCCGACCGAAAGGCCTGCACATACTTTTCCTGAATCCAGATGGATCAGTGGCCCGTACCATCGATAGTGCGGCACAAGGAATAGTAGGAACCCGCCCCGAATTCGTCCGCAAAATTGTTGCCTCACGGTATCCGGTGTTTATTCAGGGGGAAATCGACATAAGGCAGTGGGAACCCATTCTGGCCAATGCTCAGAGCCTTCTAGCGGCACCGGTGATGGGTGGACCTGACGTGGTTGCTGGGGTCATCGACCTGGAAAGCACTGAAGTGAACGGGTTCGATCGAAACTGGCTGGATGTCATTGCATACCTTGCTGATGTTGCTGGAATTGCCTTGGAGATCGGTCAGAAGGCCGAGAAGCTAGTTGGCGCGGAGCGCGCACTCCGGCTTAACGCGGAGGCCCTAGCCGAGTCGGAGCGCGGGAAAAGAAACCAACTCGTACAGATGGCGCAAGAAGTTCGTCACCAATTTGCATCCCCGGCCCAGGTAATTCAAATGCAGACGGGCGAGCTTCTGTCGAAAGAGATTACAAATCTTCCGGAACATCTGCGAGTGACCGCTTCGCGACGGCTGCGTGTAATTGAAGACAATGCCCTTGCCATTACGTCCGTTTGTGAGTATCTCAGCAACCTCTCAGGTGATCTACTCATTCAGAAAGCTGAGTTCGACCTCACAACTGTATTAGAGCGATGTGGGGAAGAGATCAATCCAGACCTTGAGCAGAAGAACATCCACTTTTCATTTATTGGACGCCCAGCGAAACCGCTTATGGTCTACGGCGACTCGCGGAAAATCCACTACTCCGTCCAGTGCCTGCTTCGCAATGCGATCGAAGCCATAGAAGAACGGCGCGATCAGGTACTGGACCCCGAGTTCGATCCAGCTAAATCGGGCGACGCAATTTCCATGGTTTTAGACCTGACCGACTCGATGTGGGTCACGCTCCTCATTCGTGATTCCGGAGTCGGAGTTAATTCAGACGACGAACCGCGGTTATTCCAACCGCTCTTTACTACCAAGATACGTCCGCAACCGGGCGGTCTAGGGCTTTATAGCGTCAAGCGGATTATTGATAACCATAACGGGAAGATCCATATCACCAGTCAGCCCGGCGTCGGCACCACGTTTGCCATCTCGCTTCCCCGCCTATAGTGCACGCCCAAATGACTCATTCCGAAGTAGCTTTTGTGGTTGGCCATGTTGCTGCGAGTTCTACGGGCCCTGAGATATTTGAAGAGCTGTCGATCAACCATGGACTTAAGTTCCTACCGGAACATGAACCTGGCAAACCTTATCAATTGTTGCCTCGCGAGGTACTTGGGAAACTCGAGCGCGTGCCAACTCTAGGGATGGAGAGGATGTTCGTCCTGTTGTGCCTAGAACGCAGCGATTCGCAAATCGCGAACGTGATCCAGCAATTGAAGACCCGAAGGCCAAATGCCAGGATTGTAGTGTATGCGGACGAGGCCCACGATTCAGGAGCGTTGGCGATGGAGTGTGTTCGAGCGAATCAAGGTGCCGGTGCGTGTGATTTCCTAGTCCGCGGCTGCCACCCTCTGGGCCAAGTGAGGGAGCACTTATTCCACCTACTGGGTGCCCGGGATATTTATGGTCAATTCCAGCGGAAGCCATTGAGGCAGGCGGGGAGTGCTAACCGTGTATTCATTGCGACATCCTACGATCACGCTGCAATGACGGATTGCTTCAATGGAATCTATCCAGCAATTGAAACGCTCGGTATGGAGCCATTTCTTTCCAAGTTAGAAATCACTTCAGGATCGATGTTGCAGAAAATTCGAGAGCATATCGACGATTCTCGTGTGTTAATCGTTAATCTTTCTCAGTATCAAATGCCGCACCCGAGTCCCAATGTGTTTTTCGAACTAGGGTATGCGATTGGACGTGGTCTGTCCGTGGTGTTAGTCCGACGTGCTGGCGATAACGCTGTAGTCCCGGCAAATCTGACGGGGGCGCAGTTGATTCAGTACTGTAGTTGTTCCGACCTCGCAATGCAACTCTACTGGAGCATGAAGTAAACTCTACTACGCTTATGCGAAAAGACCGCCTTCTGATTGTAGATGACGAGAAGGATGTCGTAGATATTGAACGTGAGATCCTTGAAGACCAGGGATACGAAGTAGTCACAGCGACCTCCGCCGTAGCGGCACGTAAGCTGTTAGCGGAGCAATTTTTCGATCTGTTGGTCCTCGATGAAAGAATCAAGGGAAGCTCGGGTACTGAGTTATTTGCAGAGTCACGACTGCGATACCCTGGGATTGGCGCCATCTTTGTCACGGGATATGCCGATTTGAATTGCGCCGTACGAGCCTTGAGGGCCGGCGCGATTGATCTGTTGCAGAAGCCGATTGACAGGCAAAATTTGTTGACGTCGGTGAGCCGAGCACTCCGGGAGTCTCAACTCAGCCGTGAGAGTCGTTTCCTTTGGCATGACGCGAGGGAGAAGACCGAGTTCCAGGACATCGTCGGAGAGAGTGAGGCCCTTAAGGACGCCTTAAACATTGTTCGCCAAGTTATCCCGACCAGTGCGCCTGTTCTGCTGCAGGGTGAGTCGGGAACGGGCAAGGAACTCGTCGCGCGGGCCATTCATTTCCAAGGGCCGAGGAAGAACAAACCGTTTATTCCTGTCAACGCTGGCGCTATTCCCGCCTCACTGATGGAAGCGACTCTATTTGGTCACCGGAAAGGGTCCTTCACAGACGCCCGCGAAAATCGGCCCGGTCTTTTCGAGGTCGCGCACGGAGGCACAATTTTTCTAGATGAAGTGGGCGAAATGACTCCCGAGGTCCAGATCCGTCTTCTTCGCGTGTTGCAGGAAAAGACTGTAGTTCGCGTAGGTGATACAGTCGAAATCCCAGTGGACACTCGAGTCATTGCGGCTACCAACCGAAATCTTCGGGTCGAGGTGGAAGAACGGCGCTTTCGGGACGATCTTTTCTATCGCTTAGCGGTTATCACAGTTACACTTCCTGCTTTGAGGGTTCGCGCCTCTGACATTCGTTCTCTCGCCTTGCACCTGATGAATAAGAACCGGAACGAGCTTAAGAAACGGATCGAAGGCATCGCTCCCGAGGCACTTGCGAAGCTGGAAGCTTATGGTTGGCCGGGCAATATAAGAGAGCTTGATAATGTCATCCAGAGGGCGATAATTGTAACGCAAGGTAACTGGATTACGGCAGACGCCATCTTGTTGGAAGGACCCGACAGAAATAAAAAGGGGGGCTTAGATGTAGCGGACTTGCCTTTCTCTGAAGCGCAGCTTTGCTTTGAGCGGAAGTACTTTGCGGACCTCTTGGCCCGAACCGGGGGCAATAGAACAAAGGCGGCTAAGCTTGCCGGGATCGAGCGAAGCGTGTTGCACGCTCACCTCAAGAAGATCGGGTTGGTATGAAGCCAAGTGATGCTGCCTTAAAGGTCTGCCCAAAGCTCAAATGGGCGCAGGCAATCGGATTCCTTTACCCCTCCACCCGAAAATCGGTGACGGTCAGTGCAACGCAACATTCAAAGAGCCTAAAGCAACTTGAGCCTTGATAGACTCGCTAATTATACTGGGCAGTGATTATCAATGGATGGAGCATTCTTAGAGGATAATGTGCGACGGCGATTGGAAAGCAACTTCTACGCGGAGTCTAGGTTCCAGGAACTATCCGAACATTCGATTCGTAGTCCTCACTTTGATGAAGAAGGCAAAAGAGCGAGCTAACAATGACCGATGCCTCACGCTCAGACCTGGAATTCGTTCACAATACCGACCTCCGCCCGGGTGAGGAATACCTCGCGACCATGCCGCGTCTGCGTGTTGTGCTTGACCACTTGGCCCTCCTCAAGGTATTCGACCGTTACGATCTTATTGCGAACTCCAAACAGAGGGTTTTCCGGTTGATGGGAATCGTATCTTTGTGGTTCGCCAGCATTTCGCTCATCGGTATAGCCGGCGAGTTGCTGCTGGCTGCGTTGGCGTTGGCGGCACCGTGGTACGTTACCATGCTGCTCGAATTGTGCGCTGCTATTTCCATCGTTCTTGCGCTCGCTCCCTGGCTCTCACGCACAAGGATCCAGTGGCTGACGGCTCGTTTCATGACCGAGCAGATCCGCCAATGGCATTTCCAGATGCTCCTGGACGGCAGTTTGGTCTCCAAGGCGCATGCAGGCCAGAAAGACTTTGAAACAGAAAGAGACAGTCGATGGGCCCACTTTATGGCGCGCGCTCCGAATGCAGAAGGCGCTATGAATTCATTTGTCGATGCCGAAAACCTCGATCTCTACCATCCAATAAAGCCTTATGCGGACTCCCTCACTGCAGAGGAGTCAGTGCGCGCGTACAGCGACTTGCGAATTCAAAAGCAGCTGGACTACTTCAAATTGAAGCGCGAAGAGTACGCGGTGCGCGACGAGTGGTCGGAAGCGTTCGCCCGGTGGACCATATTGTCCGCGCTACTTCTCACCGGGGTGCAACTCATCTTAGCGATCGTTCGGGGGCTAACAAAGACTGACAAGTTGGATACAGCGAGCGAGAGTATGTTCGCAGCAGCGATAATCCTGGTTGTTCTTAGCGCTATCGTTCGGGTTTATCGGAGCGCAATGGCTCTGTCAGTACAGCGTGAGAGATACGAAACGAAGTGGGTTCGATTGGTCGCCCTGCGAACCGCGTGGGACACTGCCTCTACGACTCAGAGACTCGATTTCATGAAAGATGTAGAGCTGGTTGAGGTAGAAGAATTACGGGAATTCCTTCGCCAAATGCGAAGGGCGAGCTACCTCCTTTGATCCAACATAGAGTAGCGCTAAGATCTCTCCGACCGCGCGGCTCCATAACCGCAAGTTTTTTGGCGATGGCTGTTTCATTTGTAGAACACAACCCAGCCGATCGATTGTTGTAGAGTGGATAGACCAAAAGGCTGTAGATAAAATTGAGGATGCGAGATTCCCAGAGTTCAACAAGGCTCAACAGTGTTCAATGAGCTGCCCGCATCTGATTGAAACAGAATGCGTTGAGAATAGGCGACTTCCATTAAAGGCCGGAATCCGCCTTGGGCGCAGGTGCGCTCCCTTTTTCTGGATCTGTAGATTCAACAACTTAGAAAACTGGCCTTGTTGAACTCGGTGGAACTTTGAGGAACTCACGTCTACAATTTCGACTTGCTTGGAAAGACTCTTAACGTTTAAGCGCATTGGTGATCACCTTGCATGGTGGATCCCACCATGAAGATAATAAGAACTGCCTGTCTGAAGAATCTATGAGAGATGAATATTGGGCGAAATCAGCTCGGGTTGCGTTGTTCCTTGTGCCCGCGCTGTGCTTTGCACAGCCCGTCGTGAATCCCTTCGCTGGCAACACGCAGGCGGCCGCCGACGGACAGAGATTGTTTAGCGTTTCTTGTGCTCCCTGCCACGGCAAGAACGGCGAGGGCGCGCAAGGGCAAGCTGAGGGAATGCGGCCACCGGATCTGACGCGCGGTGTCTTCAAAGAGGGACGACGCGATGAAGATCTATTCCGAGTAATATCGGACGGCGTCAGAGGAAGCGAGATGCCATCCTTCAAGTCTTTGGGGGCCGACCAGATTTGGAGACTAGTGGCATTTATCCGAAAACTATCCGTTGTCATGCCGGTGCTTAACGGAAACCCGACCTCCGGTGAAGCGCTGTTTTGGGGCAAGGGCGATTGCGGCCGCTGCCACCAGATTGGATCACGAGGGAATAGACTCGGTCCCAACCTGGCTCGCGGCAGCCGCCGCAGCAACGCCGAGAACCTGAAGAAGGCCATCGTGGATCCTAACGATGACATCACGCCGGGATTTGCGATCATCACGGTGGTTACTCGGGACAATCAGAAGATCGTCGGCCTCGAGCGCTGGCTAGATAACTTCTCTACCCGGCTGGTGGATGAAGCCGGAAACGAGCGGGCCTTCCTGCGCGATGAAGTGATTTCCGTCACGCGTGAAATGCGCTCGACCATGCCGAATAACTACGGCAAGATCTTTAGCGAAGCGGAGCTCAATGATCTGGCTGCATATATCGTGAAGACTCGAAGCGAGGCGAATTCACAATGAAAAAAATCTGCTGGGTTTTTGTGGCGGTATCCCTCGCCGTGCAAGCTCAAGTAACGCCGGAGACCTTGAAGGCGCAGCAAGATCCCAATTTCTGGCTCTCCTATGGAAAGAATCACTTCGGATGGCGCTATAGCCCGTTAACGCAGATTACGACTAGCAATGTGGGGCAACTCGCCCCAGCGTGGATACTTCCGACTGTTCCGGGGAACAACGAGACTACCCCGCTGGTGGTCGACGACATGATGTATATCACTGGATCGTCAAACAACGCCTGGGCCATCGATCTGCTGACGGGAAAGAAGGTCTGGAGCTATTCCGAGTATGTTCCTTCGGGCTTGGGGCTTTGCTGTGGCACAGTGAATCGAGGCTTCGCCATTCTCGGCGACCGGCTATTCAAAGTGAATATTCAGTCGACGCTGGTGGCGCTCGAGGCAAAGAGTGGGAAAGTACTGTGGGAAACTACGATTGACGATTATAAGAAGGGTTATTCGAACACCGCGGCTCCTCTGGTGGTCAAGGACATGGTTGTGGTCGGCACCGCTGGCGCCGAGTGGGGAATTCGCGGCTATATCGACGCGTATGACGCCGCCACTGGGAAGCGCCGCTGGCGTTTTTATACCGTACCCACCGCGGGCGAGAAAGGCATCGAAACCTGGGGCGGCAGTTCTTTTAAGACCGGCGGAGGATCGACCTGGATAACTGGCACCTACGATCCCGAGTTGAATTTGATCTACTGGGGCATCGGCAACCCTGGTCCGGACATGGACGGTGATGTGCGGCCCGGAGACAATCTTTACACCTGCGCCGTGGTAGCGATCGATGCCGACACAGGGAAGTTGAAATGGTACTTCCAGTTCACTCCTCATGATGTCCATGATTGGGACGCCGTAGCCGACCCGGTGCTGGTGGATGCAACGGTCGACGGCAAGAAAATCAAGGCTCTGGCACAAGCCAATCGCAACGGGTTTTTCTATCTGTTGGACCGCACCAACGGAAAGTACATTACAGCGAAGGCCTATACCAAAGTGAACTGGGCCGACGGAATCGGGTCAGACGGACGCCCAATCCTTATCGCCAATAAGGAGCCGACGCTGGAAGGTAACTTGGTGTGTCCCGGGCTTGGCGGAGGCCATAACTGGTCAGCTACCGCTTATAGCCCGCAAACCGGACTCTACTATTTCGGATCTACGGACGGCTGCCAGATGTTCAACGTTCAGAAGCAGGAATATGTCGAAGGAAAACAGTATCAGGCCGGCGACGCGGTCGGCGTGCCGAAGGAACCGACCGCTGGGTCGGTCAACGCGGTCGATCCCGCGACCGGAACGCTCAAGTGGAAACACGAACTCATGAGTAACCCATCCGGTCTCCTGGCCACAGCCGGCGGCCTGATTTTCACTGGGGATTCCGATGGCTACATGATGGCGCTTGACGCGCGTACGGGAAAGATACTCTGGCACTTCTCCACTGGAGCACCGATTCGGGCGCCCGCAATCAGTTATACGTTCCGCGACAAGCAGTATGTTGCGGTCGCTGCGGGACCGAACATGATTGCGTTCAAACGGCCCTGAGCTTTTCTTGCGCTTCTTAAAGGTAAGGAAAGTTGACTTGCCGCAAGCCACAATCTGTGCTCGTTCCACGCAGCGCGCATCCATTAAGCTGGACGATTCCGCCGACTACCGCGGAATCAGGAATCCACTACGGGCAGAGCAGATGGCGGAAATCATCTAATTCTAGACATGAGTCGTACCATTTTTCCGTCCGGTCAGAGGGGCCGTCGTCCGTGTATCCTTATGGAACCTCGCCTGTTAGCCAATCTTATCGGCAACTTTTTCACATCAACGCGTCGGGGGTTTATAAAGGAACAAAAAACTATTTGCACCATCCAACTATCAATGTATAATCGTTCAGTACTGGCTCAAACCTAGTCCAAGTACCCAATTTTAGCGATAAAGGGGGATCCCATGAACGGACTCTCGATTCAGCATAAGGGGTGTCAGGCTGTCCGTGCCCGTGATTGCCGACTCCCGTTGTGGGCCGCGTTAACGCTCGCCCTGACTCTCGCGGTCTTCTACCCGCCGGCCAACGCCCAAGTGGTCTTCGGCTCGCTCGTTGGCAACGTCACCGACGCCACTGGCGGAGCCATTGTCGGCGCAACCGTCAAGGCCACACTGACGCAAACGAACGAAACTCGCACCGCGATCACGAATAACGTGGGCGAGTACACAATTTCTACCGTCACGCCTGGCACGTACACCATCGAAGTGACCAAGGAAGGTTTCCGCGCCTTCGTCGCCACAAACATCCTGGTGAACCAGAATAACGTGGTCCGCGTCGATGCCCCACTCTCGGTCGGCGCTACGACGGAGAAGGTCGAGGTCACTGCAGAAGCGGCCGCGCTCCAGACGGACCGCGCCGATGTCCACGCTGAGATCTCTACCGAAGCTCTCCAGGGATTGCCACAGCCTAATCGCACTTACGAGGGACTCCTGGAATTGGTTCCTGGTGTAGTTCCGCCCGGCGGCCAGATGGCCGGTGGCACCAACAATCCTTCCAAGGGCGAGAATTTTGCATTTAACGGATCGGGGACAACCGCGCCCACTGTGCGTATCGAAGGTGTCGATGCAATCAATCCGTGGTCGAGGAGTTATCAGTCTTACGTACCCTCCATTGAGGCCATCCAGGATGTCAATGTCGCTACGAATGCGAACGATGCCGAACAGGGAGTGGCCGGAGGCGCAACTGTCAACGTTATTCTGAAGAGCGGCACCAACGCGACCCACGGCGCAGCGTACGAATACAACATAGATTCCGCTTTTGAGGCCAACAATTTCTTCGGCAACGCATCCGGCGTGAACAAGCCTCCTCATCTTGTCGACAACAATGCGGGCGGATTCATGGGCGGCCATATTATCAGGAACAAGCTCTTCTATTTCGGCAGCTATGAAGGAGACTACCTTCACAACGCCAATTCCGGTGTGCTCTCGCTTCCTCCGCCTGTCGAACTCGGCGGGAATTTCAGCAGTTCCCCGAATCCCATTTACGACCCCACAACGGGCAATGCCAACGGCACGGGTAAAATGCCGTTTGCCGGAAACATCATTCCAATGAGCCGATTCGACCCGGTTGCGCAAAAGATCATTGCCAACATACCGGTAACCAACGTCGGCGGCCCGGCGGCCATCGCCAACAATTTCTACATCAACGATCACAACGTCTATAACCTGCACAAGATCGATACCAAGTACGACTACGTCGCGACCAGCAAGCTGCGATTGTCCGCGCGCTGGGGTTACCAACCGTATTACAATTTTCAGCAGCCGATTTACGGCGAAACTCTGGGCGGCAGTTCCGCGTTCGCCAATGCGGGCGCCGGAAACTACCTGCAGCACGGCGCTGGGCTGGCGATTTCAGCCTCCGGCAGCTATGTCGTAAGTCCCTCTTTCGTTATCGACGCGACCTGGGGAAAAACAAGCTCGCACCAGTTGCTGTACCCCAACCTCGCCAATACCAGGTATGGCTTGGACACGCTCGGAATTCCAGGCACCAACAACGGTCCCCTACCATGGACCGGAGGCGTTCCGAACTTCAACTTCAACGGTAGCTTTGTCACGATGGGTGCCTCCTATCCGGCGCTGGAATATATTCAGCCGGAGTATGAGTACGTAGCGAATGCGACCAAGATCCAGGGGACGCACACAATTCGTTTCGGATTCGATGCCAGCTACGAACACCCCAAGCACATTGAAGACCGGAACAATGCCTTTTTCTTTACCGGCGCCGCCACAATTCTGAATGGTGGTCCCGGCGCGAACGCTTACAACCAGTTAGCCGATTTCGTGCTGGGTGACTTCTATGAAGGCCAGAACTGGCTCCAGGTCCTGCAGCCCTATCTCACGATGAAGACTTGGGAGTTTGCTGCTTACGTGCGCGATCAATGGCACGTGAGCCCTAAACTGACGGTAAACTACGGCGTGCGTTGGGAGTTCTATCCGATTCCCACCAGAGATGCAGTGATGAACCAGCCTTCCTCGGTAGCTCCCGGTGGTCTGGGCACCACTGGTAATGGTCTTTACTTCCTCAACATGCAGAATGCCACCGTGTCGGTCTGCGGGGCGGGTGGCATTCCAACGGATTGTGGCATCAATGTTTCGCACAAACTATTCGCGCCCAGTATTGGCATCGCTTACCGCCCGTCGGAAAAATTCGTCATCCGCACCGGATATTCGTTGTCGCCCTATCAGGAGCAGATGGGGATTGTACAAATGCAGTCCTATCCAGGTGAGGTGGAACTCGACGAAGTAGCCCAAACCCCGTATTCCGCGGTTGGGCAACTCAAGACGGGTCTTCCGCAGATTGTGGCGGCGCCAAACACAAACAGCGTTTTTCCGATCCTCCCTAATACTGGCAACGTCACTGCATTGAACAGCAAGAAAAATTTCGTCCGCGGCTATTTCCAGTCGTACAATTTCACGATTCAAAGGGAGCTCGCCTTCAATATGTTCGCGTCGCTGGGTTACGTCGGAACACACGCCCTACATCTCCAGAATAGTGTGAACTTGAATTACGGCCAGCCTGGCGGTGGCACCGCCAGCCAGCCTTTGGCTTTTGTGCCCGATTATTCCACCAGCATTACCAGCCTGCTGCCAACGGGAGCGGATAAGTACAACTCGCTCCAGGCCCTGCTGAACAAGCGGTTCTCCAAGGGGCTAACCTTCCAGGCTGCTTATACCTATTCGAAGGACATTGCAGAGACCTACTCGAGCTGCTCAACTACCACTCTTTGCATTCTGGTTCCGCAGTATATTAACAGGAATTACTATACCAGTACGCTGGACCGGACGCACCATATAATCTTAAGCGCGACCTACGACCTGCCCTTCGGCACAAATCAAGCGATGGCAAGTCATGGTGTTGGGGCTGCAATCCTCGGCGGCTGGACGCTCAATGGAATCTATAACCATTATTCCGGGCTTCCCTTCTCTGTCATCGCCAGCGGCGCTTCGTGCAATTGCCCCGGTAATTCGCAGCCAGCGAACCTTATCAATCCCAGTGCTGCCCGCATCTACAGTAGTGGCCTCAACGGGCAATCGTACGTCAACGCAGCAGCGTATGCGCCGGTCACGGGACCCGTTTTCGGAACCGCGGGTTTCGATCAGCTGCGCGGCCCGGGCAACAATAATCTGGATATGAGCATCTTCCGCAACTTCCGGTTGACTGAGCGGTTCCGACTCCAAATCCGTGGCGAGTCATTCAATCTTTCGAATACGCCCCATTTTTCGAACCCAGCTTCCGGCAACTTGAATATCTCGAACGTTGGATTCAATCCAGATGGGTCAATCAAGAACCTGAACGGGTTCGGCGCCATCACCACGACCAATCCTTTAGGCCGCTTGCTCGATCAGCGATACTTCCGGTTCGGACTCCGAGTGATATTCTGAGATTCTGAGCGGTTTCAAGCACGCGGGAATAGCGCGGAGAGTCATTGGATCGTGGCTGGCGGCCTTGGCGGGTAGCACCCTGCCCGCCGCCCCAGCCCCTCCCACGAATCGTTACGTGGACCCGAGCGCATGCTTCGGCTGCCACGCCGAAATCGCCCGCAACTATCTACAGACTGGAATGGGAAGGTCGTTCTTTCGTCCCTCGGCCGCCAGTACCGTAGAGGCTTATACCAGCAACAACCAGTTTTATCACTCACTTTCAGACACTCATTACTCCATAGAACGGCGCGGCGGGGAACAGCCTGGCGGCACTTATTACCAACGCCGCTGGCAAATCGGTTTGGACGGTAAAGAGACGAACCTAGAAGAACTCACAATCGACTACGTGCTAGGTTCCGGCAACCACGCCCGTTCCTATCTCCACAAGACAGCGCGGGGCACGCTCATCGAGTTGCCGCTTGGCTGGTATGCGGAAAAGGGGGGTGGGTGGGGAATGGGCCCGGGCTTCGATGCACGCCATCCCGCCACCCGGCGGGTGGTCTCTTACGAATGTGTTTTCTGCCACGACGGTTATCCCCAGATTCCCCCTAATCGAGATCCCGGAGCCGAGCCGGTCTTCAGCGGCGAACTCCCAAAAGGTATCGACTGCCAGCGCTGTCATGGCCCCGGTGGCCATCACGTCGCCATCGCAGGCCGCGCAGGCGCGACTCCCGAGCAGATTCGCGCCAACATAGTGAATCCTGCCCGCCTCAGCCCCAAGCAGCGACTGGACCTGTGTTTCCAATGCCACCTTGAGACCACCAGCACGGCCTTTCCTGCCCTCATCCGGCGCTTCAATCGCGCGCCGTTTTCTTTTGTCCCTGGCGAGCCACTGGAGGCTTTCGAACTATCCTTCGATCATGCGCCTGCCACCGGGCACGACGACAAGTTTGAAATCGTCGGCAGCTCCGCCTACCGGCTTCGAAAATCCCGCTGTTTTGGCGAGAGCAAGGGAGCCCTCACCTGCGAGACCTGCCACGACCCGCATCGCAGTCCACGCGGCGACGGAGCCGCCCGCCATTACTCTCAAGTGTGCCGGCAATGCCACACGGCCGCATTTAATGAAATCGTCGGCAGAGGCGCGCATCCGGCCGCCGACGATTGCGTCACCTGTCATATGCCGAAGCGACGGACGGAGGATGTAGTCCATGTAGTGATGACGGACCACCTGATCCAGCGGCGGCCGCCAGCGCGCGACCTGCTGGCCGACCTCGCCGAACGCCATCCCACCGAGGCCGAGGAGTACCACGGAGAAGTGGTCCCATATGATCCACCGGCTTTGCCCCGCGGCGGCCCCGACGCCCTTTATTTAGCCTTGGCGCAAGTGTCCATGCAGAACAATTTGCGGACCGGTGTCGTCGAGCTGGACCGCTTGTTGGCCGCGCAACAACCGGCCGAAGCCGAGTGGTACATCCAACTCGGCAATGCCCGGTTACGCAGCGGCGAGCCGCGCAAGGCAGCCACCGCCTATGAACACGCAGTCCAATCGAAACCGCAATCAGTGCGGGCATTGCAAGCGCTGGCTCAGGCATTGCGGGCGTCCGGAGACGTTACTCGCGCTGATGAAGTGCTGCGGAGAGCCACTCAACTCGCCCCGTCTGAGGCTGCTTCTGCTTCCTGGTATCAGCTTGCCACCCTGACCTTCGAATCAGGGCGGTTCACCGAAGCGTTGGAACAGATGGAAAAGGCCACCAAACTCGATCCGGACTTGCCCGGCGCTTACTCGACAATGGCGGCTACTCGCGCTGCCGCCGGGCAATGGGACGCGGCGCAAGCCGCCTTGCGAGAAGCCCTCCGCATCGATCCGTACGATGCCGTAGCGTGGGATTTGAGGGGGCGCGCGCTGGCCGAAAAGGGTCAATTCCCCGAATCTCTATACAATTTTGCAAAAGCCAATTATTACAGACCCAATTTCGCCCCATACCTTTATGAGTACGGTGTGGCGCTGTCTAGCGCAGGCGAACTCGATCGTGCCCGAGAAATGGCCGATGCCGCCTTGAAGGCCGACCCGAAGCTGGCGGAAGCGCACGTCCTCCGCGGACGTTTGCTGGTGCAAAAGCGGCAATTACCGGAAGCGGCGAACGAGTACCGCGAAGCCATCGGCCTGCGCCCCGATTTCGCGCGAGCCCGCTTGGATCTAGCATCGGTACTCGCCGCGCAGGGCAACATGGAGCAAGCTGTTGAGCAATTGCGGGAAGCATCGAAAAGCAACGACCCGGAAACGGCACGCTTAGCTGTCGACGCGTTACGGCGGCTTGGGCGGCGTTAGTGAGATGCCTCGACCGCCAGCCGGTCCGGCCGTCTCAGGTAGCCTGGCCTCGCGGAGATGAAGACCTGTGGCAAGCTGCATCGAAGATGGCCTGCGAACAGGATTCTACTGTTTCATTGAGGCGATGGAACGGGCGGGCCGCATTGGGCTCGCTTGACGCGTGTTTTTGATTCGGGCCCTAAAGGGCGTATAGTCAAAGAATTCATGCGGCAATAGAACTTGAGCAGCCCTCCGAGCCGCTGGCGACACTCAACCGCACGGGCCGCGCTGTTCGGTTTATCGGCAGCATCCGGGACAAGGAACTTGTTGCCTTTGCCCTGATGATTGCGTTCGCCGTGATAATGCGCGCTGAACTCGGCCAGGGTCCGGAACAGGCCTTCGCCGAACAGAATCAACTTCGACAGACACTCCTCCTTGGCGGATCGAACTTAACGTTCCGCAAAGGCGTTCAGATTCGGACTTCTGGCGGGAAGCGTCATGGTCTTCACACCGCCTGCCGCCACCACAGACCGAAACGAAGGGCAGAACTTCGTGTGACGATCGTGCAGAACATAACGGCATCCATCCAGATATCCCCAGGTCTCCTGGGTCGCGCTGCGCCCTGCAGAAATCACGATTCGCTGTGCGTATCGGCTTTGACGACAACCGTTCCCTCGGAGCAAGGTGAGTTTTCGGCAACGCTGCGTAGTGGAAGTGGAAACTGGGCGAAGGCGGCTTATTTCGGGTTCTTGGCGGCCGGCTTGACTCTGAGGAACAGCTTGTCCCATTTGTGATGCTTGCCGGATGGCGACGGACGTCCGCCAGGGAAGGTCTGATCGAGTAGCTGAGCGTCGGAGATGAGATCTGTCTCCATCCATCGCCAGTTGGGGAGCGGGCGGCTGCTTGAGCCGGCGATCTGCCAGGTCAACAGCTTGATGACGCCGTTGTGCTCTCCGTAGTCGTGCGGTTCCACGATTCGATCTCTGTTCCGGTAACGGAGCCGAAGCAGTCTGGTTTGCTCGATGGCCGTTCGCAACAGTTGATCGAGCTTCGGGTCGGGTGTTGGCAATGCAGAAGCCCCTCAAACCAGTGTGCATCGCCCAGGCTATAGGTCAGGCCAGAATGCGGCGCACCGATGTCCGTCCGATGTTCAACCGCCTGGCGATTTCGGCTTTGGCGACACCGGCGCGGTGCAGTTTCCGGATCTCGGCGGCATGCAGTCCTGCCGTCATCGGCCGACCCAACCGTTGACCGTTCTGCCGTGCGTGAGCTAGTCCGGCACGCACCCGCTCGCGCAGAATCTCACGTTCGAACTCGGCGAACACAGCAAGCAGGCCAGCCATGGCTCGTCCGGAAGGCGTCGTCAGATCGAGTGCTTCAGTCAGCGATACGAAACCGACGCCGAGATGGTCCAGTTCCTGGAGTGTTGCGAGCAGGTCCGCGACCGACCGCCCCCAGCGATCCAATCGCCACACCAGCACGACATCGATCTCCCGTCGGCGCGCCGCGGCCAGCAACTTTTCCCGCAGTTGTCGATGCGCAGCGCCGGAACCGACCTCCTTCATTTGTAAAGCGATGGTCCAGCCCCGCCGGGCAGCATATTCTCGCAGGGCGCGGATCTGCAAGGGGATGGTGTGTTGGTCGAATGTGGAAACGCGAGCGTAGAGGCCTACGCGAAACATTTTCGCCGGCTTCCGTGCGTGGCCAAAAACCCTCTTCGTTTTTGTCTTTTCAGAGGTTTGTTTGGCGGCCATTTCGGAGTATCTCTTCCGCATGGCCGAAGTCGATCCTTTCCGGCCACGCAGGATTTATCATACTTCCATTTGCGCCAGCGTCTCAGAGTAATTCCACGGCATCCATGCCGATGGGTTGGATGCCAACTCAGTGGGATGCTTCTGCAACTCAGCAAGGTAGTCGAAGGGATTGGCGCCCGATAGCTCACAGGTGTGGATCAGGCTCATGAACAGATCGCCCGCTTCGGCGCCGTGCAGCGTGCGATAGAACAGAGCGTTCTTGCGATGCAGCACCGCACGCTTCAGGGCACGTTCGCACAGGTTGTTATCGAGGGGTGCGCCGGCTTCACGCAGGAATGCCGTCAGCCCTTTCCAGTGGCGCAACAAATAGGTGATGGCTTTGCCCAGACCGGAGTTTGGTTCCACTTGCTTCAGCGCAAACTGCGCTTCCAGCCACTGCTGCAGTTGCTTCATTACCGGGCCGCTGTGCCGCTGATGAAACTCGAGACGCTCCGCTGGCGAAAGTTTTCCCGCGCGCGCCTCGGCATCGTATTTATATACGTCGCCCAGCGTCTCCAGAACATAGCGGCATTGTTCCGGGAAGTTCGCGGCGACTTCCACAAACTGTCTCCTTCCATGCGCAAGACAGTTGGCCAGCAGGATCTCGGCGCCGTCACTCAGTTTGGGTGTATTGCGCGACAAAGCATCGCACATCTGAATGGGCGCGCCAAGCTCTGCTACGCGGTGTTGCAATACGTCGCGCAGATTTTCCCCAGCGTGCTGGCGCCCGGTGAAGTACAGCGCGATCTTTTGCCCTGGTTTCGTCGATACGATGCCGGAAGTAAACACACCGGTACGATCATCGGACGGCTCACGCGCCAGACGCAGCACGCGCATCGAGGTGTCGTCGTTGTGTACCACTTCGCCCTGAGCCGCTTGCCGGATCAGTTCGTCACGCGCCGCTTGGATCACTTCCGCGGCTTCTTCTACGATCTCCCACTGCGTGGAAGCCGGTAACGGAATCCCCAGTAAATATTCCAGCTTTTCCAAACGATAAAACGGCATTCCGCTGCCATACTTCAGCAGCGCGATCATGGCCGCGGTGGTTTCGTCGTATTTTTCCGGACCCACGCCTTCCGGCTCTTGCGCGGTAAACACTTCGCCGCACAGATTGCAACGCAGCCGGTCTAGTTCGTATACCGTTGCCGCCAGCGGCGCTTGTCCCACGATCCGGACCAGAGTCCGCGGCTCTTTCTGCGGATAGACTTTGCCTTTTTCACAACCCGGACATGAGTCGCCGGCGTGTAGCTCCGGATGCGGAACGGCTACTTTCTGTGCGCCGGTGTAGGACGAAGCTCCGTTGCGCCCGTGGCCTGGCGTTTTATCAGCAGGCGACTCCGAATCATTTTCAGACGAGGGCGCTTCCGGCTGCTCCAAAACGTTTTTGGTCTTTTCTGTCGTGCGTGGTTTCGGGACCATCCCGGCCAGCGCGTGCAGCGCGCTCTTCAGCTTGTCGTAATCCGGTTCGCTCAACGGAGCTTGGCGCGCTTGATCCAGCACGCGGTCCAGCTCTTCCAGATTCACGTCCATCCGGGGACGTTTCATGCACCGAGTAACTCCCGGAACTTGCGATGCAGCGGCAGGCCCAGCATCTGTTTCGCCGGCCGTGTCCGCTCGACGGTCGGCGCGCGATGTCCGCGGCCCGCCGTTGTGCCGATTACCTGCCAGTTGGCCGCGCGATAACACGTCCCGCGAAAACGCGAGCTGTCCACGAAGGTTTCCAGCCAGTAAATCGGATGCGCGTAGAGCCGTTGCCAGTCTTGCGGAACCAGCTTCGCCATGCGTCCCAGAATGTGGGAAGCCAGATGATCCACGCGTACCCAGTGCAGAATCAGAAAACGCGTGTTGTACGCTAGCATGTACACATTGCGTTGGCGCGCTTGGTCGCTCCAGCCAATGTAGCGGTCCCGCAGCTTGAGATGCCGCGGTGCGCTCGACCAAGCCAGGCACGCGATCGCTTGCCCGTCAGCTTTCACCAGGTACTTTAAGTGTTCGCCCACCGGCTGTTCATAGCCGAGGTAGTGATACTGCTCCAGCAGGCTGTTGAACAATCGTTCTTCCGCCGTGCGACGCACTTGCACAAACTCAAGTGGAGTGATGCTGTGAAGTGGTCCGCGAACCGGCCGGTTGTCGGGAATCATGGGCTCGGGCCGCTCACGCTCCGCCAAACGATTTCGCACTCTGCGGCGTACCGGTGGCAGTTGGATCTCGCCCGCGCGATCGAGTGTTAGCAGCAAACCGCGGCACACCATGTCGCGCAATGCGCCGTTGGCCTGTTTCCACTGCCAAGCTTCACAGAGTTGCCGCGACAACTTCCAGCGGCTCAGCTCGGGATGATCTGCGATGAACTGCCGGATGAATCCGATCTCTTCGCCGCCGAAACGCTGACCACGGTAGATCGTCATGACCGCAGTTTGACAGAAAGAGTTTCAGAACGCAAGTCAAAAATGATTGCCTGTTAACGGTGCATCCCTCACTGGATCTGACGCCATTCGGGAGCTGCGTCGACGTCGGGGTTGCCCGCCGCGAACAGCAGCTGCGCTTGATGCACGCGCAATGCCCGCGTGGGTTCCTTGGCTCCGTCTTCTGCCACCTGTGGCCACCAGTGAAAGCGTCCTTTCGACAGACGCTTGGTCGCTAGCCAAAGCCCCTGCCCGTCGTAGACCAACACCTTGATCGATGTCGCCCGGCGGCTGCGGAACACAAACAGGCAACCCGAAAACGGATCGCCGTTCAGTTTTGCCCGGCACAACTCGGCCAGCGAGTCGATGCCCTTGCGGAAATCCACGGCTTCCACCGCCACTAAAATCCGCATCTGCGGCGTGAGCTGCAGCATGGCCTACTGGTCTAGGAAGCTGTGGATCAACTGCGCAATCTCACTGGTTGCGATGCCTTTCAGCTCCAAACGGAGCTTGCCGCCACGTTGCGATTCGACTTCAACGACGCAACTTGCGGCAACACTCGTTGCGGGCGTCAGCAGTTCCATAAAAGTTGCCGTCGGCGTCATTGCCGAGCGTTTTCCCCTCGCGTGCCCCGGTCTAGGTCCATTGACTCCCTTGCCCATCCACTTCCTCAGGCTATTCGTGTCCAACCGCAAGCGCCGGCAAACCAGATTCATGCCGCGCCGTCCCGCGATCTCTGCGGCGGCCCGCCATAGTTCTTCTGGGAGTCGCGTCCGCCTCTGATGTTGGCTCCGGAACTCTTCAAAGCGCTCCCTCAGTTCTTCCACATCATCGAAGCTGCTGCCGTGAGTTGCTCGCATCATTGCTGGGCCTCCACCTCCTGCTGACGCTAGCAAGTTTGGATGCCCTCAGTCACGCACCTTCACCGGAAACTCACGGCCGAAAATGAGCTCTTTGCTCTGGTCCTCCCCGAGCTTCGGCGACTGGCACAATACTTGATGAAGGGTGAGCGCAAGGGCCATACTTTGCAACCCACGGAGCTGGTCGACCAGATTTATATCCGTTTGGCAGCCGCAAAGGATCGAGACTGGGGGAACCGACAGCATTTTTTCGCTATAGCTGCTAGAGCTATGCGCCGGTGCCTGATTGACCATGCGCGCAGACGCCACGATGCGGAGTTCGTCGCGTTCGAAGGAATCGAGGATCTACTGCCAGCCGATTCCGCCAAGCTGGACTTGGTCGTCACTGTGGATCGGCTGTTGAATCAGCTGGCAGAAACCAAGCCGGAGTGGTGCACTCTCGTGGAGGTAAAGTACTTCCTCGGACTCACCGACGAAGAGACGGCGGAAACACTTGGTCTAGGGGTGCGCACGTTGCAGCGTATGTGGCGCGACGCCCGGCACTGGCTGTTTGAACACATGGATTCCGGCAATGCTCAACAAAGCGCAGGACGATGACCTGGTGATGAACCTGGTCGAGCTGGCTCTAGCGCGCCCCGCGGGCGAGCGTCAGGCGTCCCTACTGAGCGCCTGCGAGGGCGACACGGAATTGTTCGACCAGGCGTGGAAGTACGTCCAGTGGGAACAGAGCATGAACGGGTTCTTGTTGGATCCGCTCTACCCGTCAAGATCTTGCGACCAGCTGTTCGAGCCGGGAGAGCTTCTGGACGGGCGATTCCGGATTGTGCGCGAAGTGGCCCAGGGGGGCATGGGTGTCGTCTATGAGGCTGTGGATGAAAAACTCAACCGACCCGCTGCCATTAAGGGTGCCAAAGTTGGCTTCGGCAAGCGACTACCACACGAAGTGCGGAATGCTACAAAAATCAGTCACGCCAACGTATGCAAGACTTTTGAGATCCACACGGCTGCAACTAAGCACGGCGAAATCGATTTCCTGACGATGGAGTTTATCGAAGGCGAGACGCTCGCCGAACGCCTCCGCCGGGAACCGCCCACCACAAAGGAAGCGCTCACTATCGCACGGCAGCTCTGTGCTGGTTTAGCCGAAGCGCACCACAATCAGGTAATTCATGGTGATCTCAAGAGTAACAACGTTATTCTAAGCACCGGAGGCGACGGACAAATCCGGGCCGTAATCACAGATTTCGGTTTAGCCTCTGGGCTCGAAGCTGCGCACCAAGGGGCGGAATCGGAAGAACTACGTGGAACGCCTCGCTATATGGCGCCAGAGTTGTGGAAGGGTGAGAGACCCTCGCTCCCTTCAGATCTATACGCGTTGGGCGTAATTCTCTCTGAGTGCAGTCGGAGCGGCAGCCACATCTGCCGCAGGTGCATAGGCTGGAGCCGTTGCAAAAAAAACGTCCGATTTGGAAACTATTCGCCGTGCACAGCAAGTTGGACCGTCTTTGTGCGCGCTGTCTCGATCCGGACCCAGCGCGAAGACCTTCAAATGCTGATGAACTCTTGCAAGCTCTCGTGGTGCCCGGTTTGCGCCAGTGGTTTCTGGCGGCAGTGGCGGCTGTAGTCCTCGCAGCTCTCACCGGCCTGGTGACGTATATGCACGCTACGGCCCCGCACGATTCGGGGCACTTCGACTGTGGCTCCCCGGCTGGTTTTGTCGAGTCATATAAAAAAGGACCAATCCGGGCCGATTCGCCTTAACCCAAGTCAACTTTCGCCTCATCGGCCCATCGCCGAAAGACTTCGCTTGCTCTTCCTACCGACCCTAGTGATCTCTTTGACGACCACAAACGACACGCGGCCAGGAGAAACATGAGCACGAACGCAATCGATTCTAGAACAACATTAAGCAGGAAGCTGAGGAGATTCCGACCACGAAGAGAGCGCGCAAGCCGGCCCGAAAAGCCAAGGCCGCGAAGAAAAGAGGGGCCGCCAAGGCCGACTCGGGGAAGTGCAGCTGCTGGTGGCCGGCACGTAATCACAAGCCGAGTGTTTGCTGTAGTGGTGCCCGCTCGGGATTCCGCCTGATAAACGCGCATCCGCTCCCCGATCCTGCCAAGAGTCGTCGTTAGAGCTACGTTTGGTCGACGAGTGGCGTTTGAGTCAAGCCCCCGGACAGCGATACAGGTTCTCATTCAGTAGCAGGGATTGTCATTGTTGGACGGCGGGAGTATGCTCATTTCATCCTTGGCGAAGGAGGTCTCTGCCATGGCCACGCCGCTAAAACGAGAGTCGTCGGGTTCGGATCCCGCGGGCGCACATGCCACCAAGAACCAGGATTTACACCAGTACGAGCGTGGGATGGGACTGTTTAACGCTTGCAACTTTCAAGCAGCTCGGGAATCTTTCGTTACGCTGACGAATAGTACGAATCGCGATCTGGCCTACAGCGCCGGACTACGCGTCAAGATGTGCAACGGACGATAGGGCAACCTATAGAGCAACGCCCACAAGCGCCGCGCCAACAACAAGCGAGATGGACCCAGAACCCAAATTGATGCCGGTATCCCCAGAGGCGATCCCCGGAGCGCTTTCAAAAGCAGAACGCTATCGCTTCCTCAATGAGCCCTGGCAAGCTGAGAGTATTTGTCGGGACGTGCTCTCCATTGATCCCAACAACCCAGCAGCTCTTATTCTGCTGGTTTTGTCGCTGACGGATCAATTTGAGGAAGGTCTTAGCGCCAAAGAAGCGTTGCATATTGTTGGAACCCTGCCCAACGAATACCACCGAGCTTATTATTCGGGCATTGTTCACGAGCGGCAGGCAATCGCCGTATTTCGAAAGCACCCTGACTACCGTTCTCGTCGGGAGGTACACAGGATGTTGCAGAATGCCATGGAGTGGTATCGGAAAGCTCAGGCGATTCGGCCCGCCCACAATGATGATGCTGTACTTCGTTGGAATACTTGTGTTCGTTTTCTGCAACGCAACTGGGATTTCCACTGAACGATCTACGCGAGGAAAGTCTGATTGAGCCTGTTTCGCACCCAATTCGTCGACGCAATCGTCGAATTGCACGGTGATATTGGACGCGACGATTCAACGAATTCGATCCAAGCGACACATTCCGTTCTCCGGTTTTTGAGTGTCCGCGCTGTGTGGGCCATATTGGCCAAGGCGCGGAGCCTCATGTCATGTTCGCGCCAAGATCTTGTCGCTTACTCGATTCCGGTATCGCCGCGAGCGCTCTGGAGAAAGGTTCGGCAGTATCATCTTGCCATAGAGATCAAGCCCGTTCTACTTCCGGTACGTTTTGCGTCAAGTTGGTCGCGAGTGCCCAGTTTCCAAGCGCGCGTGACCCCGGGATCAACAGGGAAGTTGGCGCGGTTGGATGGACCTCTGCATTACCACTCCCGGTGGGAACGCAATCAGCAGCCCCCGCGGCTGCACATCTTTTCAACAGCGCAACATAGTCACGATACCCAACCGACGAATCCTAGTAGAATGTCCGGAGCCTCAGTCAAGTGGCTAATGCACCGCTTCGATGAAGCGCAAATGGAGGTTATGCCCATGTTGGGGTGGAAATCGAGATCCTGGTTTTATCCCAAGCCAACCGGCGATCCGGGCCGGGACCGCAACGCCCGAACTCTGCAATTCTCCTGTTTCCTGTTGGCCTTCGCTGTCGGCGCGGTCTTGATTGTGAGTGCCATTGACCGCGAGTGGCAACAAACGCCGCTACTGGTTTCAGCCACAACTGGCTTGGTTGCCGCCGTGGTCATGAATCGTGCGGGGAGGTCGGATTGGGCGGGGCGGACCGCCTTCCTGGTCGTGCTGCTGAGCGCAATTCTGCTGGTTTTCCGGGCCCATGATGGATTCCGCAGTCACTCGATGCTGGTTTTTCCTGGGTTGCTGCTCATCTCCGTGATGATGCTGGATCGTGCGTCCTACGTGACGACCGCGGGTATCGTCGTGGTGGCGGTGGCGGCGCTGGGGATCGCCGCAAAACATGGTCTCACGCGGGCCACCCCGCCCGTGCGTACGACCTACGATTCCATATTCTATGTAGACCTGAATATGCTGGTCATAGCGATCATCGGTAGCCGGATCGCCCGCGACACCCAGAGCAACGTCCTCGACCTCCGTGCCACCATCGACCAGGTATCGAAGGCGAACCTCACATTGGAAGAGACCGCCGAAGCCTTGCGCGAAAGCGAACAGCAACTGGTCTCGATTTACAACACCGTCCGGGATGTCATTTTCCACCTGGTTGTCGAACGTGAAGATCGATTCCGCTTCGTTTCTGCCAACGCGGCTTTTCTGAGAGTCACTGGACTGAGCAGGGAAGCGGTGATCGGCAAAACGGTGAACGAGGTCATCCCAGAGCCGTCCCTGACGATGGTCCTCGGAAAGTATCGGCAGGCGATCGAAGAAAACACCACCGTGGTTTGGGAAGAAACGTCGGATTACCCAACCGGGCGGTTGACCGGCGAAGTCAGCGTTGCACCGGTATTTGACAACAAAGGGAATTGTACGCATCTGGTTGGATCGGTTCACGACATCACCGAGCGCAAGAGGGCCGAGGCAGCGCTTCGTGAGAGCGAAGCGCGCTTAAAAAAAGCAGAATGCCTTGCGCATGTAGGTCATTGGACCTGGGATCTCAAGAGCGATGAAGTAACTTGGTCTGAGGAAATGTTTAATATTTTCGGTCAGCCACGGGATTACACACCCACTTATGAGGGATTCTTCCAAACGGTCATACCACAGGACAGGGAGCGGCTACGCGGCGAGCTAAGAGATGCTCTTGCCGACCACAACGCGTTCTCCGGCGACGTTCAGATAGCCCAACCAAATGGCGATCTGCGTACGATTACGATCGTTTCCGAGGGTTTACTGGATGAGGATGGCTGGCTGACGGCTGTGTTTGGTGCCACTCAAGACACCACTGATCTTAGGCGGGCGCAAAGTGCTGACTTTGCCCGGCAGAAGCTGGAGAGCATAGGAACGTTGGCCAGCGGTATTGCCCATGATTTCAATAATCTTCTGGGCAGCGTATTGGTTCAAGCCGAGGTAGCACTCCGTGAGCTCACCGCTGGGTCGAATCCCGAAGAGGAGTTGAAAACGATTCGAAACGTGGCGATAAGCGGCTCCGAAATCGTCCGGGAATTAATGATCTATGCCGGAAAGGAAAGTGCGACGGTTGAACTGGTTGACTTCTCGCGGATCATTCAAGAGATGCTTGAGTTGCTGAAAGTCTCGATCTCCAAACACGCAGTCCTTGAAGCGAACCTCGGGAAGAATCTTCCGCCCATCCGGGCCAATGCAGCGCAGCTTCGGCAAATTGTGATGAACTTGGTCACGAATGCGTCGGACGCCATCGGAGATCGCGATGGATTCATCCTACTGAGTACGAGGTGCGTGAGGGTAGATCAAGACTCTCAATTGGGTCATTTGGACGAAGGCGAATACACGCTTCTAGAGGTTTCCGACACCGGTTGCGGCATGACGCCGGGAATGGAAGCCAAGGTGTTCGATCCTTTCTTTACTACGAAATTCGCAGGTCATGGTCTCGGGCTGGCCATCGTCGATGGAATCGTTCGGAGCCTCCGTGGCATGATCCGTCTTAACAGCGAGCCCGGAAAAGGCGCTACGTTTCAAGTCTTGCTTCCATGTGCCGAAACCGGCACCGGGCCCGAAGTACATACGATTTCTGGCTCTGACGAGAACCTTGAAAGTCAATTCCGGCATGCGACTGTTCTGATTGTGGAAGACGAAGGCCCCTTACGCCAAGCGGTTGCGAAGATGCTCCGCAAGACCGGCTTCGAGGTATTTGAAGTTGCCGACGGATCTTCTGCAATCGATCTCCTTCGCGCGACTGGCCGCAACATTGATCTCATCCTGCTGGATATGACCATCCCCGGCGCTCCAAGCTCTGAGGTCGTCGCTGAAGCCGGGAAGGTCCGGCCAGACATAAAAGTGGTACTGACCAGCGCTTACAGCCAGGAAATGATTGCGGGCACAGTGAACGCACCGCAAATCAGCGGTTTCATTCGCAAGCCGTTCCAACTCGGAGATCTCGTGAAAAAGCTTCAGAATACTTTGGTCATGGGCTAAGGATTGATTGCTAGACAGCTGCCGCGCTCTCCAGTTCCGGATCTCGCCCTAAATGGCTGTGCTATTCCTTAAAATCCAAATTTTCAAGGGCCCTGACAAATCTGATCTCCGAATTAGGCGGTTTGTGGACAGCTGGTCGGCCACTTGGAAACAATCCACATGAGCAATGGTCGCCGACTCGTACTTGTGCTCTTTGTCGGCGGCGCCGGTGTCAGGAATCTCGTTTCGACGTTGACCAGCCATTGGCTTTCGGCCTGTTCCCGAACGGTCCTAAACCCTGGGCGAAAAGGGGGACTTATCCGCTTAGCAGCGATACGAGTGTTGTGCAGGTCGGTTGCCTCCAACAAGCCACCGTGAAGGCACTGGTGATAATCGGTCAACGGTTGTAGTCCGTTCCAAAATCCTTGCGGCTCCGGCGAAGGGAGTGGTGAAATGATCGTAGACGTTCGAACACTGGTAGAAGTGAAAAATGAGAGCGATACAGGGCGTCGCGCTGCTGCTGCTGACGGTATGGCCCGCCTCGGCCGAAACTGGCTTTCTCGATCGAACTGTCAGAGTCGGAACAAAGACATACCGCTACCTGGTCTATGTGCCAGCGGACTACACAGCGGCGAAACCGTGGCCGATCCTTCTCTCGTTGCATGGGAACTCGGTTCAAGGGGACGACGGGTTGCTACCAACGCGACGGGGTCTTGCAGATGCCATTCGGGCGCGTCGTGACGCGTTTCCCGTCATCTGCGTGTTCCCCCAGGCTCCGAAAGGCGAATTCTGGGAGCAACCGTCAATGCAGCAACTGGCAATCGCGGAGCTGGATCAAACAGTGAAGGAGTTCAGGATCGATACGTCGCGTGAGTACCTGACCGGGTACTCGATGGGCGCCGCCGGCAGCTATCGCATTGCCTACAAGTGGCCGGAGCGCTTCGCCGCCTTAGCGACCGGTGCTGGAACGGTCCAGCCGATCCCTGCATCACTCGGTCCCGGTCGCGCGAAGATCGACGAGCGCACCAACCCGTTCACGGTCGAGCCGGATCCGTTCTCGGCGCTCGCCAGGCGCATCAAGGGTGTGCCGACGTGGGTCTTTCACGGGAATGCTGACACGGTGGTCTCCATCGAGCAGTCGCGTCTGTTGGTGGCTGCGCTTCGAGCCGCCGGAGCGACCGTGCGTTACACCGAGATGTCGTCAACCTCACACAACGATGGCGTAGACAAGATGTACGGCAATGTCGAGATGATCACGTGGTTGCTGGCACAGCGCCGGCCAACCAACGCGTCGCCGTAGTTGGAGATCAGGGCGTTGCGGGCAATAGCGCCCATGCGATTACTCCTGCAAGAAGCCGTTAGGGTAGTTCTATCCTTGCCGACAAGGCGGGAGTTTAAAGATGGCGCGCTTGCCTGGAGCGGCTAACCGACATTCGCCGCGCCTCGTCTAACCCTCGGAGGTTTCTGCCAAATGTTCCTGCAAGATCTGCGTTATGGCCTGCGCAGGCTCGCCAAATCCCCTGGGTTCACCGTAGTGGCCATTCTGACACTCGCGCTCGGCATCGGCGCGAACACCGCCATTTTCTCGGTTGTAAACGGGGTGCTCATCAGCCCGCTGCCGTTCCGAAACGCGGATCGGATTCTCTCCGTGTTTCAGGACTTGCCGGACTTTCCCGAGGGATCCATTTCCTATCCCAATTTTCTTGATTGGCAGCGCGACAATCGCTCCTTCGAGTCGATGGCCGCTTATCGCTGGGCTGATGGCACCATCACCGGCGTCGGTCAACCGGAAAACGTCCCAGCACGGGCTATTTCCGCGGCCTTTTTCCCAATCCTGGGCGTAAATCCGATTCTCGGCCGGAATTTCAATGCCGAGGACGACCGCCGTGGCGCAGATCCTACCGTCCTGATCTCTGAGGGCTTGTGGCGGAGAAAGTTTGGCAGCGATCCTAATGTAATCGGACAGCGTCTGGTGGTTGGTGGCACGGGACGCACGATCGTAGGCGTCACTCCGGCGTCATTCCGATTGAAGATTTGGAATTTTCGCACCGGCGATATTTATGTACCCATCGGTGAAGAGCACGACGAGCGATTCTTCAAGCGCGATGCGCACTGGGGAACGGACGCGATCGCGCGGCTGAAACTCGGCGTCACTCTGGACCAGGCGCGGGCAGACATGGCGATAGTGAATGCAGGCTTGGCCGCGACTTATCCCGACGTCAACACGGGACTGAAATCCACCATCATGACGCTGAAAGAGGAAATCGTCGGCAAAATGCGTCCGGTTCTGCTGGTGCTGCTGGGAGCGATCGGCTTTGTGCTCATGATCGCCTGCGTGAATGTCGCTAATCTGCTTCTGGCGCGCTCCACATCGCGTCAACGTGAGTTCGCGATTCGCGTCGCGCTCGGCGCCGGGCAAGCGCGGATCACGATGCAACTCCTTACGGAGAGCGTCGTGCTCGCGGTGGTAGGCGGCGGCCTCGGCTTGGTAATCGCCAAGTGGGGAACCGCAGGCGCGGTTGCCGCGGTGCCGCGAACGCTGCCGCGCGCCGAAGAAATCGGCTTGGATGCAAGGGTTCTTTTGTTCACTTTCGCCGTTTCGATTCTCGCCGGAATTCTTTTCGGGCTGGCGCCCGCGCTGAAGAGCGCCTCTCCGAAGATCGGCGAGTCGCTAAAAGCCGGTGGGCGCTCCATTTCCGGGTATCGCACGCGCACGCAGGCGGCATTTGTGATCGGTGAGATGGCTATGGCCTTCGTGTTGCTAATCGGCGCGGGCCTTATGGCGCGCACGCTGCTGCAACTCTGGCGAGTCGATCCTGGATTTGATCCGCATAACGTGGTCACGTTCGGCATCCATCCTGACCCGTCGTTGGCGGAGCAGTCTCCGGATCGCATCCGCGCCTTTGTTCGGCAAGTGCGCTCTTCCATGCACAGCATTCCAGGGGCGGAGTATGTCTCCATAGAACGGGGAGCGCAGCTCATGGAAAGCGATAATGAGATTGCGTTTTGGGTGGACGGACACACGCCGCCACCGCGCCAAGTGGACCTGCCGCTCACGCTTGAGTACTCTGTCGAGCCCGAATATCTGAAGGTCATGCGCATTCCGCTTCTGCGAGGCCGCTTCATCACGGATTCGGACAACGAGCATTCCGCGCGAGTCGTGGTGATTGACAGCGGCTTCGCCCAGAAGTATTTCCCCGGCCAGGATCCCATTGGCAAGCATGTCAACATTCTCGACTACGACACCGGCGCGTCCCATCGCAGTTTCCTGCCGTTACTGGTTGTGGGTGTAGTCGGCCATGTCAATCAGTTCGGACTCGCAGACGATAGTAAGAGCTCATTGCAGGCTCAAATATACCTGCCTTTCTTGCAGACGCCGGATATGGCAATGAAGTACGTCGCGCAAGAGATGAGTGTTTTCGCGCGCTACCCGCCGTCGTTGAACGCAAAATCGTTCTTTCAGACGATGCGCAGTCAGCTTCTGGCGAGCAACAAGGACATGATCGTCTCGGACAACCAATCGGAGGACGAGATTGTGGCGCAATCCATTGCCAGCCAGCGTTTTTCCGTGATCCTGCTGGGGATTTTCGCGGCTCTAGCGCTCTTGTTGGCGAGCATCGGAATCTAGCGATCGATCATGGCGATCGAGGCGCCGCGTCATGTCGATGAGCAGATCCAATCCTGGGATTGCTCGTTCAAGGATCTATTGACCTCGGACTACGTCGTCGGCCAAGTTTGGGCCCGCTTGGGTGCTAGCTTTCTGCTGGGCGACCAGGTTCGTGCGCGCATGGACTGCCCGGCCACCGTAAGGGCGGTTCGCGATCTCACTCAGAAATGGCCCGGGACGATTGCCAAATTGATCGAGGACAAGGCCAACGGCTCCGCGGTAATTCAAATGTTGGCGCGTGAGATCCCCGGTCTGCTCCCGGTAAATCCCCAGGGAGGCAAGATTGCGCGCGCGGCCGCAGTCAGCCCACTCATCGAGGCCGGCAACGTCTATCTTCCGCATCCGCTGTTTGCGCCCTGGGTAAACGACTTCATTGAAGAATGCGTCGCCTTCCCGAACGGCGCCCACGACGACCAAGTAGATGCGATGACACAGGCGCTTCTGCGGTTCCACACGACCCCGTCCCAGCCGGTGCTGTACGTGGATGCTACCGAGTATGAACGCTTCTCGCAGATCAGCCCGATTTGAACGCGGCAAAGGCGCGCATTAGCATGAGCCAAAACATTACAATCCGGCTGACGGCAGAGGAAAAAGCGGAGTTAGAACGGTTGGTCGCAGCTCACTGGGAAGCGTCGCTCGCGTCCAGGCGAGCGTTCTGCGCCGTAGGAGCGTATAGCCAGTGGGTCATCGAGCGTGCGTTCTCGGAGTTTCCAGTACCTCCTGGATTCGCTGCTGAGTACTGTCTGGCTATGGGGACATTGACAGTGGACGGCACCATCGAGGCCGTGAATCTCTGGGAAGGAATACCGCCAGACAACGGCGTGATCCAGTGAAGGCTCAACCCCACTGATACAGATTTCCAGGCGCGATGTAACCAAGAAGGCCCGCGCGGGTGCTTGTATCGGAAATTGAACTTCGGAGGCGCGGAATTCTCAGCCACGCTGCTCAAATATACCGACGACATTTCCTCCAGGATCACGAAATCTGGCGGTGATCTCCGGCGCGTCGCCTCCGATCGGCTGTACGATTTCGCC